>ENA-ORLW01001799-ORLW01001799.1-human-gut-metagenome-genome-assembly--contig:-NODE-1799-length-21711-cov-19.346861_pt1 | contig 21711 bp, 22 predicted proteins | sample MGYA00243017_ERZ508829 | MGnify/ENA primary metagenome ERZ508829 (study PRJEB26277, sample SAMN04329776) | human gut metagenome | biome: human-associated habitat | host: Homo sapiens | place: USA...
GAGTTTATTAATAAAAAACTCGGCAAACGTCATCTCCGGATGGTAGAACCTTTGGAAATTTTGATGCGGTTGCCCTGCATAATCTGAAGGTAAGCAGCTAAGCGACGCCGCTGAAAGCGACGCCTCCGGTTCTATGGCTCTATGGTCAAATTAATCAGCCGCGCGTTTTTCCGGCCCGACGGTCGGCCTTGATTTTATCCAGCATCGGATTCATGCCGTTGGCCACAAAGGCGGCCGCGAAGGCCGAGTCGGGCGTGTAGGTCAGCTCGCCGAAATATATCCGGCCGTCAATAAGATAAAGATCTACCCTGACGAACTCATCGTCGGCCGACAGCTTGCGAGCAATGTCCATCATCTCGCCCAATTGCGCGGGAGCCTTGATAGCGCCCTCCGGCGCACGGTATTTTTCGGTCAAGGCCTCCGGATGCTCATTCCACTGAGGGTCGAATGCCATCACTTTAAAGTCAAAGTGGTGCACTTCGTCGCGCTCCATAAAGGTATAGATTCTGACCGGCTCGCCGTTGACGCAATAGAATTTATAGTCTGTCAGCGATTTATGGCCCTTCTCCACCATCAGCTTCTCTGCAATCACGCAGGGCTTGATCAATGAGTAATGCAGCTGGCCGGTAAACTGCGGATAAGGAAATTCAAGCGATTTCTTCAGCTGTTTCACAGCAGCTTTCCGGTCCAGTGTCGACTTGTCGTGCACTATAATATTTGTGCCGCAGCCGTTGTTGGTCTTCAGCACAAACGAATCGGGCAGACTGTCGAAATCAATGTCTTCGGGATTGTCCCAGTGGCCGTAGAGCGGTATGAGATACTTGTCGCCGACAATCGACGCCACCTCGGCACGAACTGCATATTTGTCGGCCCGAAGAGCCCATCTTTGGTTCCCGCCGTTCTCCAGCATAACCCGGAACACATAGTCCACAAATAACGACATCGTGTCGACATCGCCTTTAAAATTGCCAAATCGGTGAAATTTTTTGAAATAACGCAGATTGGCAATCAAACCGGGACATTGCGCGGCTACCTTGGCCAATGATGACATCAATATTGACATAATCTATAATCAAAAAGAAAATTCGGCCACAAAGATACTCTTTTTATTCGACATTCCCACCCGGAGGACATATTATTTTGTGGTTTCTCAGTCGCCCTGCATTTAAATCAGGCAAAAACAAGCCGGTCAGAAAGCGTCGACTTTGTTCAAGCAAAAGCTCTAAATCAGGCCGGAGTAGAGGTCGGTGAGCACACGGCCCACATTTTCCGGCAGATGACATTCTACCTTCCGGTACGACATACGCCCCATCTCCCGCATCCGGGTTCGGTCGCCGACAAGCCCTACTATGGCGGCCGACAAGGCTTCAACGTCGCCCGGGGTATGCATCACCCCGTTGGTCGGGTCGAGTATCTCGGGTATGCCGCCGACATTGGTGGATATGACTGCATGACTGTACGACATGCCTTCGAGCAAAGAAATCGGCAATCCCTCGAAATACGACGGCAGTATGCTCACCGATGACAATGCGAGCAGTTCCGCCTTCTTCTCGGGCGATACCCAGCCTTCGTACTTCACCAGTGTGTCAATGCCCAATCGGGCTATTTCAGATTCAAAGCGCGCTGTGTCGCCTTTGCCGCCAACGTGCAGCACGAATTTGCCCGCAAGGCGGTCCTTGGCCTTAGCAATGGCCTTGAGCAAGTCGTAGATGCCTTTGTCGTCTACGAGATTGCCTAGAAACAGGGCGTGCACAACCCCGTCGGCCTCGCCGGCCTCTCTGCTGAAGCCGGCCGGAGGAGCCGACACTATGTTGGGAACAAAGCAGACGTTGGTCAGCCCGAGCGTGCCGGTGTAGTATCCTTTCCACTTTTCGCTCAAGGCTATCACCGCGTCGGCCTTTGCAAGCTTGGCGCCTATTTTGTCCTCGCGGCCTTCGCAATATTTGTGGAACATGCCGGAATGTATGTGCATCACCACCTTGCGCCCCATTGCCTTGGCAAGATTCATGAAGACACACGAGCGGGGGAAGCTCACCTTGCCGGCCGTGTGCAGATGCACAACCCGTATCTCGGGGTGTAAGCGCAACGTGTTTACAAGCTTGACACATGCCCCAAAAAAATCAAACAGCTTCGACACTTTACCGCCCCCGACGTGGGATTCGGCAATGAAATTCCATGTCGAGAACAAGCTGTCGCGGTAATATTTCAGCACCGACGACATACCACCTTTTCCCTCCGGATCGGGTCCGATAGTCAATATCTTTTCTGATATGCTTGCAGTTATCATAATATAGCCTAAGGTGTCAATTTTCAGTTGTAAGCTCCTCTATCACTCTTTTCACCAATCGTTTACCTCGCGCCGGAGGCAAGGTACGGAAGCCGGCGTTGCCATTGACTTCGCAGACTGTGTAGCTGCCCTCCCCCGGGCCGTAGAGGATGTCGACGCCGGCCAAAAACAGCCCGCACACCTCTGCGGCACGTTCGGCAAGGGCGAAGGCTTCTTTGCGGGCGTTGCCCCGCAGCGTCTCCGGATGCCCCCCGGCTGCGAAATTCGAGACGATATTGCCCGGATTGGAGCGTATCACTCCCTCTACGGCACGGCCGTTGAGCACCCACACGCGTATATCGGTCCCCGGGCGGTCGCCGACATAACTCTGGGCTATGTAGTCGCGCTTGAGGGCCAGGCCGCCGTCGACTTCGACCAGCTCGACGCCTTTGCCCTGCGAGCCTTCGCGCGGCTTGACGATGAACTGCTTGCCCAGATGGCGCCCGAGCGACTGATAGCTCGCTCCGGTGCCCTCAAGGGTCAGAGGCACAGGCAGGCCGGCCGCCCCGAGGGCGCTGACGCACATCAGTTTGTCGCGGCAGAGTTTCATCGCCCTCCAGCGGTTGTAAACCGGTATGCCAACCCGCTCAAAGGCCAGCGAGATATGCCGCGCATAGCACCGCATAAGCACCGCGTCGGGCCACGGCAATATCTTCGCCGTGCCGTCGGTGACCAGCAGCTCCCCCGTAGGGAGCGCCATCACCCCCATACGGTCGGCGTAGAGAAACCGCGCCTCGTAGCCTGCGGCCGCGGCTGCTTCGCTCCACCATTTGGCGGCCCCGTTGGGGGTGTTGCTCTCGTAGATTATGTACAGCAGGTTGTCCACTCAGAATAGAAAATATCCGGCCACGCCGGCGCAGATGATAAGCAGTATGGGATGTATCTTGGTGAAGAGGGTCACGCCGAGTGCTATGGCCGCCAGGACGACGCTCTTGACGACGTCGGGCGTTTGGTAGCCGAAGTTGGCGCCATTCATAAGCAGCAGCGCCGCTGAAGCTATCAGTCCAACGATGACGGGCCGAAGTCCTGTGAATATACCTTTGAGCCACGGGCTGTTGCGGTGGCGGTTGATATAGTGGCCGGCGTAGCGTACCAGCACGAACGACGGTAGCACCACGACCAAAGTGCAAAGCAGCGAGCCCAATATTCCGAAAACCGGGCTTGTCAGCGCCGGCGAGCTCGCGCCGGGGGCTACATAGCCGATGTAGGTCGCCGAATTTATGCCGATGGGGCCCGGGGTCATCTGGGAGATGGCCACTATGTCGGTGAACATCCCTTCCGTTATCCAACCCGGTGTTACTATCTCGTTCTCAATCAGGGCGAGCATGGCATAGCCGCCGCCGAAGCCGAAGAATCCGATTTTGAGATAGCTCCATATGAGGCGTAGGTAAATCATTCTTCTTTACGCTCCTCCCTGCGCGCCTCGAGTTGCCGGCGGCTGCGCCGACTCAGAAAATAGCCGACTGCGCCGCCCGCCACAACATAAAGTATCGGATTCGATACCACCGGCCACTTGCTCCATATCAGCAGGGCCACCGCCGCCGGTATCCAGCATGTTTTCCAGCCGATGCCGCTTGCGCGGGCCGTGGTTATCACCGGAGCCAGTATCAGCGCCACAACCACAGGTCGTATGCCCTTGAAGATTGCCGTCAGGGTAGCATTGGAGGTAATGGTCTCCGGCGTGAGGAACATGGCTATGGTGAGTATAATCAGAAAGCAAGGCAGAATGGTACCCGCAGCGGCTACTAGACTGCCCTTCATGCCCCGAAGTTTGTCGCCGACAACTACGGAGATGTTCACCGCCAGAATGCCCGGCAGCGACTGCGCCACAGCAAGAAGGTCAAGAAATTCGGTCCGCTCGAGCCAGTGCTGCTTGTCGACGACCTCCCGCTCTATAAGTGTAATCATGGCCCATCCGCCTCCGAAGGTGAATGCGCCGATTTTTACGAATGTGAGGAATAGTTGAAGAAGCATATCTTTCAAAATTCAACAACGGTGATTCCGGCGCCTCCGAGGCGAACGTCCTCGTCGTGGTAGCTCTTCACGGCCGAAACCGTATCGAGATAGCGACGTATGTATTGCCTCAGTGCACCGGTGCCCGTGCCGTGGAGTATGCGCACCCGGCCGGCGTTGAACTGCACGGCATCGTCGATGTAGTACATCACGGCTTGGACGGCTTCATCGGTTCGCATACCCCGCACGTCGATTTCCTGGCTGAAGTTGAGCTGTCGCTCGCGCGAGGCGTCGGCGGTGGCGCTGCTGATATACGATGTGCTGCCCTTGGCCGCCTGCGGCTTGCGTATGGTGGCTTTAAGGCGGTCGAGTTTGACGGTGGTCTTCATCTGCCCGAAAACCACCGTGGCGTTCTTGCCGGAAATGGCCTCCACTGTGCCTACTGTTCCGCCGCCGTCGGCAAGCACCACATTGGAGCCGACGGCGATGGCCTCGGGTGCCGGAGCCGCCTTAGGCGCCGGCTGCGGGGTGCGCGACTTGGGAACGCGGCGGGCAAGGGCTTTGTCGTTGGTGGCGCCCGCGGTCAGGGTTGTCCGCTCGGCCTCCAGTCGGCGGCGCGCTTCCAGGGTCTTCTCGCGGTCGGCCTGCGAGGAGCGTATGTCGCGGATGGCACGCTCGATGGCCGAATTGCTGCCTTCGAGGATGCGTCGGGCCTCCTCGCGCGCCGAGGCTATTATTTCGCGACGTTTGCCGCGCAGCTCCTCCAGCTCGCGGTCGTAGCGCGCGAGGGTATCTTCCATCTGCTTTTCCTTCAGGCGAATGGCAGAGCGCTTGTTCTCCCAGTAGCGGCGGTCGCGGGCTATGTCGAGAAGGTATTTGTCCATATTGACATAGTCGCTGCCCACTATTTCCTTGGCGTTTTCTATAATCTCCTCCGGCAGCCCGGTTTTGCGGGCTATCTCGATGGCAAACGAGCTTCCGGGCTGACCCACGGCCAGACGGAAGGTTGGAGCCATTCGGTTGCGGTCGTAGAGCATGGAGCCGTTGACCAATCCGGCGGTGTCTTCGGCAAACTGTTTGAGGTTGTGGTAGTGCGTGGTAATAACACCCCATGCCCCCAGCGAGTTGAGCTTGGCGAGGACGGCCTGGGCGATGGCGCCGCCTATCTGGGGCTCGGTGCCTCCGCCGAACTCGTCGATGAGTATCAGCGAGGACGCACCGCCATGACCGAGGAAATACTTCATGTTGCGAAGATGCGAGGAGTAGGTGCTCAGGTCGTCGTCGATGCTTTGGTCGTCGCCGATGTCGATGAAGATATCGGCGAAGACACCCATATGCGAGTTGGCGTGCATCACCGGCAGCAGCCCGCACTGAGCCATATACTGGCAGACGGCAACAGTCTTGAGCGTCACCGACTTGCCGCCCGCATTGGGACCGGATATTACCAGAAGTCGCGATTCGGGCGTTAGGGTGATGTCCAGAGGCACAACCTGCTTGCCCTGCCGGGCCAGCGAGCGCGCCAAGCCGGGATGGCAAGCTCCGTACCACTCCATCTCCGGGTCGGCCGACAATGCCGGCAGTGCGCCGCCGGTGCTTCGCGCATAGTTGCCTTTGGCATGAATGAAGTCGAACTCGCCCAACAGCTCGAAGCCGCCCAGCAGGCTGTCGATTTCGGGGCGGATAATGTCGGCAAGGGCAGTGAGTATGCGCACTATCTCGCGGTGCTCCTGCATGGAGAGTTCGCGCAGGCGGTTGTTGGCCTCCACCACGGCAGCCGGCTCGATGAAGACTGTCTTGCCCGAGGCCGACTCGTCGTGGACGATGCCGGATATCTTGCGCTTGTACATCGGCGCCACCGGGATGACAAGACGGCCGTCGCGCACCGAGGGCGAAGTGTCCGCCTCGAGGATGCCTTCGCGCACAGCGGCGGCGATGACGCGTCGCACCGCCGAATTTATGCTCGCTGCCGTGGACGCCATGTCACGTCTTATCTCGGCCAGTGCCGGCGAGGCATTGTCCTTGATTTGGCCGTGGCGGTCCATTATGCGGTCGATAGCGGCCGTGATTTCGGGGAAGGCGAGCATATCGCGCGCTATGGCGTCGAGGTTGGGATATGGCGAAGCCGACACAGCCAGAGCATCGTCCGGGTCGGCTCGGCGCAGCTTGGCGAAAAATGTGCTGATGCCGGCGATGGCGCCCAGCGACGAGCGCAGGCCGGGAAGTTCGCTTTCGGCGGGGAAGGTGCCCGGTATGCGCAGAGAGGCCAGCAACTGCCGGCAGTCGTGTACGCCGCTTAGCGGAAAGTCGGTGTCGCCGCTGAGTATGGCCAGCATCTCGGCGGTGCACCGCAGCCGACGGTGCACCTCGCCGGGGTTGGCGCAGAAGGACATATCGTCGCACCACGTATGCCCCAACTCGGAGAGGCACAGTCCGCGCACGGCGGCGCGGACGCCGTCGAAGCCTATCTTCTGCTCGATTGTTTCCGGGTAGGTCATAGGCGCTCGGGGCTTATTTGTGCATCAGTCGGGCCAAGGCGCGCTTGTCGTCGCGCTCCTTGATGCTTTGGCGCTTGTCGTACTCTTTCTTACCCTTTGCTATGCCAATCACGAGCTTGGCCAACCCCTTGCCGTTGATAAAAAGCCGCAGAGGCACAATAGTCAGCCCCGTGTCCTTGGTGCTCTTGATGAGTTTGCCGATTTCGCGCGAGGTAAGAAGCAGCTTGCGGTCGCGGCGCGCCTGATGGTTGTTGTAGGTGCCGTAGAAGTACTCGGCAATGTTCATATTCTTCACCCAAACCTCGCCGGCTGCGCTGACGTAGCAGAAAGTATCGACCAAGGAGGCATGGCCCCCGCGGATGCTTTTTATTTCAGTGCCTGTCAGCACGATGCCGGCCGTAAATGTCTCGATTATCTCGTAATCGAAGCTGGCACGGCGGTTTTTTATGTTGATATCTTTGGCGTTCATGGAAGTATGAAAAAGAAGAGATAGTAGATGGCAAGAGGCGTCACCACAGTGGCCAGCGTAGCCAAAAGAAGGAAGGAAATGTCGCGCTGCGGAGGCACGTCGAGGTACTTAGCCCCCTTATATAACACCAAAACGGCGTATAGAGGCAGAAAACGCAGCAGAATCAAGTGCCACGGGCAGATATTGTCGGCCAATTGAATCAGCACCATAATGCCGACGGCCATCACTGCGAGCACACCGCAGCGGTCGGTGTCGACCTTGCGGCCTACAGCCCGCTCCATATACATGTCGAACACAAGCCGGGCTATGTAGACAGCCACGAAATATGCTCCGAAGTCGACCAGCGCCCGGATAACGACCGTGCCAAGCTGCACGCCGCGTTCCCAGAAGAGTGCGCAGAACTCGCTGGCCGCCGTCAGGCAAAGCAAAGGCACCAAGCCGCCGCGCATCAGCGCACGAGGCTGTGGCGACTCCGAGGCGATATCCTCCCAGCCGTTGGCCGGCGACAGCACCAGTTGAATGAGATATTTAAGAAAGCTGAGCATGACAAAGGCGTTTCAACCCGCAAAGTTACAAAAAACCCCCGTCACCGCAAAACCAAAAACGACAGTCCACCGGCCGCGGCGATTTTCCTGTTCGCAAGACGCATAAGACCTCCGCGGAGGGTACCGGGCGCTGTTATCTTTCGCACGGGAATTTTCTTAGGCGCTCAGCAACATTTTTTTGCGTGTATGGCTAATTATTGTTACTTTTGCGCACTAACACCTCGCAATTACCATGAAACGATTATTTACTCTGCTTCTGTGTGCGGCCGCCGTGCTGGCAGCCTCGGCATATAAACCCGTTATGGTGGGTCACCGCGGCAGCGGCTATGGCGTCGAAAGCACCGAAGAAGCCTTTCGTCGCGGCGCCGAACTTGGCTTTCAATATGTTGAGTCCGACCTTAAGGTTACAGCCGACAAACGCTTTGTCCTCAGCCACGACGACGACACCAAGCGCCTGGGCGGCTCTCTGACAATAGCCTCCTCAACTCTGGCCGAGCTCCAGGCCGAAACCCTTACCCAGACTCGCAACGGCGTGAAGTACACCGGACGCCTGATGAGTCTGGACGAATGGCTGGCGCTGTGCGACGAGCTCAACATTCTGCCTCTGATAGAGCTCAAGTGGGCAACAGGTGTCAACAACAACGACCAGAGCAATATCCCCCTGCTCATCAGCACTATCGAGCAGGCCGGCTTCCGCAACCGTTGCATTATCCTCACTTCGATGAAGAACTGCCTGAGCTACATACGCCGCAACTATCCCGACATCGAGCTGCAGTTCCTCACCGGCGAGTATTGGGCCAACCACTTCCAGTGGTGCGCCGACAATGGCATCGACGCCGACATTCAGTCCGGCTATTTCACCTTCGAGACGGTCACGCAGTTCCACAACGCCGGTCTCAAGGTGAACATGTGGACCACCAACGACCTCTCCGGATATCGGAAATACGCTTCCTGGGGCTGCGACTTCATCACTACCGACCGACTGGACGCAAACTCTCTCCCTGAAGTCGAGGTGCTCACCCCGCAGGACCCCCCAACGCCCGTTGACTTGGTGTGGGAGCAGCTCTGGGTGCGCAGCAACGTCAACAACAACGCCCCCGAAAATATCGACGGGGCTAACGCACAGCAGGGCACGGCTGTGAATGGTCTGTTCTACATCAACAACTGCGAAGAAAAACTTATCCATATTTTCAGCCAAGGCCAACACATAGGGTCCATTCCCGGCGGTGCCGGGTGGGGATGCTGCCGCGACTTCGCCGGCAACATAATAGTGCGCAACGACAAAAACACCGACGGCAACCTCAAATTCATCATCTACCCCGCCGGCGCCACCCCCGCAAACCCCGGCACACCCGTCGAACTCGATGTCGAAGTGCCTCTCAGCGGTCAGACCAACTTCATAAACGCATCAGGCGACGTCCTTGGCGAGGGCGGTCGAATCTTCCTCTTCCCCAACGGCCAGAAGGGCGTCAACATCGTCGAAATTGCCCGTGGGGCTCTCGTGGAGGCCCGCCGGTCGCCCGAGCTGGAGATTGCAGGCAGCGCCGCCGGATATGTGGTGCCTACCGAAAACTCCGACGCCAACTGGTACTACCAGGTGCGAAACAAAGGCATCTACAAATGGAACGGCTCCCAAAGCGAGGACTTCTCCGTGGGTCCAAGCTCAACCACCCCGCCTGCCCGAAACAGCACCGGAGGTATGGCCTTTATCAACCACAACAACAACCTCATCTTCCTCCACAACAGCGGAGCCAACTACAAAGGCGGCTTCACCGTGCGAAACAACACCATATCCACTGTCATTGCAAACATCGACCCCATCGGAACTTTGGGATATACCGACGGCGGCAACCGCTCTACCTTCAACTGGCTGATTACCGAGCAGACTGCTGAGGGACAATACGCCGTCTACCAGTACTGCCCCTCCAACGGCATGGCCGAATACCGTCTCACCGACCGCCTTTCCGGCATTGAGGCCCGGGAGGTCCGCTCCCTACCCTACTCCCTGCGTGGCCGCACGCTCGCGGCAGCCGACCCGGAAGCTCACATTGAGGTGTTCTCCATCATGGGACGACGAGTGGCCCTCGGCACCGGAACCGCCGACCTTTCGTCGCTTCCCGCCGGCCTCTACATCGTGCGCATTGGCGACAAGGCCCACAAAATATCGCTCTGACATCCCCCGCGCCCCTACTCTTCAATCAGTATTGCATGTAGATGAAGGGCATGAGTTCGTTCTGGCTTGCCTGGACCACCAGAAAGAGTATGGCGGCCAACAGCACGCCTTGCCAAAGTGCCGGAAGGGAGGTATAGGCGCCCGATGCCGCTGTGGTCCATGTGCGCGGCGTCATGTGGGCTATAAAGCCTAAAGCCAGCGCCAGCACTATCATCAGGTAGCCCTCCACAAACTGGGGAGCTACCGAGAGGTGAAAATCGGTGAATATCCGATCGGCCATTTGCCCGACTGTCTCCATCGAGGGTGCGCGGAAGAAGGTGAAACCCACTACCATGAGCGCGAATGTGATGCCGATATTGACCGCACGCAGCGTTCGAGTGCCGCGCAGTGCCTCCGGGGTAGGCCACACCTTGCGCAGCCATTTGTGGGCCACAAGCAGGGCGCCGTTGTACGCACCCCAGACGATATACATCGCCGAAGCGCCGTGCCACAGGCCGCCCAAGGTCATCGTCAGCATAAGGTTGAGCTGCGTGCGCGCCTTGCCCCGGCGGTTGCCCCCAAGGGGGATATAGAGATAGTCTTTGAGCCAGGTAGACAGCGAGATATGCCAGCGGTTCCAAAACTCGGTCGGGTTTTGGCTCTTGAAGGGCGCCATGAAATTGTCCTTGAAGCGGTAGCCCAGCAGCAGAGCCAGCCCGATGGCCATATCGGAGTAGCCCGAGAAGTCGCAGTAGAGCTGAATGGTGAAGCCGATAGCCCCCATAAGATTTTCGAAACCCGTATAGAGCAGTGGGTTCTCGAAGATGCGCGTCACGAAATTACCGCTAATGAAGTCGGCGATCACCACCTTTTTAACAAGGCCCGTCATGATGAGAAAGAGACCCTCGGCAGTGGTCTGACGCGTGGGGTTGGCGTTGGCGTGTATCTGGGGAAGCAAATCTTTGGCGCGCACCACCGGTCCCGCAAGAAGCGGCGGGAAGAAGGTAAGAAAGAAGGCATACTCCACGAAGCTGCGGCACGGTTCGAGTTGACCCCGGTAGATATCGACCATATAGCTGATACTGCGGAAGGTAAAGAACGAGATGCCAGCCGGAAGGATCACGCTCACCGGGTCGAATTCAGTACTCACCATACTTGCAAAAGCTTCGCCCAGCAGGTTGAAGTACTTGAACCATACGAGCATGCCCAAGTTGAGAACCACGTTGAGAGCCACTATGCCGCGGCCCAAAGCCGTCTTGCCGGCCCGGCCCAACCATCGCCCCAGAAAATAGTCGCTCACGCAGACCCCGCAGAGAATAAACACGCAGTCCGCGCTCGACTTATAGTAGAAGTAGAGCGAAAAAGCTATCACCACCCACATCTTAAGGCGGCGGTGTCCCTTAACGAGGTGATAAACACCTAAAAACGCAAGGAAAAGAAACAGAAACAGACCGGTGTTGAACAGCAGAGGCTGCCCGGGGTCATAGCTGAGGAGAGAAACCAAACGGTCGAAAAATTCGCTCATGAGCGGTGGAGGCTGGGCGACGGGCAACGGCCCGCCGGTTTTATTGGGACTGCAAAGTTAAACATTCCTGCGGGAATTTGAAAACCAAATTAAACAGAATGCAAAAATGCGGGCTGCAACCCGGCTGACGTATGGACCCCGGCGAAAAAAAAGAATGCATCTGCGTGTCGGCCAGGGCTGAAGCCCTCACTCCATACGGTGCGACCCCTTGCGCCTCCCCAATTCTCAATTATCAATTCTCAAAGAATTCTCCCTTGCCTTGTCGAACGAGTTCGGGAGCGGCGGAGTCGGTGAGGTCGACTATGGTGGAGGGGACGACTCCCGTGTCTTCCCCGGCTATGCAGAGGGCGATTTCTGAATAAGCGCCGTAGGCGTCGGCCACGGCTTCGGGCGTTATTTCGTCGCCCGCGTCGGCGTCGACAACTGCCGAGCTGCTCATCAGAGGGTTGCCCAGCTCCTCAGCCAGTCGCCGGGCAAAGGCGCAGTCGGGGATGCGTATTCCGGCCTGCCTACGGCCTTTGAAAATTTTCGGCAGAGCCGACGAGGCCGGAAGTATGAAGGTATACGGCCCGGGCAAGCTGCGCCGCAGTATGTTGAAGGCGTTGTTGTCGATTCGGGCGTAGGCCGCAGCTTGGCTGAGGTCAGAGCATACTATCGACAGCACGTTTTTGTCGGGGTTTATGCCCTTTATGCGGCAGAGGCGCTCCACGGCCTTGTTGTTTGCCGCGTCGCATCCGAGGGCATAGAGAGTATCGGTGGGGTAGATGATGATGCGGCCGTCGCGAAGGGCGGCCACGGCTTCGTCGATGATTCGGCCGTTGGGCTCGTTTGAGTGCTGCCGTAGTGTTTTCATGGTTCCACAGTAAAGATGTTCATATCCGGCTCTGCCCCGGCGTATTCTGTCAGCAGTTCCCTGACGAGGTCGACGGCCGCTGCATTGCCCATCTCGCAGTCTCCGTAACAATTGAGCGTAACGAGCAGTCGGCGCGTAGACGGAGAGAGTGCGGTGCGCTCATTGTCGGAGGTCGGTGTGCCTATGCCTCCTATGGCGTCGCGGAACACCGGCAGACACTCTATGTTGAGCTCGCCGCGGCCGATGGCTTGGTAGGGCTCTCCGGGACGCCCCTTGCCAAGCACGAGCTCCCCGCCTGCGATTTTGTCGGCGTCGAAGGCGCCTATGGAGTGGCCGGTGAGCAGCGAGGCCAGGTTGATCAGGTCGACTATGGCCGTGGTGCGGTAGAGCTCCTTGCCGCCGACTGCACGCCGCATCAGGGCCTCCGCGCTGGGGCGGTAGCGGTTGGGCTCCTTGCCCAATGCCTTGTAGGCCGTGCGAGTGGCATCTATGGCCGGTCGGTGACGAACACACTCCATCGGTGTGGCGCCCAACTCCTTGGCGGCCTCGCATAAGCGCTGCCAAAGCGCATCCGGCGTAGGCGGATTGACAACCGACGATTCAAAAACGACTACCTTGAGACCCGGTGCGGCCTGACCGACCTCCGGCGAAATCGAAACCTTCATAACGTGCTATTATTGACAATATTGGCGGATATATTCCTCGCAGGTTAGTTTGAGTTCCTCATACCACCGGTCGCCGAAGCGGCGCCGTAGCGGGCCTTCGAGAAACTGATAAGCGCGGATACCCTTTGCGCGTCCGAGCACCTCGGCTGCGCGGCATATCTTCCACCGGTCGTAGTTGACGGCCGTGAAAGTCGGGTACTTCTTAAGGCGCACCGGATACAGGTGGCACGACACCGGCTTGAGAAAGTCTGTCCGACCCTCGCGATAAGCCTTCTCCAGGGCGCAAATCCAGGTGCCGTCGTCGGCCAGGGTGGCAAATACGCAGTTGCGGTTTTCGACCAACTGCGTGACGAGTTCGCCTTCGACGTCGCGGTAGCTGGTGCCGCACTCCTCGATTTGGCGTTTGGCGCCCGGCAGAAGGTCCGGCCACACCACAGGCAGCAGCTCGCGGATGCGGGCATCTTCCTGCTCGGTGACGGGAGCGCCGGCGTCGCCTTCAAGGCAGCACTGCCCCTTGCAGGCGCCCAGGTCGCAGCAGAAAAAACGTTCTATAAGGTCAAGACTGACAAGAGTATCCTGAATCTGAAGCATATGTCGTAATTTAGAGGCCGCGAGCGGCGCCCACGCCGATAAGGCGGTCGTAGCGCTCGCCGCGGCGGCGGTGGTAGACCCGCACAAAGTATTCGTTTTCTGTTTGGTAATTGTCGCCCTCCACCTGAGCCGTATAACCACGTCGGGCTCCCGGCGGCACGGTGAGATACTGATAGTTGTAGGCGCCCTGCTTCAGGAGCATAGCGCGCTCGTAGCGACCCCGGGAGTGGTTGTAGACCATGCGGGCGTTGGGATCGAAGCGGCGCATGGTGAAGTCGCCGTCGACGAATACCATCGCGCCGGGCATCTCGTCGGTCTCCAGGGCAAAGTGGACCACGCCGTAGTCGGCCTCGGTGTCGGGGTTCTGACTGTCGCGGCGACGAATGAAGAACCGTCCGCCCTGCGTCTCGTCGTAGGAATATGCCTCGTCGGCCCGAGGCAAATCGGGCACCAGGGTATAATGGTAATACGGATGAAAGTACTCGATGGCGTCGACCCCCATGCCGGGGTAGTGCTCCGTGACCGTTTCGAAGCGCCGGTATTCGTTGCCTCCCTCGAAGATAAGCTCCGGTGTGTGCTCGAACACGGCTGTGCTGCCAAGCATACGCATGGGGTGGCGCACGGCGACCTCCGAATCAAGGCGCCCGTTCTGCCCTACCACCACGATGAGGTCGTTGAATGGGTCTTCGACGGAGGCCCTCTCCGTGTCGACGGCCACGGTGAGCTGCTGGTGGCGCGCCCGATAGTCGATGTCGGTGTTTCCGGCCACCGTCACCTGCACAGGGGCCGCCTGCTCACTGACCATGAACCGGCATTGGAGCACCGTAGAGTCAGGGTCGGACTCGGGATAAACCCTCAGCAGATAGTTCCCGGAGAGTGTAGGCCGCATGTCGCCGTTGGGAAAGTCGAGCCGGTAGTGAACGTAGTGCACCGTTGTAGCTTGCGAAAAGTCGTAGTCCTCGACGACGCCCTCGTTGAAGCCCTCGAGATACTCGCTTTCGACCAGTGCGCTCGGTTGCCAGTTGGCGTTGCAGTGGGTCAGAGAGTAGCGGAAGAACTTGCGGTCGTCGGAGAGATGGTCGAACGACACCTCCAGCACATCGTCGGCGCCGAGCACCAGCACCGGGAATCCGAATTCGTCGCCAGCCGGGTGTATGCGCAGAGAGTGGATGCGGTCGTTGAAAACGCCCGTCATCGTGTCGGCCGCCATGCCGCCGACAGCACCGAGCACAGCGCCCAAGAGAGCCGTTATAAATCTTGCGGAAGCCATACGATAGGTTGTTTGCCTTGCTCGGCAAGGTATTTGTTGGCCGCGGCGAAGTGGCCGTTGCCGAAAAATCCGCGGTAGGCGCTCAGCGGCGAAGGGTGCGGCGAAGTGAGCACCAGATTTCGTGAGGAGTCAATCATACCGGCCTTGCGGATGGCATACGAACCCCAGAGAAGGTAGACGATGCCGCTGCGCCGGCTGTTGAGGGCGCGGATGGCGGCGTCGGTGAAGAGCTCCCAGCCATGGCCCTGGTGGGAGCCGGCGCGATGGGCCTCCACAGTGAGGGTGGCGTTGAGCAGCAGCACGCCCTGATGCGCAAGGTAGTCCAGGTTGCCCGAGGCGGGAAGCGGTTCGCCCTGACGGCCTTCCTCGGCGGCTATCTCCTTGAAGATATTTATCAGGCTCGGTGGAATGGCAACTCCGTCGCCCACCGAGAAGCAGAGCCCGTTCGCCTGACCGGGCCCGTGGTAGGGGTCCTGGCCCAGCACTACAACCTTTACTTCGTCGAAGGGGCAGGCGTCGAAGGCCGCAAAAATGCGCGACGGCGGCGGATAGACCGTCGTTCGACCATATTCAGCGCGCACAAAGCGCGTGAGCTCAGCGAAATAGGGCTGTTCCCACTGGTCGGCCAATGCCTGGTGCCATCCGGACTCTATCTTTACGTTCATGAATTTTTTTTTGCAAAAATACAAAAAAAGCCGTACTTTTGCACCACTGAACGCCAACGAAAAGCGCCTCGGCAAGTTTCCACGCGTTGGCGGCATCCGGAATGTGCCTGTAGTTCAATGGATAGAATTATGGATTCCGGTTCCATCGATTGGGGTTCGACTCCCCACAGGCATACCAAAGACGACCAGGAGCTGCTCCCCGCCGGAAGCAGCTCCTGAATTATGTGTAGAAAAGATTGAAAAAGTTGTGCAACCAAAATGAAGCTCTATAAATTCATCACCGATTGGATTCTTATTTTCTCCATCCTCGGAGGCATTTTCGGCTATTTTGCCTTTGCCGCCCTCGATTTGTCGGCCCAGGTGCGGGGTGCCGCTCTGACCGCGGTACAAATCCTGCAGCCGCTGCTCATTTTCTGCATGCTTTTTCTGACCTTCTGCAAGGTTAACCTCAGCGAGTTGCGCCTTTGCCGCTACCACTGGTGGCTGCTTCTTTTCCAAGTAGGGATGTACCTGACCATCGGGGCGGTTGTCATGTCGTTGCCCCGCGACGGCCTCCGTATAGTGCTCGAGGGCGCAATGATATGCCTCATCTGCCCGACGGCCACCGCCGGCGCCGTGATAGTCAGAAAGTTGGGCGGCAGCCCGCAGCACATCACAACCTACACCATCCTCATCAATCTGGCTGCTTCGCTTGTCATACCGGCCACTGTGCCCTGGGTGCATCCCAACCCCGGCATCTCCTTCGCCACGGCCTCTGTGCTCATTTTGGGCAAGGTTTTCCCGCTGCTGCTTCTGCCGCTTATATGCGCCTTCCTGCTGCGTCTGTTCCTGCCCAAATTCCACGAAGTTGTGCAGCGCTACGGCCATTTGTCGTTCGAGCTGTGGGTAGTGGCGTTGGCGTTTGCCACAGCCGTCACAACGCGCTATATCGTACATAGCAACACCTCATTGGCCACCGACCTGTGGCTGGTGGCCGTATCGCTGATCACGTGCGTGCTGCAGTTCTACATCGGCCGTCGCATAGGTGCAAGCAGCGACGATACAGTCACCGCCGGACAGTCGCTCGGCCAGAAAAACACCGTGTTCGCCATCTGGCTGGGCTACACTTTCTTCACGCCCATAACCTCCGTTGCCGGCGGCTTCTACAGCATCTGGCACAACGTCATCAACTCCTGGCAGCTCTACCGCCACAACCACCCGCGGACTCTCGACGGTTGCGCTCGATGATGTCGGCGAAGCTTTTGGGAAGCCGAACATTGTAGAGGTCGTAAGCTTCGTCGAAGAGCGGGGCTATCTGCTCGTCGGTAAAACCGGCGATGCCGCAGCCTATACGGGTCACGTAGAAGGTGTTTTGGTCCCACTCGCGGGCGAGTTTGATGAAGTCGTCGACATAGGGCTTGATGGTCTCCACTCCGCCCTGCATAGTCGGAATGGCATAGCTCTGACCTTGAATACCCACGCCTTGGCCCATGATAGCGCCGAACTTTTCGCGAGCCACGCGAGCGGCTCCGCCGGCGTGGTTGCCTTGCAGATTGGAGCCGAAAACGAAGATGTCGTCCGGTCCGAGCTGCTCAATATTTTCGGGAGTGTACTTTAGATACATATTGTTTCTATTCGATTATGATAAGAGTCGGAGCGTAGTGACCACGGCGTCGGCAAGGCACTTGGCGGCATAAGTGGGCCGCATGGCTTTTTCGAGGTCGACGGCCTCCGTCTGTATGCACACCGCCGCCCGGAAGCCGGCCGCGTAGAGTTCTTGCCGGTCTGCCACACGTCCGGCGTAAGCAACTACCGGCACTCCCCGCTCCCGGGCGCGCCGCATCACTTCGAAAGGCAGCTTGCCCATCAAAGTCTGCGCATCGATGGAGCCTTCGCCCGTAAAGACGAGGTCGGCGCCCTCAAGGGCCTCGCTGAAGCCTGTTTTGTCGAGCACGAAGGGTGCGCCGGGGCGAATATCGGCACCGAGCACAGCGGCGAGACCCGCCGCCACGCCGCCGCCGGCGCCTCCGCCGGCGAGTTCGCGCATGTCGGGGCAGCCCTTGTCGGCAAGCAGCCTCGCAAAGTTTTCAAGACCCGCCTCCAGAGTGATTACGCCCCTGTTGCCGGCACCCTTCTGGGGACCGAACACGGCGGCGGCGCCTTCGGGGCCCGTCAAGGTGTTGGCCACGTCGGCGAGCACCGTGAAGCGCACACCGCTACAATTTCGGCGGGCAGCCTCGATATCCAAGTCGGTGAGCTCGAGCAGGAACCCTCCGGAAATGCGCTCAAATTCGCGATCCCCGCGGAAGCACCGCGCGCCCAAAGCCTGCAGGATACCCCAGCCGCCGTCGACTGTGGCCGACCCTCCCGCGCCGAGGATGATATGTCGGCATCCGCGGGCTATGGCGTCGCGGATAAGGATTCCCGTGCCGAAGCTGGACGTGGCGATGGGATTACGCCGCGGTTTTTCCACCAGAGTCAGCCCGGAGGCCGCCGCCATGTCGATAGCAGCCTCGGTGCCGTCGGCGCTCACCATATATTCAGCCTTAATATGTCGGCCGAGCGGATCGAGGGTGTCGGACACCACAGTGCGGCCGCTACCTTCGAAGATGGCGCGCGCGGTACCTTCACCGCCGTCGGCAACATTGAATACGCAGACCTCGCAGTCGGGCCGCACACCCTTGATCGCCTCGGACGCAATGCGCCCGGCCTCTGCGCTGGTGAGACAGCCCTTGAAAGAATCGATAGCCACTACAATTTTCTTCATGAACACTCTTAAACTTTTCGCAAAATAGGTAAAAACGAAAGATTTTTTAGGAAATCATAAGACTTTTGAGGGCGTTATGGGGTTCCATAATAACCGAAAAAGGCCGAAATGATTTACAAAAAAGATGAGTTTTTAACATTTGGGAATAAGTTTAAACGAGTTCAATATGCAAAAATACAAATTATTATTGGAGCTGTCGGAAAAATTTTCGTAATTTTGTTCAAGATATATGGCAACAGGAACAGTAATAAAAAATACCGGGTCGGCCTACACCGTGCGGCCCGACCTGGGAGGAGATGCGATCACCTGCCGCATCAAGGGTAACTTCCGCATCAAAGGCATCCGCACCACCAACCCCGTGGCCGTCGGCGACCGCGTTGTCTTCGGCACGCCGGGCCGCGACGGCGTGGCACTGATCACGGCCATCGAACCGCGCAGAAACTACATTATCCGCAAAGCATCCAACCTCAGCAAAGCCGCCTCCATTATAGCGGCAAACGTCGACCTGGCCCTACTGGTTGTCAGCCTCGTACATCCCGAAACCTCCACCACTTTCATCGACCGCTTTCTAGCCTCCGCCGAGGCATACGGCGTTCCGGCCGTGCTGGCAATCAACAAAACCGACCTGCTCGACGGCGAAGAGGACGGTCGCGAATACCTTGCCGCCGTGCGAAACCTCTACGAAACCATCGGCTACCGCACCGTGGCCGTGTCCGCCCGCACCGGCGAAGGCCTCGACTCTCTGCGCGAGCTCCTTGCCGGACGCACCACCCTCTTTTCGGGCAACTCCGGAGTGGGCAAAAGCAGCCTCATCAATGCCCTCATACCCGGCCTCGACCTTCGCACCGGCTCCATCTCGGAGGCCAACGACTCCGGCATGCACACCACCACCTTCTCCGAGATGTTCGAACTTCCCTCAGGCGGCTATATCATCGACACCCCCGGCGTGCGCGGATTCGGCACCGTAGAGTTCGATGCCGCCGAAGTAGGCCATTTCTTCCCCGAAATCTTCCGCGAGTCGGCCCATTGCCGCTTCGGCGACTGCACCCACACCCACGAGCCGGGATGCGCCGTCCTCAAAGCCGTCGACGAGAGCCGAATTTCTCAGAGCCGCTACAGCTCATATCTGAGCATATTGGAAGAGGCATCGGCCGCCGCGCCCGACAAATACCGCTCGTAGCGGCCTCGCCGACATTGTGGCGTAATTCTACGATGGGGCATTTTATGGGGCATTTTACATTTTAAATTTTACATTTTACATTGTCAATTGGGGATGTGTGGGGAATTTTTGCTATTTTTGCTTGTTTTTTCAAAATATGGAGCAGATATTGTACATATTGCCTCGCGGATTGGCCATAGGCGCGCTTATTTCGGCGCCAATGGGTCCGATAGGTATGCTCGTGATTCAGCGCACTCTGTCGAAGGGGCGGTGGGCGGCTTTCTTCACGGGTATGGGAGCTGCGCTGAGCGACTTGGTGTACTGTCTGCTGACGGGTTTCTGCCTGAGTTTCATCACCGGATTCATCGATGCCCACAAGCTCGCTATCCAAATTATAGGCAGCGGCGTGATAGCGGCTTTCGGCCTGTATCTGTTCCGCAAGAACCCCACTCGCTCCCTTCGGGCGGCCGATGTGAGCGCAACCAACTACTGGAGCGACTTCGTGACAGGCTTTTTGCTGACCTTCTCGAATCCTCTGATTCTGTTCTTCATCATCGGCTTGTTCGCGCGGTTCACCTTCCTGCTACCCGACTTTGGCATACACCACTATATAATAGCGTATTTCACTATATTCACCGGCGCCATGTGCTGGTGGTACTTGGTCACGCTGCTGGTGAGCCGACTGCAGAAGCGCATCAATGTGCGCTCCCTCCGCTTGATTAATATCATCATCGGCTCTTTGCTGTTCATCATGGCCGTTGCCGGCGCTGTGATGGGCGTGGTTGAGCTGCTTGGCTAATTCCGGAATTTTACAATGACCCCCGAACATCTCGACATACCCCGCGTAGCAGCACTTGGCTGCCTTGAGGACCCGCAGGCCATCATCAACCTACTGGACGAGCACGGTGTTCGACGCACCATCAGCTCTCTGAACTGGCCCGAGGAGTTTCCCTACCGGCCCCTGGCTACCTTCGCCACCGCTCACGACGGCCGCAATCTGTGGATTGACTTTCTGGTGCGCTGCAACTATCTTCGCGCCGAAAACTACACCGACCAGACACCGGTGAGCGAGGACAGCTGCGTGGAAGTTTTCCTCCGGCCGGAGGAGAGCCCGGAGTACTGGAATTTCGAGTTCAACTGCATAGGAGCCGCCAACGCCTCCCACCGCCGGGAGCGCCCCGAACCCACGCGGCTTTCGGCTGAGGAGCTCGCTCAAATTGAGCGTTTCCCCTCGTGCGGTACTCGTCCATTCTGCGAGCTGGAGGGTTTGTTCACGTGGAATCTTCTTGTCAAGATACCGATGAGCCTCATGGGTGTAGACGCAACAGCGGGGCCGGCGCAGCTGCACGGCAATTTCTACAAATGTGCCTCGCGGTGCACCCTGCCCCACTATTTGAGCTGGAGCCCGATCGAAACTCCTCGGCCCGACTTTCACCGGCCGGAATTTTTCGGTTCTATTACGCTTCTATAATCAAGCTATTGCCGGCTCAGGGTCGCGGGCGGCTTCGGCCTGCAGGGCTTCGGCAGCTTCGGGAGCTGCCTCCTTTGCGCGGGCGGCAACCTGGTCGGCGTCGAGCATAAGCTCGAAAATCTGGCGGGTGTCGGCTGCCTTGAGACGATAGTAGTTGCCGACGGTCTCGCCGTGGTTGGCATGGAGCCGCTCGACCATGGTGTCGATGTCGGGCGCCTCGACGCCGAGAGCTTTGAAAGTCAGCGGCATGCGGAGCACGGCACTGAGGAAAGCGCGCAGCGAGGCCACCGTTTCGATTGCGGCGGCTCGGTCGTCGCGCTGGTCGATGTTGAAAATACGCCTTCCAAGCTGAGCGACTTTGGAGGGCTTATGGTGAGCCATGTATGCCATCCATGCGGGAACCACAACTGCAAGACCCGCTCCATGGGCAACATTGGGATACATGGCGCTGATTTCATGTTCGAGGTAATGGCAAACCCAGTCTTCGACGCGGCCTACGCCTACGCTGCCGTTGTTAGCCATCGTGCCGGCCCACTCTATGTTGGCGCGGGCGTGGTAGTCGGTGGGGTCGCTCATGGCACGCGGGGTTTCGGTCATCAGACCCATCAGAAGGCCTTCGGCGATGCGGTCGGTCATTTCGACGCGTATTGTCGGCGAGAAGTAGCGCTCCAGGATGTGGGTCATGATGTCGACTGCACCGACGGCGGTCTGCCAGGCCGAGAGGGTAAAAGTACGCTCGGGATTCAGAATCAGGGCAACCGCATCAAAATTTCCAAAGGTTCTACCATCCGGAGATGACGTTTGCCGAGTTTTTTATTAATAAACT
>ENA-ORLW01001804-ORLW01001804.1-human-gut-metagenome-genome-assembly--contig:-NODE-1804-length-21685-cov-13.343623_pt1 | contig 21685 bp, 17 predicted proteins | sample MGYA00243017_ERZ508829 | MGnify/ENA primary metagenome ERZ508829 (study PRJEB26277, sample SAMN04329776) | human gut metagenome | biome: human-associated habitat | host: Homo sapiens | place: USA...
GCCCGGGCGAGCTCTACGCGCTCACCGGCAGCAACGGCAGCGGCAAGACGACGGCGCTCGGCGTGCTCTCCGGGCGGCTGCGGCTCTACCGCGGCAGCGTGTACCTCGACGGGAAGCGCCAGCGCGCGCTCCAGCCCCTGCGCGACGGCATCGCCGCCGTGCCGCAGGACCCGCGCACGCCCTTCGCGGCCGACACGGTGCGCGCCGATCTCGCTTCGCTCGGCAGGGACGCCGCGCTGGTGGACACGGTCGTGCGGCAGATGGCGCTCGCGCCGCTGCTCGACCGGCACCCCTTTGACCTCTCCGGCGGCGAGCAACAGCGCGCTGCGCTGGCGAAGGTGCTGCTCATGCAGCCGCGCGTGCTGCTGCTCGACGAGCCGACGAAGGGCATGGATGGCGCGTTCAAGGCGGACTTCGGCGCGCTTTTGCGCGCGCTCTGCGCACAGGGCGCGGCCGTGTGCATCGTGAGCCACGATGTGGAGTTCTGCGCGCAGTATGCTGACCGCTGCGGCCTGCTCTTTCGCGGCGAGGTCGTGACGGAAAACGCCGCGCGTGCATTTTTCTCCGGCAATTATTTTTACACCACGGCGGCCGCGCGCATCGCGCGCACCGCTGCGCCCGGTGCGGTACTGTGCGGGGAGGTCGTGCAATGTCTCACCGATTGACGCGGCGCACCTGGGCCGCGCTCGGCATCCTGCTCGTGGCGATCCCGGCGCTGATGGCGGTGTTCGTGTGCGTGTGGGACGAGCGGAAGTACTACCTCACGTCGCTGCTGCTCGTGGGGCTGATGTTTGTGCCGTTCGTGCTGCGGTTTGAAGGCCGCAGGCCGCAGGCGCGCGAGCTCGTGCTGCTCGCGACGATGACGGCGCTGGCCGTGGCCGGGCGCGCGGCGTTTTACTGGCTGCCGCAGTGCAAGCCCGTGTGCGCGATCGTGATCCTCACGGCCGTGGCCTTCACGCCGGAGGCGGGCTTCGTCACCGGCGCGGCGGCGGGCCTGATCTCGAACTTTTTCTTCGGTCAGGGGCCGTGGACGCCGTGGCAGATGCTCGGCTTCGGGCTCGTGGGCTTTCTCGGCGGCGTGCTGTTTGCCAGGCGGAAGGTGCGGCTCGTGCCGCTGCTGCTCTACGGCTTTTTCTCGGTGCTCATCGTCTACGGCGTGCTGCTCGATACGGCGAGCATGCTCATGTACAACGCCGTGCCCTCGTGGCAGCTGTGGCTGGCGACCTGCGCGTCGGGATTTGTGTTCAACCTCATCCACGCGGGCGCGACGGCCGTGTTTCTGCTCCTGCTGTATAAGCCCCTGCTCAGCAAGCTCGCGCGCGTGAAGGAAAAGTACGGACTTCTGGAATGAAAAAACTCCGCATCCGATCGGATGCGGAGTTTTTTGTGTGCATTTCATGCCCGCTGCCAGAGCAGGCGGTTGTCATCAAAGACGGCGCGGAGTCTGCCGCTGTCTTTGAGCCACGCGAGGTAGGAGCGCACTGTGCTGCCGACGAGCACGTACTGCTCGAAGTTCATCACGAGGTCGAAGCGCCGGAACAGCTGCTGCAGAACTGCCTCGAACGTCTGCGGAGCGCGGCAGAGCTCCGTGATGATGTCCGCGATCTCGAGCACCTTGTCGATGTTGTACTGTGCAAGCGGGGCAATGTCCTCCGTGGCCGCGGCGTGCGCGGGCACGAAGGCGCGGGCGGTGAGTGTCTTGACCATTTCGAGCGTGTTCAGGTAGGCAGCCACATCGTAAAGGAAGCCGATCTGGTACTTTTCCAGTGTCTCGCGGCTCGACAGGCAGTCGGCCAGATACACCACGCCGTCCGGCGTGCGAAAGCCCACCATGTCGAAAAAGTGCCCCGGCAGCTGCAGCAGTTCAAACCCCTCCGGCAGGCACGCCGGGGTCAGCTCCTGCGCGTCGCTGGGCTTGGCCATGAGAAATTTGTGCTGCAGCTCCTTCGGCGGATAGCCGCCGTAGAGAAACGACGGCTCGAGCACCGGGTGGCGCGTGAAGTCACACTCGATGCCGGGGGCATAGATTTTACAGCCGGTCTGGTTTTGCAGGTACTGGTTGCCGCCGATGTGGTCGGCGTTGGAGTGCGTGTTGTAGATGGTGGTCAGGTGCCAGCCGTTGGCGTCGAGGATCTGGCGCACCTTGCGCCCGGCCTCCTTGTCGTTGCCGCTGTCGATGAGGCAGACGTCTGTGTCGTTCAGGCGCACGAGGCCGATCTTGGCCGGGCTCTGGATATAGTAGCTGTTACCGGCCACCTGGGTCAGTTCATACATGGTGCTTTCCTCCTTTATCAGACGGTGTGCCTGCGGATGAGCGGCTCCACCTGCGCTGCCAGCTGCGCGAGCGCGCCCGGCTCGAACGGGGAGCGGAAGCCCGCCTCGGCCAGCAGGTCCGTCCAGAGCTTTTCGCCGCCCTGCTGCGACAGGTGCAGGTAGCGGGCGAACGCGTCGTCATAATCGTCCTGCGACGCGAGCAGGAACTGGAACGCCGCCGTCTGTGCCAGGCAGTAGTCGATGTAGTAAAACGGCGTCTCGTAGATGTGCATCTGGTACTGCCAGCGGGTGCCGCGCTCGAGATACGGGACGCCGCGCTGGTCGATATACGGACGGTATTTCGCCTCCAGCTCCAGCCAGACGGCGTTGCGCTCGGCCGGGGTGAGGTCGGGCTCGGCGTAGACGCGGTGCTGGAATTCGTCCACCATCGTGCCGTAGGGCAGGAAGCTGAGCGCATCAAGCGCGTGCTGGAAGCGGTAGCGCTCCGCGTCGCCCGCCTTCGGGAAGAAGGCGTCGAGATACGGCCAGGCGAAAAACTCCATGCTCATCGAGTGCGTTTCGGCGGTCTCCATGCCGCCGCAGCCGAGTTCCAGCGCGAAGCGGTTGTCCGCGATCAGATAGGCGTTGAGCGCGTGGCCGGCCTCGTGCGTCACGACGTCCACATCGCCGGACGTGCCGTTGAAGTTTGCGAGGATGAACGGCTGCCGGAACTTCGGAAACTCCGTGCAGTAGCCACCGCCCCACTTGTTCGGGCGGGACTCGACGTCGAAGGCCTCATTTTCGCACATCATGCGGAAAAATGCGCCCGGCACGTCGCCCATGGCGTCGTACATCTTCTGCGCAGCGGCGAAGAGTTCGTCCTTGCCGCAGGGCGTCGGGTCGCCGCCGGGGGTGAAAAATTCATTGTCGTAGAGCCGGAACGTATCGATGCCGAGACGCTTCGCGTTTTCCAGCCGCAGCCGGGACACGACCGGCACGATGTCGCGCACGATGTTCTTGCGGAAGGTCTGCACGGCCTGCGCGTCGTAGCACATGCGCTCCATGCGGCAGTAGCCAAGCTCGATGAAGTTTTCATAGCCCATCTTTTTGGCCATCCGGTCGCGCACGTGCACGAGCCGGTCAAAAAGATCGTCCAGCTGCGCGCTGTGCGCTTCCAGCGTCGTGCCGAGCGCCTCGTAGCATTCCCTGCGCGTGGCGCGGTCGGCGCTACGGGCGTATTTCATCAGCATCGGCCGCGGCAGCTGCTCGCCCCGGAAGGGGAAGAGCATGCCCGCCATGAGCTGGGCGTATTCGCTGACGAGCTTGTTTTCCTCGACCATGTCGTCGATGATCTCCGGCGACATGCTCCGCCGCTGCAGCTCCATGCTGCGCAGCAGGATCGGCGAGAGCACCGTCTCGAGTTCTTTCCGGAACGGGCTGTCGAGCACGGCGGAGGTGTACTGCAGCGCAAGATTTTCGACCTCCGGGCCGATCTCGTCATAGTAGTCCTTTTCCGCCAGATAAAACGGGTCCACGGTGTTGATCGTGTAGCGCATGTACGACAGCGACTGTGCCGTGGCGTACTCCGTCGTGAGCGAGAGATATTCCGCCCGCGCGGCGAGGATCTCCTCAACACTCTGCGCGGCCTTTACGCGCCCAATCACGCGCTGCAGCCCTTCGGTCATTTCCTCGCGCGTTACGCGCCGGTAGGGGAGTTCGGATACTTTCATGCTTGCTCCTTTCCAAGTTCCGCGGCCTCGGGATCCGTGCGCAGTGTCTGCCGGGCGAAGGCGAGAAACCGCTTCGCTGCCGGGGACAGCTCCTCCGGCGCGGGCGCGGCGATGCCGATCTCGGCATATTGCGGCGGATCGACCGGGAGGATCACGATGCCGGTCGTGTCCCAGCCGCGGGTGATGAGTTGATTGTTCAGACTCACGCCGAGACCGGCCTGCACCATGGCAAAGGTGGCGCGGCTGTCCACGGACGTGTAGCGGACATTCGGCGTGATGCCCGCGCGGGCGAACACGCGCGCGTTGTCTGTGTCCTGGTGCATATAGGTCGCGATGGTCGGCTCGGTCGCAAACGCCGCGAGCGGGAACGTCCTGCCCCCGGCCAGCGGATGCTCCGGCGGCAGCCACGCGACCATGGGGTCGGCGTACAGCGGGATCCAGTCAAAGTCGCCCTCGCGGAAGCTCGTGATGCAAAAGTCGGCCGTGTGCTCGCTCACGGCGCGCGTGAGCTGGCTGCTGTTGCCCTGCAGGACCTGCACCTCGATGCCGGGGTAGACTTCGCAGAAGCGGGCGATGCAGCGGCTGAGCCAGCCGTAGTATGCCCCGTACACGCAGCCGACGGCGATGGTGCCGGTCTCGACGCCGCGGATATCGGCTGCCTGTGCCTCGAGCAGGGCGCTCCAGTGCGTCAGTTCCCGCAGCGTCGGCAGCAGCGTCCGGCAGGCGCGCGTCGGCTGCACGCCGTTGTGCGAGCGGCTCAGCAGCGGGAAGCCCAGCTCCTGCTCAAGCGCCGCCATCATCCGGCTCAGGCCGGAGGGAGTGTAGTCCAGTTTTTCCGCCGCCGCCGAGAGGCTCCCGGCCTCGAGCACGGCCAGCAGTGCGCGGCATTTTTCCGTGTCCATAAGCTGCCTCCGTCCTTGCGGGATTCGCAAGGAACCGTTGAAACATTGTCTCTTTACGCAATGATATAACCGTGGTATCGTTTCGTCAAGATATTTTCGGGAGGAATTACGGATGAAGACCCGGACCCATGACCTGACGGCCGGCAGCATACCGCAGCATATGCTGCGTCTGGCCGCGCCGCTGATCCTCGGCAACATTCTTCAGCAGCTGTACAATGCGGTCGATGCGTTCATTCTCGGCCGCTGTGCGGGCGGGCTGGAGTTTGCGGCCGTCGGCATTGCGGGGTCGGTGATGAATCTGTTTTTGTTCATGATCACCGGCGCATGCACCGGCGTGTCCGTGATCTTTGCGCAGCTGTTTGGCGCAAACGATCTCGAGACGTTCCGGCGTGAGCACTTTCTGTCGCTGGTGTTCGGGCTGCTGTGCACGTTCGCGTGCAGTGCCATCGGCTTTTTGTGCCTGCCGCTGCTGCTGCGCGTCATCCAGACGCCGCAGGAGCTCACGGGTTATGTGACGGCGTATCTCACTGTCATTCTTATCAGTCTGCCGGCGGCGTTTGTCTATAATCTCTACGGTGCGCTGCTGCGCGCCATCGGCCGCGCGACGGCGGCGCTCATGGCGCTGGCGGTCGCCGTGACGGCGAATGTCGGGCTGGATGTGCTGTTCGTCGTGCACTCTGGCTGGGACATTGCCGGTGCCGCGTGGGCGACGGCGGCCTCGCAGGCCGTTTCGGCCGTGATCTGCATGCTCTACCTGCGCCGGGTCACGCCGCAGCTGCTGTTTGCCCGCAGCGACTGCCGCATGGACGCGCCGCTGCTGCGCCGCACGGCGCGCTACAGCTTTGTCACCGGTTTGCACCAGTCGAGCCTTTACATCGGCAAGCTCCTCGTGCAGGGGGCGGTCAATACCGGCGGCACGGACATGATCTCTGCCTATACGGCCACGACCCGCATCGAGGGCTTTGCCAATTCGTTCGGCGACAGCGGCGCGGCGGCGACATCGGTGCTCGTGGCGCAGAATCTCGGCGCCGGTAAGCCGGAGCGCGTGCAGAAAACATTCCGCAGCAGTCTCGTACTGATGCTGGCGATGGGTCTGCTGTCCGGACTGGTGATGTACCTGACGGCCGGCGCGACGGTCGGCTTCATGCTGGGCGCATACAGCGGCCCGGCCTTTGAAAGCGGCCGGGAATATATGCAGCTCATTTCGCTGTTTTATATTTTCTGCTTTACGGGCAACACGTTTGCCGGATATTTTGATGGGCTCGGCCGCGTGACGATCCCGTTTATCGGCGCGGCGAGCCACATCGCGCTGCGCGTGGTGCTCTCCTGGCTGTGGATCGACAGTATGGGCATGCGCGCCGTCGCGCTGGCGACCGGCATCGGCTGGGTCATGGTCAACCTCCTGTGGGAGATCATCCGCCGCCGCAGTGCCCGAAAGGCGCCGGTGGGCGCCGGCACGCAAGGCTGAGCGAGACGAAAAATGCCCCGGATGCCAATGCATCCGGGGCATTTTCATGCTTATTCTTCGTTCTGCGCCTGGTAGGCACGCACGTAGGCCACGAGCGTGTCGACGGTCTTCTCGATGCCGAGCTTGCCGCTGTTGACAACGAGGTCATACCCGCGCGCGTCGCCCCACTTCGTGTCGCAGTAGTAGTTGTGGTAGGCCTTGCGGTCGCGGTCGACACGGCGCATTTCCAGCGCCGCCTGATCGGCCGTGAGGGATTTTTCCTCCATGAGCCGCTGGCGCTTCACGTCGGGCTTTCCGGCGATGAACAGGTGCACGGCGTTCGGGTTGTTGCGCAGCAAAAAATCCGAGCAGCGGCCGAGCACGACGAACGACTCGCCGCTGTCGGCAAGCTCCTGAATGTGCTCGAACGTCTCGTGTGCGAGCGCATCCTCCGGCGCGTTGAAGTTCTCGCCGATGCGGCGCGACCACAGCAGGTGCACGGGCTTCTCGTCATAGCGCGCGGCGTCCTCGGCATTGAAGACGCTGGCCAGCAGCAGCTCCTTATCGTAAAATGCGATGCCGAGCTGTTTGGCGATCTGTTCGGCGATGTACTTGCCGCCGCTGCCGTGTTCACGGCCGACGGTCACGATGATTTGCTTCATGATGCGTTACCGCCTTTCTCAAAGTAGGATCACAGGTATCTCAGAAACAGGCATCCCAGCGAGACCGCAACGACCAGCAGTGTGGCCGGAACGCAGTATTTGCAGTATTTGCCCCAGCTGATGGGGTGGCCGCTCTTGGCCGACACGGATGTGGCCACGACATTGGCCGACGCGCCGATGGGCGTGGCGTTGCCGCCGAGGTCGGTGCCGAGCGACAGCGCCCAGGCGAGCACGGACAGGTCCATGCCCTGCGTCGCCGCGATGGACTGAATGACCGGCACCATGGTGGCCGCGAACGGGATGTTGTCGATCAGCGCACTGCACACGGCCGAGAGCAGCAGGATGATGACGATGACGGCCTTGATGCTGCCGCCGCTGATGGTCGAGATGAACTGCGCGATGAGCTTGAGCACGCCGGTCTGCTCCAGACCCGCGACGGAGATGAACAGGCCGATGAAAAACAGCAGCGTCTTGTAGTCCACACCGCGGATGACTTCCTTCACCGCAGCGCCGCCGTTGGTAAACACGGTCACCAGCAGCGTCAGGCACGCGACGATGACGCCGATGCACGCGACGGTCAGCCCGGTCTGCGCGTGCGTCACGAGTAGCGCGACCGCGATGAGAAACACGATCACATCCGCGACGAACGCCTTGCGGTTGGCGATGGCGGTCGCCGGAGCAGGGCAGACAGCGTCGGCCGGACGGGCGGCCTCGCTCGCCTTGAGCGGCTTGCGGAAGCACAGCCAGAAGAAGATCAGCACGAACACAAAGCAGATGCCGACGATGACGCCGGTGTTTTCAATGAAGTCCGTGAAGGTATAGCCGAGCGCGGTGCCGATGATGATGTTGGGGGGATCGCCGCACATGGTGGCGGCACCGCCGAGGTTGGCGCAGAAGACCTCCGACAGGATCATCGGAACGGGGTCAAAGTGCAGGATCTGCGCCAGCTCCAGCGTAACGGTCGCGAGAAACAGCACGACCGTGATGCTGTCGATGAACATGGCCAGAAACGCGGACATGGCCATGAAGCACAGCAGCAGCGGCACAACGTGGTAGTGCGCGAGCTTTGCCAGCGACAGGCACAGCCAGCGGAAGAAGCCGGATTTGCCGAGGCCCTCGACCATGATCATCATACCGGTGATGAAGAAGATGGTCGACCAGTTGACGCCGGAACTTGCGCTCTCCGAGGCGCCGTACCAGAAGTCGGCGCGGAAGATGGCGCCGAGGTTCAGGGCGTTTTTGATCGCGTCCCAGCTGTGCATGCAGATGCCGAACACGACCACGAGCACGAGGGCCGCACTGCCAAGCGTGACATACTGGCGCTCGAATTTGTCCATGATGATGAGCGCAAACATGCCGACGAAGATGACAGCCGCAAGGATTTGAGCAGTCATGGGAAGAACCTTCTTTCTTGAAATTTGCGGGGGGGTGCCGACGCAGAGGCATCGAAGAAAGAGGGCTGCTTCGCGGTGGTGTCCTTCCCCAACAGGAGAGGAATTCTAGCGCGCCCGGGCGCAAAAGTCAAGGGCTTTTTGCAAATCTGAGCGGGTTCTTATCAGACTTTCAAATGCTTGATATTACAGACATTTATAGGCGATGATCGTCGCGCCGCCCTTGCCCTCGTAGCGCTTGATCTGGTACTTGTTGGGGAAGGCGGCCAGCAGTTCCGGCAGTTTGCTGTAGCCGTAGGCGCGCACGTTGAAATCGGGCTTGACGCGCTTGATGTACAGCCCCGAGGAGCTGACGTTGACAAAGCCGTCGGCGTCCTGATACTTCTCGGACGCAATGTGCAGCAGGTTGTGGATCTCGCGGATGTCGGGCTTTTTCGGCTCCGGCTCCGGTTCGGGTTCGGGCGTCGGTTCCGGTTCGGGTTCGGTGGCCGGGGCAGACTCGGCCGCGGACTTCTTCGTGCTGCGTGTGGCCTTTTTCGTCTTGCGGGCGGGCTTTTTGGCCGCAGGCTCCGCGGCGTGCTCGACGGCGGCGGGCTTTTCGTCTGCCTTGGACAGATAGTCGATGAGGATGAAGTCGTCGCACGCGTTTTTGAATGACTCCGGCGTCGTCGTCACGCCGGCGCCGATGATATACAGGCCCGACTCGCGCAGACGGATGGCCAGCGGCGTGAAGTCGCTGTCGCTCGACACGAGCACGAGCGCGTCGTACATATTATTGTGCAGCAGATCCATGGCCCCGATGACCATGGCGATGTCGGTCGTGTTTTTGCCGGCAACGTAGTCAAACTGCTGCTCGGCGCGGATGGCGAGGCGCTTGAGCTCCGGCTCCCAGTTTTTCAGCGAGTCCTTGCGCCAGTTGCCGTAGGCCTTTTTCACGACGATGCGGCCGTAGGTCGATACCTCGTGCAGCACGGCCTCCAGTTTGGACAGCTGCGTGTTGTCCGCGTCAATGAGCACGGCGATTTTCTGGAAATTTTCCATAGATGTTTACTCCTGAACCGTCCCGTGGGCGGTGATTTTTCTCCATTATAGCGTTTTTGCGCGCAAAATGCAACGAAAGCGGGGCGAGGCCCCGCTTTCATTTTCTGCTCATGACCCCTCGCCCACGGTCGCCGGACACTGGCGGCCGTTGGGGTCGATGCTCGTGTCGCCGGGGAGGATCATCTGCGAGATCGGGATGATGGAATACCCGTCGGCGATGAGCGCCTCAATGATGCCGGCCAGCGCCTCCGGCGTGTGCTCGGCCGCGTTGTGGAACAGCACGATGCTGCCCGGCTGCACACGCGTGAGCACGCGCGATGTGATCTCGTCGCTGCTCAGCCCTTTCCAGTCGAGGGAATCCACGTCCCACTGGATGACATGCATGCCCAGACCGTTGATGGTGCTCACGACCGTGTCGTTGTACTCCCCGTAGGGGCAGCGAAACAGCGTCGGCCGCGTACCGGTGACGGCTTCGATTTTATCGGCGCAGGTGTTGACCTCCGTCTGGATCTGCTCGGCGCTTAGCTGCGCCATGTGCGGGTGCGTGGACGAGTGGTTCATGACCTCGTTGCCCGCATCCGCGAGCGCCTTGACCGACTCCGGATATTTGTCCACCCATTCGCCCACGACGAAGAACGTCGCGTGGACGTTGTACTTGTTGAGGATGTCGATGAGCATCTGCGTATCCTCGTTGCCCCAGGCTGCGTCGAACGACAGGCTCACGACACGGTCGTCGCGCTGCACGCAGTAGATGGGCAGCACGCGCTTGGCCGCGCTCACGCCCACGATCGCGGGGCTGTTGACCGCCCAGAACATAAGCGCGATGGCCAGCACCATCGCGCACACGCTCAGCAGTTTCCGGTGTTTTCTGACGGCTTGCCGCACTTTGTACATTGCACCACCTCCGGCTTTCTGCCTTCATCCTATGAGGGGGCGCGGCGCGGTATGCGCCATTTGGTTTACATAACTTCTAGCGATGCGCAGAAAAACGCCCGCACATGAAACCATGTGCGGGCGCAAACGCTCAAAACAGGCCGGTGATGCGGCCGTCGTCGTCGATGTCGATGTTTTCGGCGGCCGGGACTTTCGGCAGACCGGGCATCGTGAGCACGCTGCCCGTGAGCGCGACGAGAAAGCCCGCCCCGGCGGACACGGTCACGCTGCGCACGGTCACGGTGAAGCCCTCGGGCGCGCCGAGCAGCGCCGGGTCGTCCGACAGGCTCGCCTGCGTCTTGGCGATGCACACCGGCAGGCCGCCGAAGCCGAGCGCCTCCAGCTCGCGGAGCTGTTTGCGCGCGGCGGGCAGGATCTCCGCGTCCGCTCCGCCGTAGACCCGGCGCACGACGGCGTCGATCTTTTCCTCGACCGGCGCGTCGAGCTCATAGGCAAAGCGGAAGTGGTTTTCGCTCTCGCACAGGCGCACGACCTCGCGCGCGAGCGCCTCGCCGCCGAGGCCGCCGTCGGCCCAGACGGTGGACAGCACGACGCGGACCCCCAGCTGCCCGCACAGCTCCGTCAGCAGCGCGATCTCGCGGTCGGTGTCGGTGGGGAAGCGATTGATGGCCACGACGCACGGCAGACCGAACGTGTCGCGGATGCAGCGCACGTGGTGCAGCAGGTTCGGCACGCCGCGGCGCAGTGCGTCGAGGTTCTCCGTGCCGAGTTCGTTCAGCGCCAGACCGCCGTGCATTTTCAGCGCGCGCACCGTCGCCACCACGACGGCGGCGTCCGGCCGCAGTCCGGCAAGCCGGCACTTGATATCCAGGAACTTCTCCGCGCCGAGGTCGGCGCCGAAGCCGGCCTCCGTCACGGCGTAGTCGCAGCGGTGCATGGCCATGCGCGTGGCAAGCACGCTGTTGCACCCGTGCGCGATGTTGGCAAACGGCCCGCCGTGTACGAACGCCGGTGTGCCCTCGAGCGTCTGCACGAGGTTGGGCTTGAGCGCGTCGCGCAGCAGCGCCGCCATCGCGCCCACGGCCTTGAGATCGCGCGCCGTGACGGGGCGGCCGTCATACGTGTAGCCCACGAGGATGCGGCCCAGCCGCGCCTTCAGATCGGCCATGGACTCGGCCAGGCAGAGCACCGCCATGATCTCGCTGGCGACCGTGATGTCGAATCCGTCCTCGCGCGGCACGCCGTTGGCCCTGCCGCCGAGCCCGTCGACGATGCAGCGCAGCTGCCGGTCGTTCATGTCCACGCAGCGCCGCCACGTGATGCGCCGCGGGTCGATGCCGAGGGCGTTACCCTGCTGGATATGGTTGTCGAGCATGGCGGCGAGCAGGTTGTTCGCCGCGCCGATGGCGTGAAAGTCGCCGGTGAAGTGCAGGTCGATGTCCTCCATCGGCACGACCTGCGCGTAGCCGCCGCCGGTCGCGCCGCCCTTGCGTCCGAATACCGGGCCGAGCGACGGCTCGCGCAGCGCAACGGCCGCGTCCTTCCCGATGCGGCGCAGCGCGTCGGCCAGGCCGATGGTCATGGTCGTCTTGCCCTCGCCGGCGGGCGTGGGCGTGATGGCCGTGACGAGAACCAACTTTCCCTTTCCGCGCGGCGGCTGCCCGAGCACGGACAGCGCCACCTTCGCCTTATAGCGGCCATACAGCTCTATATCAGCATCGTCGATGCCGACGGTGCGTGCAATGTCACAGATCGGCTGCATCGTGCAGCTCTGGGCGATCTCCAGATCGCTTCGATATTCCATGAAACCCCTCCTTCGGATGCGTGTACCTTTTATCATACCTGACGGCGGCGGGTTTGTAAAGCTTGACGCGGGGCGGATTTTCCGCTATCATGGGCCGGATAATGAGGTGATGACCATGCAGTATCTCTGCGCGCCGATGGAGGGCGTGACCGGTGACCTGTTCCGGCAGGCGCAGCGGCAGACATTCCCCGCGGCGGACAGCTACTATACGCCGTTTCTCTCACCGACGGCGAACCGCACGTTTTCCCCGCGTGAGCTGCGCGAGATCGAGCCCGCGCACAATGCGGGCATCCACGTCGTGCCGCAGCTCATGGGCCACTGTGCCGAGGATTTTCTCTGGATGGCGGGGCGGCTCGCCGACATGGGCTACGACGAGGTGAATTTTAACCTCGGCTGCCCGTCGAACACCGTCACGGCGAAGAAAAAGGGCGCGGGCCTGCTCACGGAGCCGGATCTGCTGCGGCGGTTTTTCGACGCCGTGTTTGCAGCCTGCCCGCTGCCGGTGTCGGTCAAGACGCGGCTCGGCAAGGCGACAGCGGAGACGTTTCCCGCGCTGCTGGAGCTGTATAACGACTACCCGATCTGCGAGCTGATCGTGCACCCGCGCGTGCAGGCCGACCAGTACCACGGGCACCCGGATCTTGACATGTTCGCCTACGCGCTCGCGCACAGCCGCGCTCCCGTGTGCTACAACGGCGACCTGTTTGACGCCCCGGCCGTGCGCGTGTTTCAGGCGCGGTTCCCGACTGTGGAGCGCGTCATGCTCGGCCGCGGGCTCGCTGCCAACCCCGGTCTCATCGGTCAGCTGCGCACCGGCGCCGTGCCGACGGCGGCACAGTTTCAGGCGTTTCACGACCGGCTTTACGCCGCCACGCGCGCGCGCATCCCCGACCGGCGCGCGCTGCTGTTTCGCATGAAGGAGGCGTGGCGCTATCTCGGCTGCAGCTTTGCGGATGCCGAGCGGCCGCTGCGCCGCATCCGCAAGGCGCAGGATCTCGCAGAGTATGAGAGCGCGGTGCGCCAGCTCTTCGCGTCCTGTCCGGTGCGGGCGGACGCGGGCTATTTTGTCTGATGGCCGAAAAAACACCCCCTCCGCAGGGATACGACCTGCGGAGGGGGTTCCTTTATGTCCCGTGCGCTTCAGGGCATCGGGCAGCCGAGGGGCGTGATGTTGTCCGGCGTGATGTACTTCGTGGGCAGCGTGATCTCCGTCGCGCCGTGGAGGTACGACTGCCGCCAGGCTTCGTATTCCCGTCCGTCCACTCTCTGCGCTTTGGCCTCATCGCCGAAGGTAGGGATCTCTTCACCGGAGTAAAGGAAGTAAATGAGGCCGTCCCCGTCCTGATCCAGATCGTCGGGGAAGGGCTCTCCGGAGGTGTAGAACGTGTCCGCAAAGCGCTTGTCCCAGCCGTCCACGGTGCCGAAGTGACGGTAGGTGTCGGTCTTGGCGTCGTAGGTGTAGACGTTGTACGGCCAGATGCGGCCGCCCAGGCCCTGATTGTGTGACCAGCTTGCTTCCACGGCGCCGTTGCTGTAAAAGCGCATGTCAACAAATCCGGACAGCTCTTCATGGAGCTCTCCGTTGTCGTAGCCGTAGACCAGCCCCTGACACCAGGCGACGCTGGCGTTTGCCCACAGCACCACAAGCTCCTCGCGGCCGTCGTTGTCCACGTCATAGATGGCGAAGGTGTTATCCTCCGCCTGCTGTGTGCCAGAATAGTCCAGCTTGGAGCCGTCCGGGAGCAGCCCGTGCAGATAAATGTCCCACAGCGCGGCGCCGTATGCCTTGTTTTGCTCTGCCATGTCGGCGGCCGCTGCGCCGTTGGCGTCTGTATCGGCTTTTTTGATGTCCGCCACTTTGTTCGTAGTTTTGTCCTTTGCTTTGTCGGTGTCGGAGTCGGCTTTGCCGCATCCGGCGAGTCCCGCCAGCATGGCAATGCACAGGAGCAGGCAGCTCAGTTTTCTCCACATATCGTGTTTTCTACCTCCCCAAAGATGCTTTTCGTTTTCCGGATCTGATCCATGATTTGGGTGTAACTGGAAAAGAAAGAATTGTCAATCGTTCTATAAAAAGCAGCCCCACAGCGAAACCGAATTTCCGCTGTGGGGCTGCATGATTTTGTATTTGTATAAGTGTTCAGTTCTGGCCGTACCAGTTACCGCCCGGCTGCGGGCCGGGGTTCGGCTGCTGCCAGCCGTTGGGTGCCCGGTCACCCATGCTGCGCGGTAGACTGCGGTAGAACGCGGCGCGCGACACGGTCATATACGGCACGAGCCAGAGATTGCCGATGCCGGCAGTCAGCACGGCCAGCAGTGCCCAGCCGATGAAGCTCAGGTCGAGGCGGAACAGGTCGCCTTTGCGCCCGTCCATGAGCGCCTTGGAGCGCTCAATGGCCTCCGTGGCCTGCATGTTCGGATTTTCGGCCAGGATGTACGTCGCCATGGAGTAGCGGTAGGCGGCGACGATGCCGGGGATGACAAACAGCAGCGACCATGCGAGCACCTTAAGCGTGATGAGCAGGTTGAGCACGAAGGCGTTGCCGAAGATGTCAAAGCCGGAAAACAGGTCCTCGAACCGGGCCTGCTCGCCGTCAACGAGCTTCAGGCAGAAGCGGTTGTGGCCGATGGACACGCTGCCGCCGATGACGAACTGCGCCAGCGAGATGATCCCGGAAACGGGGAGAAACACGTGCAGCGCGTAGCGCAGGAGCTCGGGGCAGTACCGTGTCAGGTCGTCCCCGTTGAACGTGATATTGAACGACGGGGTGAAGCCGCTGCTCGTCCCGCCGAGGAGGCTCGCCAGCAGCGTCACGCCCACGGCGAGCCACCAGTAGTTTTTCAGCGCGCGGCGCGCCATGCTGCGGTAGTCGGATGCGGAATACATAAGTGTTCTCCTTTCTACCCGCCCTCACCAGGGCGTGCGTTCCTGCCCGTGCACGAGGTAGGCGTGCTCGGCCAGCTCCGCGAGCGGGCTGTCGCTGCGGGAGTCGGAGTAAAATTCTGCGATTTCTGTGCCGGGATAGGCTTCGCGCAGGCGGCGGACCTTTTCCGCGCCGTGGCAGTTTTCCCCGTCGGTCTTTCCGGTGTGCTTATCCACGCGCGATGCCAGCAGCCGCACACCCAGCTTCTGCGCCGGGATGCGCACGAGAAACTCCGGCGATGCGGAGATGATGATGTCGTCCGGGCGCTTCTGCGCGAGGTACCACGGGTTCACGCGGCCGAAATTTTTCGCCCAGAACGCCTCCAGCTCCGCGTCCACATCGGGCACGCGGCGCAGAAAGCCGTACATCCGCTCCTTGAAGGCGGTCTTGCTCACCTTGCCGAGCAGGTAGACCGGCAGCAAGGCGAGCGCGCGCAGCAGCGGCCAAATTACGCCGGGGTGCCGCCGCAGGCACCAGCGCACGAACGCCACCGTGCTGTCCACGGGGAAGATGGTCTTGTCCCAGTCGTAAACGTTGACTTTTTCCATAGGGCTCCTCTCAGTACAGGGTGCCGGCCAGCTGCATGTACGCGGCGGCGAAGGCCTCCCGGATGAAGTAATTGATGCGCATGGACGGCAGGGTGGTCTCGGCGGCGATGCCGACGGGCTCCGCCCCCAGCGCCCGCGCCATGCGTTTGGCGCGGTAGAGGTGGTATTCGCTCGTCACGATGCCGACACCGTCCGCCGGGGCGTACCCCCGCGCGCGGAGAATGGCGAACGAGTTTTCCAGATTCTCGTGCGTGGTGCGCGACCGATCCTCCTGCACGATGCGCGCGCTGTCGATGCCGTGCGCTGTCAGATAGTCGGCCATGGCCTCGGCCTCCGTGATGTCCTCACCCTCGCCCTGACCGCCGGAGACGACGGCCAGCGCGTCCGGGTTCGCGTCCAGATAGTCCAGCGCAGCGTCGAGCCGGTTGCACATCGACAGCGACGGTGTGCTGCCGTTGACGCCCGCGCCGAGCACGATGATCGCGTCCGGGTGCGCGCCCGTGTCCGTGCGCGCGTCGCGCACGACGGGGATCTCAAAGACCGCGAACACGATCAGCCCCGCGCACACGAGCACGCTCAGCACAGTGCGCCCCACGCGGTGCAGCCGCGCCCACAGAAGCACCAGCACGGCGATGCCCCAGAGCGTGTAGCCCAGAAAGTCGTGCCCCGGCATCGCAAAGCGCAGCACGCAGCCCGCGATGACGAGCACGATGGCGAGGATCCAGGATGCTTTGTGTTTCATTCGCACAGCGCCTCCCACGCCTCGTAGAGCGCCTCGAGCTGCGCATTGAGTGCCTGCTTCTGCGCATCGAGTTCCATGAGCTTCTGATAGTCCGTTGCATTGGCCTCGCTCTCGGCGTCGAGCGCCGCGAGCTGCCCCTCCAGTTTTTCGATCTCGCGCTCCGTGCGCTCGCGTTGGCGCGCGGTGTTCGGGGCGCGTTTCGGCTTCGGTTTCGGCTCCTTTTTGCGCTCGACGGCCTTGGCCGTCTGCTGCAGGGCGGTCTGGCGCGCGCGGTATTCACGGAATTGCTCATAGGTCCCGCGGTAGTCCGTGATCGTTCCGTTTTCGAGCAGCCAGATGCGGGTGGCAAATTTCTCGATGAAGTACCGGTCGTGCGACACGAACAGCAGCGCCTGCGTATAGTCGCTCAGTGCGTCCTCGATCCACTCGCGGCTGGCAATGTCGAGGTGGTTCGTCGGCTCGTCGAGGATGAGGAAGTTGATCTCCCGGCGCATGAGCATGCACAGCCGCAGCCGGGACAGCTCGCCGCCCGAGAGCGCCGACACGGGCTTGAGCACGTCCTCGCCGCAAAATCCGTAGGCGCCGAGCTGGTCGCGTGCCTCCTGCGGCGTGCACTTGCACTCGTAGAGCATCGTGTCGAGCATGGAGCGCTCCGGCACGGCGAAGCGGACGATCTGCGGCAGGTACGCCGTGCGCACGGACGGCCCGCGCTGCACCCAGCCGGTATCCGGCGTCTCCTCGTTCATGACGAGCTTTAAAAATGTCGTCTTGCCGGCGCCGTTGTCGCCGATGAGGGCGATGCGCTCGCCGCCGGTCACGGTCAGGTCAAGGTCGTGAAAGAGCGTCCGCTCGCCGTAGTGCTTGCTCAGACCCGACATGGTCAGCACGTCGTCGCCGCGAAATTCCTGCGCCGTGAAGTGCACGTTGAGCTTGCGCGCCTCGGTCGGCCGCTCGGTCGTTTCGAGCTTTTCCATGCGCTTTTCGATGGAAAACGCGCGCTTGTGCAGCTTGTCGTTGCCCATGAAGGCCCAGAGGTGCAGCTTTGCCGCTGCCTCCGTGAGCTGCTGGAGCTTGGCCTGATCCTTTTCGTATTTTTTGAGCTGCTCGTCAAAGCGGCGCTGCCGCTCAACGACGTAAAAGCTGTAGTTTCCGCTGTAAAACTCCGCCTGCCCGGACGTGAAGTCGATCGAGCGCTGCACGACGCGGTCGAGGAAATACCGGTCGTGGCTGATGACGAGCACCGTGCCGCGAAAATGCAGCAGATATGCCTCCAGCCACTCGGTCGCGCGCAGGTCGAGGTGGTTCGTCGGCTCGTCGAGCAGGAGAATGTCCGTGTCCTCGAGGATGAGCCGCGCGAGGTTCACGCGCGTTTTCTCCCCGCCGGAGAGACTGTCAAACGGCTGCGCGCGCATCGCGGCCGGGATGTCCAGACCGTTGGCCACGCGGTTGCGCTCGTGCTCCATGTCGTACCCGCCGAGGCGGCGGAAGTTTTCCGACAGCCGGTCGTACTCCGAGAGCAGAGCGGGGGAGTCGTCCGTCGCCATGCGCGCGGTGAGCTCGTTCATGCGCGCCTCCATGTCGTAGAGCCGCCGGTGCGCCTCGCGCAGCACGTCCTCCGTCGTCCAGCCGTCGGGGTAGACCGGGATCTGTGAGATCAGCCCCAGCCGCCGCCCGGAGGCGATGGACACGGTGCCGGCATCCGGCTGCAGTTCGCCCGAGAGGATGCGGAAAAACGTCGTCTTGCCGCAGCCGTTGCGCCCGAGGATGCCCACGCGTTCACCGGCGTTGACGTCGAATGTGATACCTTTTAATATATCGTTGCCCTGCTCAAAGCCCTTGACGAGCCCGCGGACGGATAGATCGATCATGTGTGACTCCTAAATTACTTGTTCACGGCCGCCTGCAGCACAGTGTTGGCCACGGCGCCCGCATTCGTCAGCCCGCCGCCGGCGTTTTCCACCAGCACGACGAAGGCGTACGGGTGCGCATCGTCGAGCAGAAAGCCTGTGAACCAGGCGTGCGACGTGCCGTCACCCACCTCGGCGGTGCCGGTCTTGGCGCAGAGATTCAGGCCCGGGAAGCGGTTCGTGCCGTAGTGGGCCGAGACGTTGTAGTTCATCATGTCGCGCAGCTTATTGGCGGTCGTGGCGCTGAGCAAGCTCGTGCTCGAGCCGCTGGGCGTGTCGAGCAGCAGCGACGGCTCCACGACGCTGCCGCCGTTGGCGATGGCCGAGACGTAGCGCAGCATGGAGTACGGGCAGATGAGGTCCTCGTACTGGCCGATGCCCGACCAGGCGAGGTTTGCGCTGCCGGACGCGCCCTTCGTGAAGCTGCCGGCGAGCGTCGGGATGCCGCTCAGCGACTGCGAATCGAGGAAGCCGAGCTTCTTGGCGTAGCTCTCGATGGTGTCGGCCCCGAGCTCGAGCGAGATCTGCGCGAACGCGCAGTTGCAGGAGTTGGCCAGTGCGTCCTCAAACGTCTGGCTGCCGTGCACGCCCGTGCACTTGACGCTCACGCCGTTGACATCCAGACTGCCCGCACACGTGAAGCGGCGGCTGTCGATGTCCTTGATGTTCTCGATCGCAGCGGCGGAGGTGATGAGCTTGAAGATGGAGCCCGGCGTGAACGAGCCGTTGATGCAGCGGTTTATGTACGCGCCGTCCGGCACGTCGCCGTCATTGTTGGGGTCGATGCTCGGGCCGGAGGCCATGACCAGGATCTCGCCGGTCTTGTAGTTGCTCACGAGCACGGCGCCCTTGCGTCCGGCAAGCGCTTCATAGGCCGTGACACACAGGCTCGAATCGAGCGTGAGCGCGACGGTGTGCCCATCGGTCGCGTAGGTGCCGGTGATGGGGTTGTAGCCCGAGAGCTGCTTGGAAAATGCCTTGAGCGCGCCGGTGCCGACGTTGCCGGTGTAGTCGCCGACGACCTGATAGCAGGCGGTGCGCACGGCAGCGTCATCGGCGTAGCTGCGCGAGCCGCCGTTGGCCGTCGCGAGCACGACGCCGCTGCGGTCGGTGAGCGTGCCGGTGCTGAGCACACCGCTGGTATAGACGCTGCTGTTGGCGGCGAAGGTCGCCCACTCAGCACCGTGTTCGATGTAGCGCACGATGTACACGCCGATGCCGCCGAGCACCAGCACGGCGACGAGCAGCGCGCTCATGGCGCGGCGTTTGACTTTGTTCATGCCTGCGCCTCCTTGTTTTTACGCGATGGCAGCCGCACCACGAAGCTCGCGCCGCGCCGGGTGTCGGCGGCCTTGATGTAGGCCAGCAGCATCCAGCACGAGAGCATGCTCGACCCGCCCTTGGACACGAACGGGAACGTCACGCCCGTGAACGGCAGGATGTCGAGCGCGCCGAACACGTTGAGCGACATCTGCACGAGCATGAGCGTCACGGTGGCGCAGCCGGCGATGACGTAGTACGACGAGCGGCCCTGAGCCGCGTTTTTGACGGTGAAGATTGCGAGGGCGATGATGGCCAGCATCGCGCACAGCGCCACGATCAGGCCGAGCTCCTCACACAGCATGCCGAACACCATGTCTGTGTTGGCGGCAAAGATGTTTTTCAGCCAGCCGCAGCCCGCGCCCTGGCCGAACAGGCCGCCGGAGGCCGCCGCGCTCAGCGCGCGCGTCTGCTGGTAGCCCGCGCCGGAGACGTCCTCCCACACGTGGCCCCAGGTGGCGAAGCGCTGCGCCACGTGCGGCTTGATGCTCAGCACCAGCGTGCCCGCCATGGCGGCGGACGTCACGGCCAGCAGCACGGTCGCGATGCTGCCCGAGCGCATGAAGGCGATGACGAGGAAGGTCGCAAAGAAGATGAGCGCGGAGCCGAAGTCGCCCATCAGGGCGAGCCCGCCCACGCAGATGGCGGAAAAGGCGATGAAGAGCAGAATGCTCTTGCTGCGGAACATCCGGTTGAGCGACGTCGCGCCGACGTAGATGAACGCGACCTTGATCAGCTCTGACGGCTGCAGGGAGAAGCCCGCGATCGTCAGCCAGTTTTTCGCGCCGAACACCTCGCGCGCGGCAAACAGGTTCAGCGCCAGCAGCGCCAGCGAGATGATGGCCGCCGGCCAGCGCAGCGCCTTGACATGGCTCAGGTCGCGCAGCCACCAGCCGAGCAGGAAAAACAGCGCGATGCCCACGATGATGAGGATGATCTCCTTGGTCAGATCGTCCGGCGTGCTCGTCGCGCAGATCTCGAGCCCGAGCGTGCAGAGGAAAAACGCGATCGTCTCGACCTCGAAGCCCGAGCGGTCCATCGTGCGCATGAGCACATAGCAGAACCACTGCGTGAGCGCGAGCGCGGCAAACGACATCAGAATGCCCAGCAGATGTGCGCTGTCGGCCGAGGACACGAACTCCAGCGCCAGCAGCAGCTGAAACACCGTCAGGAAAAACAGCGTGCCGCCGGCGGAGACCTTCCGCCCCGCGATCGTGCGGCGCTGCTCCTGCACGGCACGGCGCTCCTCGCTCATGTCGGCGAATTTGAGCATATGCGTCGAGCAGCGGAGAATGTCGCCGCTGAACACCTGCGTCGGCTCCGTGATCTGTTCGCCGTTGAGGTACACGCCGCCGCTGCGGCTCAGATCGCTGACGGTCCACTCGCCGGCGTCGTTGCGCATGAGCACGGCGTGGACGTTGGCCACGTCGGCATAGGGCAGCGTGATGTCCGCGCTGCGGGCGCGGCCGATCAGGCACTCCCAGTGCAGCAGGGGATAGACCTTGCCGTCCGGCGTGACGAGATGGCCCCACGTCTCCGGCTCGGCACGGCCGTAGAACATGGATGCGATGCAGCGGATGAGCACGATGAGCGCGATGACCGGCAGAATGAAGTGCGCGGCCTGCGCGGCATAGGCAGTTACGGCAGACACGGCGTCCGCCTCCTTTCCAAGGCTCCCGCGCGGGGAGCGGTACATTTATAATAAAGCGATAAAAATCAAGCCATTATACCACGGCAAAAATCCATTGACAACCACTGCCGGGCATCCTAAAATGAACGTATGATGAAACAGACGAAATTTTGGGTCCTTTTGTTCGCCGCGCTCGCGATTTTGGGCGGCGGCGCATTTTTGCTGCTGCGCGGCCACGGGCAGACGGGGCAGACGGCCGTCATCCGGGTCGACGGCGAAGTGTATCAGCGCATCGACCTGCGCGCCGTGACCATACCATATGATATAGAGGTGCAGACCGACTGGGGCACGAACACCGTGCACGTCGAGTCCGACGGCGTGTCCGTCACGTATGCCGACTGTCCGGATCTCCTGTGCGTCCAGCAGGGAAAGATTACCACGTCCGCCATCCCGATCGTCTGCGTGCCGCACCACCTGACGGTGCAGATCGAGG
>ENA-ORLW01001816-ORLW01001816.1-human-gut-metagenome-genome-assembly--contig:-NODE-1816-length-21603-cov-3.985134_pt1 | contig 21603 bp, 39 predicted proteins | sample MGYA00243017_ERZ508829 | MGnify/ENA primary metagenome ERZ508829 (study PRJEB26277, sample SAMN04329776) | human gut metagenome | biome: human-associated habitat | host: Homo sapiens | place: USA...
ATATTCTTGGTAGCCTTGGCTCATGTATACTTCATAGTATTTTCCACCAGACTTTACGATTACGGTCAAGTCACTATCCAATGTATCTTCCTTTACATTTTCTATTTTGCCCTTGATTTTTATTTTCTTTCCCTTGTACTTACCTTTTTTCAATTTGGAATAATTGTAGGATTTACACATTTTCTTATATTTTTTCTTTGATGGCTCTTTCTTGCCAGACCATCCCTCTTTGAATCCGTCGGCAAATTCTGAAAATATTCCTATTGTCCTTGCCTGTATAGCGGCTTTTGAAATTGTTGGAACACATACTGAAATAGTAAGCATTAGCGTTGTTGCTACTGTTAATAGTTTCTTCATAAAACACATCTCCAATCTTTTTTATTTACACAATAATGAATGGTATCATTATTTAGTATCAGTTTTGTTTGCTCTCCAAAGTAGGTCAATTCCCTCTAAGATATATTTTCTGGATTTCTCATCGAGGGTATAATATTTCTTAATGGCTTCTTTTAGTTCTACATCTTCTGAAATATGAGCGTCCAAAAGGGCATCTTCTTCTGAATATGTTTTATTTTTTCCATTGACCAAATAATCAATAGAGCAATCTAAGCATTCTGCAATTTTTCTAATTTTTGAAATTTTAGGCTCACTTTTACCCTTTTTCCAATCGGAAAATGTACTTTTGGGAAAATTACAATATCTTGCTACTTTTGCATCATTTAAACCTTTTAAATCTCTTAATTTACAGTATCTTTCGTACATAGAAAATCTCCTTATCAAAAAAAGTTGCAATTTCTCAACTTTTAGGGTTGACAAACAAGACTCCCTAATGTATTATAAAAACAAGTTAGGAAATCTCAACCAATTCAAAATTGAGAAATTTATATTATGTTTTTTGCACAATTCATAGTATATACGATTTTCTAACTTTTATCAAGACATAGTTGTGAAAATCGAACAACTAAAAAGGATTTTCGGTAAAAAGACTGTTAGTGTGCCGTCACTAACAGTCCTTTACCCCAATTTTTATACCGTATGCACTTTGCAGTCTTTCGACGCATTGTACGACACCAATGCTTCTTAAAGCACTCTGCCACTTATGCAGTTTGGGTTCAGCATAATTTATTGCCATTAGTTGGCAGATTGCAAGGAACAAGCGGTGTAGTGTGACAAATATCGGAATGTCAACCTCGAGTTTTTAACGAACTTCTCTGTTCGGCTACGCTACACTTGATGTTACATTTCACTCCATTTTAACGTGCTGTGGCTTCACGATTGCGACCTTGCAAATGCGGAACAGGCAAATTCAAAATTGCTTTCAAGGTATACACCTCCTAAGATGAATTTACCTAAAATGGCTTATTTATTATAACGAAAATCCTAACGCAAGTCAAGAAAGGAGATGAGATTTTGGACAAGGGAAATAGAAAGAAAAGTTTTAAAAAGTTAGAATTGCTTGTTAATTCGAGAAACATTACCTTTTATAAATTGGCTGATGAACTCGGATTGGCTAGAAGTACTTTTTCGGATTGGAAATCTGGGAAATCAATGCCAAAGACGGATAAGCTGATTAAGATTTCGAATTACTTTGGTGTAGAAATTTCCTATTTTATTGAGTAAAGAAAGGAGCAGGCATGAACGATTTACAGATTTTTGAAAATTCGGAGTTTGGAAAAATCCGTACGGTGACAGAAGAAAATGAACCGTGGTTTTGCCTTAGAGACATATGTAAGGTATTGGAATTGACTGCAAAAGGCGTAAAACAGAGACTTTCAGATGAGGTTATTTCAAATTACCCCATCGAAGATACAGTTGGAAGAATCCAAAATGCATTGTTTGTCAATGAAGATGGATTGTATGACGTTATCTTGGAAAGCAGAAAGCCAAATGCGAGGGCGTTTCGTAAATGGGTAACTGGCGAAGTGCTTCCATCTATCCGCAAGAATGGCGGTTACATTGCCAATCAGGAGAATCTTACTCCAGAACAGATTGTAGCCAACGCATTAGTTGTGGCACAGAACATCATAACTCAAAAGGACAAGCAAATTGAGGAAATGAAACCAAAGGCGAATTACTTTGACGCTTTGGTGGATAAGAAATTAAATACCAACATCCGTGACACCGCAAAGGAACTTGGTGTTGGAGAAAAGGCATTTGTTTCTTTCCTTATTGAAAAAGGATATGTGTTCCGGCAGGGGAAACACAAACAGTTGCGTCCATATGCCAAATACGCAGAGAGCGGGAACGGCTTGTTTGTCTTAAAGGACAAGCACAACGAGCAGAACGGTTGGGCAGGACAGCAGATGTATGTCACTCCAAAGGGAAAAGAAACATTCCGTCTGCTTTTGGAAGAAAGGGAGTGAGCCTATTATTCAGAAGATGATATTGGCGGTTCTGACATTTCTTCTTATTATAACGGTGGCAACAAGCGTGTTTAAGGATGTATACGCTTACGAGCCGGAATATGCACAAGAAGATACGTTATTTATAAAAACAGAAGAACCGCAGGTAAATGTGATTCCAAATGCAAATACGAACAGTTCTTTGGAATCCGCAAAACACATAAAGCAAAAGAAAAAGCCAAAGAAGAAATACAAGAAAAGGAAAGGTGTTCAATTCTTGATAACTGCATATTGTCCTTGTTGCGATTGTTCAGAGGGGTACGGAAAGATAACTTCTACTGGCAAGATACCAAAGCAGGAAAGAACAATAGCGGTTGACCCTAAAGTCATACCGTATGGAACAAAGGTAAAAATCAAAGGTCTTGGAACATTTATAGCCGAGGACTGCGGCGGTGCGATAAAGGGAAATAGAATTGACATATACTTTGAATCTCATGCAGACACAGAGAGATTCGGAGTGCAGAGAAGAACAGTATTTATATTAGGAAAGGATGATTGAATGATTAAGACAGATGCTAAACCGGCAACACCAGAATTGATTGCAAATTTAATTGAACTTGGTGCAATTTATGTGAAAGACGGAGAGTTTTATGCAAATGAACCGGGAACATACAAAAAAGAAAAGGAATAGCACCCTTGACCGCAAATCAAACTGCTATTCCAGTAGTAAATAACTATGTGTTATTTGCGCTCATTTTATCAAATAAGGAGTGAAAAGTCAAGATGAATACAATTTTATTGAGAGGTACCGTGGCGAGTAAGATTAAATTTTCTCATTCGTCGCATGGTGAGAACTTTTATGAATTTCGCTTAAAAAGCGAAAGAAAAAGCAAGAAAGAGGATATTCTAATTTGCTTGGTTCCAGAGATTATTTTGGAAAAGTGTTTAATCAAAGAAAACGAGAAGATTGAAGTACAAGGAGAAATTCGTACTATCAATAGGAAAAATCATAAGCACATTTATGTATTTGTGCAGGACGCTATGTGCGGTGGAGAGTTAAATTCATTGTCAGACGTAAATGAAGTAAAAATGGATGCGTATATTTGTATTCAACCTAATTTACGGCGAACATCTGTTTCAAATAGAAGAGTATGCGATGTAATTGCCGCAAGCAACCGACAATACGGTTCCGACTATATTCCATGTATAGCATGGGGAAGATATGCTACATACGTTTACAAATGCGATGTAGGTACTCATCTGGAAATTATCGGAAGATTGCAGAGTCGTGAATATCACAAGCAGATGGACGATGGCACAGTAGCAGTAAAAACCGCTTTTGAAGTATCAGTTTCAAAAGTCAAAGAAATCGGAAAGGAGAATGAGGAATGATTTTGAAATCATTGCACTTGGAAAATTTCAAAGGGATTAAAAGCCTTGATGTAAATTTTTCCAAGAAAACAAAAATCAAAGGTCAAAATGCAAGTGGTAAAACAACAGTGTTTGACGCTTTTACATGGCTTTTGTTCAACAAGAACAGTGCCGGAGAGGAGAAATTCAATGTCCGTCCATTAGATAAGGATGGAAAACGCATTGATGATGTGGAAATTAAGGTTGTTGCTACCTTAGATGTGGATGGCAAGGAAGTTGAACTTTCAAAGGTTCAGAAGCAGAACTGGGTTAAGAAAAGAGGAACAGATACAGTTTCTTTGCAGGGAAATGTCAATTCATTTGAGATTGACGGCTACCCAAAGAGTGAATCGGATTTCAAGGAATATGTTGCCGGACTTGCAAAGAGCGAGGATATGTTTAAAATGCTTACAAATCCGCAGTATTTCAACTCTATGAAATGGAAAGACCAAAGAAAAATCTTAATGAAACTTGTTGATGATTTTTCGGACGTAGAACTGGCAAAGACAGACGAAAGGTTTTTACCGTTGATTAGTGAATTGGAAAAAGCACCGTCAGTTGAAGATATTCGCTCAAAATTCCAAAAGATGCTTTCGGAGTGGAAGAAGAAGCAAACTGAAATTCCGGTCCGGATTGATGAAGCTGAAAAATCCAAAGTTGATGTAGATGCCGCAGAACAGGAACTTAAAAAATCAGACTTGGAAAGACGCATTTCTGAAATTGACGAAAAAATTTCAGATACTAATGGTGTATTAAAGAAATTGCGAGACGAGGACATGAGATTGCAAATGGATATGTCAGGTATTTTGCAGAGCATGAACGATTCCTTGTCTGAAAAGAAAAGAAAAATCGAATCGTCCAATGCGGAAGTTACTTGTGAACTGGAGAATACAAGAAATAAGATTCAGATTGCGAAAAATGCAATCAAATTAAATGACAGAAGCATTTCTGATGCTGACGTCGAACGAAAGAAATTAGGCGAACAGTACAACGCTGAAAAAGCAAAGGTATTTGATGAAACACCGTTTTTGTTTGACGAATCGAAATGGGTGTTTGATGAAAGCAATACCGTATGTTCTTTATGCGGACAGCCATTGCCGGAGGACAAGGTTGAGCAGTTAAAGGCTGACTTTGAATCAAGAAAAGTGAAAGCCAAAGAAAGTGCTGCTAAGAGATTGTCGGATGCCAAGGAAGCGTTTATGTCAGAGAAAAAGGATAACTTGGAACGCATTAAAGCGTTTGGTTTCGACAAGAAGCATACCATTGACGGTTTAACAGAAAAGAACAAGGAATTAAATGTAGAGATTGAATCCTTGAAAAAACGTGAGCAGGAATTACTTGCAAAGAACGAAGATTTTTCCAAACAGTTAGATGAAATCCCTAAGGAAGCGGACTATACGCAGAATGAGGAATACATGAAACTGCATGGAAAAAGGGAAAAGGTTCTTGCTGAAATTGAGAAAGAAAAATCTTCCAAATACGACGAGCGAATTGCAGAGTTGCAGGACGAGAAGAAAAAAATGGAATCTGAACTGGATTCTGTAAAAGGAATCCTTGCTAAAGCATCTATGAATGTGGGGATTGACGAGAGAATCGCAGAGTTACAGGACGAGAAGAAAGAAATCGGACAGAAAGTTGCCAACCAAGAGCAGATTCTTTATCTTTTGGAAGAATTTGTTCGGTTTAAACTTAACAAAATTTCTGAATCCATCAATAGCCATTTTGACACTGTAAATTTCAAACTTTTTGAAATGCAGTTAAATGGTGGTATGAGAGATTGTTGTGAATGTACGGTTAATGGTGTGCCGTATTCAACTTTGAATAGCGGTCACAGAATCGTAGCCGGACTTGATATTATCCGCTCTTTGAGCAAGATGTATTGTGTTGAATGTCCTATTTTTATTGACAATGCTGAATCACTGAATGAATTTAACGTACCGGATATGGATGCACAGTTAATTCTTTTGAGTGTTTCCGAGGATAAGCAGTTGAAAGTGGAGGGCGTATAGAATGAAAGAAGTAGCCGGAAAACAGTTTGATGTAAGCAAAAGTATTGAAGCTCAAAGAAAGCTTTGTGAAGAAAAGGGATATCCGCACTTTGCTCCGCGTAGCGGTAGATGCTTTCGGTGTAATAAACAAATCTACGAACCTATTGAGCATGAACGCAAAAATTTGGTTACCGGAGAAGTGACAGGGCATTATATCACCGGAATTGATGTGGAAAAAGCAGGAAAAGAGTTAGTTACAGGTTGTCCGCATTGCAGCCGGAGTTATTGCGATTGAGGAGGTAGACATGCAGTACATAAAAGCAAAATTTCCAAACAGCACAAGAAGTTATACATACCGCACAGAGGATTCTGTAAAAGCCGGAGATACCGTTGTAAATGCAAAAGGTGTAAAGCTGACAGTCACTGATGAATCAGTTGATATGAAGTGGGTTGAATCCTATGGTGCTGAAAAAGTAGCAGTTGTAAAGAAGTATGAAGAGCCGGAAACGGCAGAAAGCGAGGAAAAATAAATTATGGCAGAGAAAAACAGTTTAGAGGTACAAAAAATCAACACTGCGGTCAGTCAGTGGACTAATTCAATCACAAACCTTGTTACAAAGGATTTTGAGTTATGCGGTGTACCGTATGATGATTATTCCAAACAGTGTGCCATGTCGGCTATGACAAGTATCTATCAGCTTGTTAAGGATAGCGATAAAATCAAGGACTTAAATAGACTTGATACATCTAATCTGCGCGAAGTTGTCGGTCAGTGTGCAAGCCTTAAACTCAATGCTAATGCAGTGCCGAGAGAGTGTTATTTCCAGATTAGAACAAAGAAAGTCGGAGACAACTATGTGCAGGTTGTAGAAATGGGAATCGAGGGAGACGGCAACGATGCATTACTTCGTAACTATGGCGAGAATGTAGATACCGTATATCCTTGCTGGCTTGTCAAAGATGGCGATGAGTTTTCATATCCAAAGCATAAAGGAATCGAAATGACAGCACCAGAATGGGAAGAAAAAGGACTCTCACAGAAAGTTGTCCGTGTTGTTTATCCTCTGAAATTGAAGGACGGCACATTTCAGTATTTGATTGCAGAGAGAGACAGCGTAAAAGTTAATCTGTTTGCTCATGTGCGCAATAATCTGATGAATGAGACTTTCGGTATCTGCCAGAATCGTTACAAGGCGTCTGCTGAACAGTTAGGCAAAATCAAGAAAAGGAAAGACGAGATTTTCGATGCTTTGAGAAAATGTGTAACAGTTGACGAAATGCTGGAATGTGAATTAGCACGGCCTTTTATCAGTGCGGCGTGGCTTGATACGCCGGAATCTATGATTGTTCGTAAAATGCGTAACAATGCAATCAAGAAATATCGCAAGGACTTCAATAGCATGGCAAAGCAGTCATTCAATCAGCTTGATGAAACCTATGTACAAACGCAGGAAGAAATTGCAGAAAATGCTAATTCAAAACCATTTATTGTCGATGTTGACGCAACAACAGTCATTGAAGATTGTGCCGCAACAGAACAGGATAAAGAAGTAGTTGATGAGGAAGATTCCAAAGATGATAGCAATGAAATTGACTTTTTGAATTAAAAGAAAGCGAGGAATAATTATGATTAGTAGCAACCATAAAAATGTGAAAATCAAAGGATACTCAATGGAAGTGATAGAGGATTTTGCTTTAATCGTATTTGAACTTCAAAAAATCTTTGGAAGAGAAGACCTTATGAATTTTTTTGCTGGAGCGATTGCCGCATCGGATTTCGCTAAGCGGGAGGAAAAATAATGAGAATTATAAGCCAAAACGGAACAATTGATATGCCATACGATATGTGTTGTGTTTGGAGACAGGAAGAGGTTATTTACTGCCGTATTGTTGGAAGTGATGATAATATCCTGATGGCTACTTACTCGAGTGAAAACAAGGCAGAAAAAGCATTTGAAATGCTTAGAGTTGCATATATCGGTATGCCTATAGTAATGCAGAATGTTAATGTTTCGGAAGATTTAGCAAAGGAATTTGAAAGATTAAATAAATGCGGTGTGGTGGTGCAAGCAGAAAATCAGCCGTCAAAAGTAGAATGCATTAACAATGCTATATTTCAGTTTCCGCAGGATGATGAAATCGAGGTGGTTTAAATGCTTATGCGATGTTGCGGTTCATCATCGGCAGGAAACAGTTACGCTTTAATCAGCAGCAGTGGTGAGATTCTTGCCATTGAAGCCGGATGCAAATTTCTTGATTTTAAGAAAATGATTGATTGGAAAATAGCAAATGTTTCCGGATGCATTGTAAGCCACGAGCATGGAGACCATGCACGTTATATAAAAGACTTTATGCAATCTGGAATCACTGTTTACACGGCAATCGAAACTCAAAAGGCAATTGAAGATTCTACTGGAGAACGTACAGTAGCCATACAACCGCTTAGAGAGTACCAGATTGGCAGTTTTACAGTTACACCGTTCAATGTGCCGCATGAATCGGAAATCGAGTGTTACGGCTATTTAATCAAGCATGAGGAAATGGGTAAGTTACTGTTTTTAACAGACTTGGAATATTGCAAGTATAACTTCTCTGGATTGCAAGTAGAACACGTCATGTGTGAATGTAACTACTCGATGGAATTTGTTGATTGTAACGAACCGAACTATGAACATCGTCTACGAGGGCATATGAGCCTTGATACGGCACTTAAATTCATATCTACTAACGATAATCCGGCATTGCGAAATGTCGTGCTAATACACTTATCAGATAAAAGCGGAAATCCAACACTTTTCAAACAAAAGGTGCTAGAAACGCTTAAATATGACACAGAAGTTTATGTTGCAGAGAATGGTTTAGAGGTTGATTTTAACCTTTATCCTTTTTGAAAGGAGAAAATATGAAAGTATATGAGTTGATTCAGGAATTGTCACAGTTTAAGGCTGATACAGAAGTGGAGTTCCATTTAAAAGCGACATTCGATACCGATGTTGAAGCGGAATTTGACCGAGACAATGAGGATGACACGCAGGAAGTAACTGTAACCGCAGAATTTGATGATGATGTCGATTTGGAAGAAATTGAGGATAACGAGAACCGCATATATTATCCGAATGTCACTATCAATCTTGAATATTAGAAAGGTGGAATGACTTATTAACAAAGTAATTTTAATTGGCAGATTAACAAGAGACCCAGAAATCAGATATACGCAGGGAGAAAATTCAATGGTAGTAGCAAGATTTACTCTTGCCGTAGACCGCAGATTTAAAAGAGACAATCAACCTACGGCTGATTTTATAAGTTGTATTTGCTTTAGAAAAACGGCTGAATTTGTTGAGAAATATTGTAAAAAAGGAACAAAATTGGTGGTTGATGGCAGTTGGCAGACTGGAAGTTACACCAATAAGGATGGAAACAAGGTATATACAAACGATTGCCTTGTTGATAATTGCGAATTTGCAGAAAGCAAGGCAACGGCAGAACAGAATCAAAAAAAGGATGATAACACTGGAAATGATGATTTTATGAACATTCCGGATGGTATTGAGGATGGATTACCTTTTAACTAGAGCCTATGGCGGTTGCCAAGCGTGACCGCCAAATAATAAGCAGAAAGGAAGTGATTTAGATGGTTATTTTTGAAGATGAGGGGCAGCAGAGCGGAAAGCATTTGAAAAAACATCATTACTGGAGCAATTCCAACATTGAGGTTAAAAGAGTGCCGCTTCCGGTTGGTGATTACATAATTGCTAACGAGAAATCTATTGATGTTATTTCACGTAAGGAAGATAGAGGAATGAAAGTTAAAAAGATGGATTTCCTTGGAACTTATGATGTATCTGTAGATACTAAGAAAGATATGCAGGAGATTGTAGGAAACATCTGCGGACGTCAGCATGGAAGATTTCGTGATGAGTGTATTCTTGCTCAAAACAACGGAATCAAACTTTATGTATTGGTAGAAAACGAAGATGGAATCAAATCCATTGAAGATGTTTTTAAGTGGAACAATCCACGACTTCACCGATATAACAAAATTGCTTATATGCACCGGATTGGTAAATGGAAAACAACAAAATTGCCAAAAGCAAGACCTACCGCTGGTTCCACGTTGGCAAAGGCAATGATTACTATGGAGAAGAAATACGGCGTTAAGTTTGTTTTTTGTTCGCCAAGAAATGCAGGAGAAAAAGTTGTTGAATTATTAAACAAAGGAGTTGAAACGAATGGCTGACAAGCGGATGTTTTCACGAAAATTGATTAGTTCGGATGTGTTTTTGGACATGCCATTAACTGCACAAGGATTGTTTTTTCATCTGTGCATGAGAGCCGATGATGATGGATTTGTAGATGCTCCAAACCGAATTGTAAGAGAATGTCAGGCAACTCCAAAAGACCTTGAAATCCTTGAAAGGAAGAGATACATACTCACGTTTGAAAACTCTAACGTGGTACTTATCAAACATTGGTTTCTGCACAACTCGATTGCAAAGGACCGGTACACGCCAACACTGTATACAGATGAAAGGTCGAGAGTCACCTTAAAATGTGGCAAGATGTACCCGAATTGTAGCAAGAGTGATAACAAGAACTATACGGAAATAAAACGTACAGATAACGACTTGGAAACGAATTGTAACCAAACTGATAACAAAGTGGAACGTAGAGAAGATAAGGTAAGAGAAGAAAAGAAAAGTGATATTGTCGAGCAGAGCACGACGGACACTTCTTTGGTGAAAAAAATTATTGATTACTTGAACGAAAAAACTGGTACAAGTTACAGATACAATACCAAAAAGACGCAAAGCCTTATCAATGCAAGGCTTAAAGAAAAATTCACTTTGGAAGATTTCAAACGTGTAATAGACAGTAAATGTAACGATTGGAAATCAGACGAGAAGATGAAAGAGTATTTGCGGCCCGAAACTTTGTTTGGAACGAAGTTTGAAAGTTATCTTCAAAATGCTCCAAAGATTTTGAAACCTAGAGCAGAGCCGGAAGAAGTTGTTCCGGAAGTTGAGGAAGAGGAAGTAGGTGCTGACTGGTAATGCGATATAAAGTTTACGAGTTTAATCCGGATGATGCTTACAACTTTGCTCGTCATGTTGGAATTGAGGTTAAGGAACACGGTGGCGAACTGTTTTTTAAGACTTGCCCTTATTGCAAGCCAAGAGCAACAAGGGGAAATGTTCGCACTTTTTCGATAAACCTTAAAACTGGACAGTTTAAGTGTTTAAGAGCAAGTTGTGGAATCTCCGGCAACATGGTAACGCTTTCAAAGGATTTTGATTTTTCTCTTGGCAACGAGGTTGACGAGTATTACCGTCCAAAGAAAAGATACAAGCGGTTGAAGCAACCAAAAGAAGCAATCAAACCAAAGCCGTAAGCGATTCAGTATTTGGAAAGCCGTGGTATATCCGAAGAAGTTGCCAAAAAGTACGAAATTACCGTACAAACTAGCCATCCAAACATTCTTGTCTTTCCGTTCTATGACGAAAAAGGTGTACTGCAATTTGTCAAGTACAGAAAAACGGATTTTGACAAGGCAAAGGACGCAAACAAGGAGTGGTGCGAAGCAAGCACAAAACCGATATTGTTTGGAATGAAACAATGTGATGATAGTTTTGATACGCTCGTACTCACAGAGGGTCAGATGGATTCATTATCAGTTGCTACGGCAGGAATACCAAACGCAGTGTCAGTTCCAACCGGCGCCAAAGGATTTACATGGATTCCCTATTGTTGGGATTGGCTTTGCAAATGGAAAAAAATCATCGTTTTTGGAGATTTTGAGAAAGGCTCAATATCTTTGTTGGATGAACTTGCAAAACGTCTAAAAGACAGTGTAGAACACGTCAGAGAGGATAATTATAAAGACTGCAAGGACGCTAACGAGATACTTCTCAAATACGGAGCAGAGCAGGTTAGGAAATGCGTTGAAGAATCGGTTAAGTTGCCAATTGACAATGTGATTGATTTGGCAGACGTAAAGGAGCTTGACCCATACAGCATTGAGAAGATACCGACCGGTGTTGCGGATGTAGATAACTTGCTTTGCGGAGGAATCCCATTTGGTGTTGTTACTATCGTTACTGGGAAATCAGGCAAAGGAAAATCAACTTTCGTAGGACAGATTATAACAAGAGCATTAAACAAAGGTGACAATGTTTTTGTATATTCCGGAGAAATGCCAAACTATCTTTTTAAGGCTGCGATTGATTTTCAAATTGCTGGACCGGCAAATGTAGTGGAAGAAGATAGGAGAGATTACATAAAGCGTTACGTTCGGAAATCTGCAAAAGATAAGATTGTAGAGTGGTATCGTGGAAAATGTATGCTTTACGACCGCACTATGGTTAAAGATGAAGATACTGACTTGCTAAATACGATTGAACGTATGATAGTAAGCCAAAATGCGAGAGTTATTGTGATTGACAATTTAATGACAATGATAAACAAAACAAGAGTTAAGGGAAGTAAGTTAGAAGCACAGAGCGAAGTTTCAAACGCACTAGAGGATATGGCTAGATTTTACAATGTTTGTATTATCTTAGTTGCACACAAGAGGAAAGATAGCGGAATTGATGATGAAGATATGGACGATTCGATTCGTGGGGATTCAGATATTGTCAATTCGGCAGGAGTGATTATTCACTACAACGTAAATAAAGATGAGAATACGATGGAAAATTATCCGAGAATAATTTCGGTTACTAAAAATCGTGTATTTGGAAGAACTTCATACAGAGGTTGGAAAGTACACTACGATGAAAAGTCCAAACGAATCTACGGAGACCACGATGATTTGAATATTTGTCTTGGTTGGGATAATGAAAGCGGTGGATTTGTCGAGGACTACGATAATTCAATATTTAGTTAGGTGGTGTTTATATGGGAAGCGTAAATGCATCGCAGATTCCAGAAGAACAGCATATGTGGACTGATATTTGGAATTGGCGTAAGAAATATTACTACCCGGAAGATGATGATTCTTGGTGGAAAGAGTTTGTAGAAACTGGCATTGCAATAGGAGAAAAATATGCAACTAAATTATCGCATGAGATTATTTTTGCAATTTTTAATGATGTGCAAAATCGCAGTAAAAAATTGAAATCAACGGAGGTATTGAAATGAAAGAAGCAATTAAATTAGTTGAAAAGGCTCTTGAAATTTTGAAGAGCGAAGAGAAAAAGGAAAAGGTTGTTTTGAATTCCTTGAAACCTGGCGAAACATTCATGATTGGAAAACATGAATTTATTGTTTTGGAACAGAATTACGAAACGACAAACGTAATCTCCAAAAACCTTATGGCTGAAAATGTTCGGTTTGATGGAGATACAAGAGATTACAATAAATCTGCTTTGAAAAAGTATATTGACGAAAAAATCAAGCCTATTATTTTGGAAAATGTCGGTGCTGGAAATCTTGTTGAGCATTCCGTGCCATTGACGAGTGTTGATAATCAGAACGAGTTTAATGATTGTATTTGTGAGGTTCGCCCTATTACTTTTGACGAAGCCAGAGAATACAATGATTTGCTTGTGAATGAAGATTTGACAGATTACTATTGGACAATTACACCGTGGTCTACTGCTGAAAGAGGGTTGAAGTATGCTATTGTAATTGTTTCGCCGTCCGGCCTCATCAGATTCAACGATTGCGGCATCGACAACGGCGTGCGCCCTTTCTGTATCTTAAAATCTAATATCTTTGTATCGAAAGGAGAATAATATGGACTTAGAAAAAAGAGTTGAAATGCTTGAAAAGCGGATTGATAAATTGGAAAGTGAAAATATGAAAGAACGGCTTACTGGATTGAAAGTCGGCGATTATTTTGAAGTTGCCGGAACAAAATGGAGAATCCTTGACATCAAACCTTGCGGATATGTTTGTCTTTCAGATGCATTAGAGGAAAGAAAAATTTTTGATTCGGAAACAAACAATTGGAAACTAAGTAGTCTGCGTGAATATCTCAATAACGATTTTTATAAGAAAATTGCTGATGAGATTATGGAAAAAAATATTCTTCCGTTTGGAAGAGATTTATTGTCTCTTGATGGACAGACGGAATATGGAAATTGCACGGATTATGTATCTCTTCTTTCCATTGACGATTACAGACTATACAGAAAATTGATTCCTAATAATGAACAGTGGTGGTGGCTGCTCACTCCTTGGAGTACACCTTGCAACGGATATGAAACGCAAGTATCGGTTGTTTCGCCGTCCGGCATCATCGACTACTGCGGTTGCAACGGCAGCGACTTCGGCGTGCGCCCACTTTGTATCTTTTCACCTAATCTCTTTGAATCGGAGTGATGATTATGGCAAGTAAAGAACTTACTGTAATTCTAAAAGCAAAAGATTTAGCAAAGCACACTTTGGAAAAGACATCAAATTGTAATCACTATCCAAAGAAATTTAGATTTTCTCTTGTGGACAAGATGCAGAACAAGTCGCTTGAAATCTACGAATGTTTGATTGAAGCAAATAGGACGGATATAAAAGCATACAAGAGAGAACGATTAGAGTTGCAGACAAGAGCAATAACACATTGTGATGAACTCTTGTATTACATAGAGTTATCAAACAGTTTAGGACTAATCAACATAAAATGTGTCGGTCATTGGTCGAAAATGGTATCCGTTTCCAGCAACGGCAATAGCAAGGACACTTGGTTTAAGCGTTGGAAAGGTAAGATACCATCTTAGAAAACTAAAGAAACAAGGACTTGTAAATAGTTTTCATTATGGTGGAATGACGGAAGATGGAGAAGTGTTTTGCCTTTGGGGTTGGCAGATTACTAAAAAGGCAGAAACAACACATGAATATGCAAAGGCTTATGAAAAAGAGAGAAAACTTTGTAAGAAGTGCTTTGATATTGATATTGGAGAAAGGAGCAAATAAATGTTAAAAAGACAATATCCAATAATGATGGGTTTGGGAACAAAGATTTTAACCGCATATCATCATCCAAATTTTAAGAATGGTTTGATGTTTGCAATCTTGGACAGTAAGAAAAAATTTCCAAGAGGTCACAATGCAAGCAACGATGAATTAAAACAGTCAATGTCTACGGTCAGAGCAGAAATATATTTTAGTGATATTGATACACTTGACGGATTTATCAAGCATCTAAAATATGAGCGAGATTTGTGGGCGAAAAAGATTGATAAGAAAATGAAATATAGCGATGTGTTGAAAGAAGCACAATCTCTTGTTTCAGAAACCATAGTTGATTATAGACCGGCTTGTGGATTATATGTTGATGGAATGGATGATTGTGAGCAAATTCCTAACGCAATAGTATGTTGGACAAAAAACGGTTCAGAATTTATATACATCAAGAAAGGAGAAGATAATGAGAATATGTAATAACACAGATGGTTTGCCGGAGTGCGGCGGAGAATGCTATGATAACGGATTATGTCAAAGCAAACATAAATGTGTAGATTCGTTGGTCGTAAACGAATCTTTGGTAAAGACATTGATGAACGAAAGCGGCCGAAATCCGAAAATGATTGCTAATTTCCGAGAAAAAGCAATTGACTTAATGGAATTATAAGAAAGGAGTGATTGGATGAAGATTGAACGAACAAGGTATGTGATTATGAGAAAAAATCGCACTGAAATATGGTGCGGATTATCAAGAAAGTTTCACTTTGTCAAGATTGATGAATTAAAAAATACTGCCATTAAAACATACAGGACAAAGAAACAAGCCGAAAGTGGTTGTTCTTCTTGGGATAGGGATTTTGAAGTTGTTGAGTGCAAAGAAATCATTGATATAAAGGAGTAAATAATGAAAAGATTAACTAATAGCGGAAAAGAAATACCTACATTGATTGATAATGCTGAATACTGGCTGCAAGTGTACTTTAAATTAAAAGATTATGAGGACTTAGAGGAACAGGACAGACTTGTTAAGTTGCCGAAAAAAGTCGAAGAAACAGAATATAGAGAGTGTGTGCACACAAGGACTAAATGCCACCATGAAAATTACAAGTGTTCGGAATGCCCTCTTACTGAATTGTTTTGTGATGAATTTTATACGGCAATAGATAGATGTTATGAGGACGCATACGCTAGTGGATGTCTTGCAGGAATGGAGTTAGGAGAATCCGAAGCCAAAGCAAAACTGAAAGAATTGAGAGGTGTGAAATGAATTGCAAGAAACGCTATGGTGTCTGGAATACCAAAAAGAAAGAATTTCAATTTGGTATCTGCGAACCAAGCAAAACAAAAGCAAAAAAGAAACTATTTGAAAAGATTGGAAAGGATGCCTACAAATACAGATTTCAAATCAAAGAATTGAAACTAGGCAATCCAAAGGCTGAAAAGTTGCTGATTATAGAAATCGGAGGTGATAACATGACTAACGCAGACAGAATCAGGAATATGTCGGATGAAGAGTTGGCAGAGTTTATACAGAAAATAAAAACCACTTGCTTTGTAGATTTTATAGGATATGCAAATAAAGACTGTGAGCAAGATAAAATTTCTTGTAAAGATTGTCAAGCAAAAGCACCAACAATACTTGAATGGCTTCAATCAGAAGCAGAATAGGAGGAAGTATGAGCAACAATTTAGAATTTATGAAAGAGCATAATTGTAAACATCTAAAAAACTGTAAGTTTGCTAGTGTTGTGAAATATCAGTATTCGGATGATAAAAAAGGATGGTATATACAATTTGGAAATGTGCTTCATGGTATAAAATATTGTCCTTATTGCGGTATGAGATTGGAGGATGAAAATGGAAGATAGATATTTATTTAAGGCAAAGAGGATTGATAACGGAGAATGGGTGCAAGGTTCATGTGTATATACATTTGCACCTAGCAAGGGCTATGTTGTCGGAATAATAGTAGAAAGTTATTTTATTGTTGAAGAAAATGGCAATATGGTTTCAATTGACAAAAATACCATTTGCCGATGTACAGGAAAAAGGGATAAGTACAATCATCTTATTTTTGAAAATGACCTTATGGATGGTTTTATTTATCCGTACCTTTCTGGTTTGGATTCAGAACATGATTACTTTGCAGAGGTTTGTTGGTGTGATGATATTACAGCATTTGGAATATGCACACACAAATACAAAAATTCGGATGTTCGTGGTTCGGCAGATGGAGATGTTGATTTAATTGAAGATTTTGATTCCAGTAAATGGGAAGTTATCGGCAACATTTTTGACAATACTGAATTGTTGGAAAGTGAGGTGGAAGAATGAGACTGATTGATGCGGATGAATTAAAGAAAGGGTTATGTCAAGAATGGTTTTTGGATATACTTCTTACACAGCAAGACAAGGAAGATATGTTTTATGCATTGGCACAAAAGGTTGACGAACAACCGACAGCTTATGATGTAGATAAGGTTGTGGAGCAGTTGGAAGAAGCGAAAAGCATGGTTCCGGTTAATAGAGTGCTTGATGATATTACCAAAGACAAGCCGAAGGAATTAGGTCAGCTTATAGCTTATGATAAATCAATCAAGATTGTAAAGGCAAGTGGCATGAATAATAATTTAAAAACAAGTGACTAAGTAAAAATACTAGAAAGGACGGATAACATGGCAGTAAACAAAAGAGCAGCAATGCGGAGAGAAAAACGTGTGCAGGAGAAATTGACCGGCGGTAAGCCAACACAAACAAAACTTATGGCAAGGTCATATATAACTGGTAAGAATGAGGGATTTGAACTTGCTACCGGAATTATGTTTCTTGCACTTTGCGAAGAATTTGGATTTGGAAACAAAAGAATCAATCGGCTTATTGAACGTATATCCGATGAATCAGTAAAGATGGATGAAGACCCAACAAAGTTTAATGTTGATTGGTACATAGATAAAGTCAGAGAGAAATGCGGTGTCCGAATCCTTAAATCAGATGAGGATGAGTGAGGTGTTTGTTTGAGCAATATCTATCAAAAACGATTGTACGATAGAAGAAAGCAGAACGGACTTTGCATTGATTGTGGAAAGCAGCTAGACAGAAATGGTGTACGATGTATAAGTTGTCGCAGTAAAAAGTCGGAGAACGAAAGAAGAAATAAACAATGCTATAAAGAAGTTGGCATATGTCCTATTTGCAGAAAAGTTCCAATCGGCAGTAGTGAATCATCATGCCCAGAATGCCGTGCAAATGAATCAATACAATGCAATAATCGAAGAAACAAAAGTGAAGAAGCACGAAAGAGATATAACCAAGAACACAAGGAATGGGCGAAACTTACATATAAGCAGGACGTAGAAAAAGGTATTTGTCCACGGTGCCGTAAGCGAAAAGCCGATTCCGGCTACTTGACTTGTGGAATATGCAGGGAGAAAAGCAGAAATAGTCAGAGAGCAAAAGCTAGCACCAAAAAGAAAACATGGATTGAAAACGGATTGTGTTGCTTTTGCGGTGGAAAAGTAAAAGATGGATACAAGGTATGTGAAAAGCACTATCAGATGAATGTGAAAAAAGCACGCTCGCAGAAAGCGAATGAAGCAAGAAGAGAATTACAAGAGAGCGGAATATTATATTATAAAAGGAGTAACAGACCATGGAAAGATTATCAGAAGAACAGTACCGAGAAGTAATTGCGGAAATCAAACATAGTGAACTTCCGAGGAAAACGCAGGAGTTTTTGATTGCGTTGGTTGACGAAGCCAATAAACCAAACAAAAAATTATAGGAAAGGAAAAGGCTTATGAGATTAGGAAAGTATTTATCCTCATTGACTAAGCCGGAACTTGATGAAATTGAAAAAATTTGCAATTTCACCGAAGATGAAGAACAAATATTCAAATGCATATCAAAAGGCTATACATTAAGACAAATAGAGATGAAATGCAATATGTCGGAATCAACCGTCATAAGAAGAGTATCAAGGATTGATTGGAAAATAAATAAGGCAAAGGAGATGATAGAAGTGAAAAAAGAAATTCCAGTATGTGAAAAGTATAACCTTACTATTGAAGAAGCATCGGCTTATTTTAATATTGGAAAGGATAGAATGAGGGAAATTGTGAACGAAAACAGAAATGAACTTGTTCTTGTTATAGGAAGAAAAAACCTTATAAAAAGGAAAAAGATGGAAGAGTATCTTGACAGGACAATGGTTTTGTAACTTCCTATAAGTACCTATTATTTGCTATAGAGCGTTGTTAGTGATATAATTATCCTTTAACAATGCTCTTTTCTTTAAGAAAGGAGAATGTGTATGCCAAGCAGAAAAGATAACAAAGGAAGAGTATTAGAGAAAGGAGAAAGTCAAAGAACTGACGGTACTTATATGTACCGATGGACTGATTTATCAAAGAAACGTCAAACAATATATGCCAGAACATTAAATGAACTACGACAAAAAGAGTTGCAAGTAACAAAAACAGAAATAATATCTGGTGTTTCTTGGGAAAGTAATAAAATAACAGTCCGGGAACTGATAGACAGGTATTTATCGTTAAAAAAGGTTCGCATAACAACAGAACAGAAGTATAGATACCTAATAAATATGCTTGACAAGATACAGATATTGGATATTCCAATCAAAGACATAAAAACATCGTTGGCAAAGCGATATATGATTACCTTAAGCAATATAGGGTATTCGTATGGAACGGTTCAAAATGCAAAAACACTTTTGAAACCGGCTTTTCAAATGGCAGTTGAGGATGATTATATAGTCAAAAATCCATTTCTATTCACTTTATCAAACATAATCGAAAACGATTCAAAGCAAAGATTTTCGATGAGTGAAGAAGAGGAAAATCATTATATTGAATTTATTTCCAATCATGGATGGTTTCGACATATCTATGATGATGTGGTGATTCTTTTGAATACTGGAATGAGGGTAAGTGAATTATATGGACTTACATTTAAGGATGTAGACCTCAAAAACAGAAGAATAAATGTAAATAAGCAATTGCACAGAATTGGTGGCAAATACGTTGTTCTTCCACCAAAATCAAAAGCAGGGAACCGTATACTTGCCATGAATGACGAAACAAGAAAAGCATTTATGCACAAAAGGACAGAAGTTAGACCTAAAGTCGAATATGCGATTGACGGATATACTGGATTTGTTTTTATAAACCACTTGGGTTTTCCAAAAACAAGAAGAAATTTAGAGGGTTCAATGAGAGAAGTAAGAAAAAAGCATATTGAACTTGGTCTTGGAGAGTTGCCGCAAATAACACCTCATGTGTTAAGGCATACATTCTGTAGCCGAATGGTTGAAAAAGGTATGAATGTAAAAACATTGCAATTAGTAATGGGGCATTCAGATATTTCTACGACATTAGATGTTTATACTCACAAGAAACCAGATGATGTTGCGAAAGAAATGGAACAATATGTTGCTATGTAAAACGGTGTATTTGGTGTAAATTTGGTGTAAGTTAAAAAACAAAACGCTTAAAAGTACCGAAAAATGGTTGGTTATAAAAACTCTTACCATCTCGCCACCGATTGATCCAGCTTCACGGGAAGTAAGGTCACCGTTGTAACCATCTTTCAAGTTTACACCAATCTCGTTTGCAACTTCCATTTTGAAACGATTCATAGCCTCTTTAGCCTGTGGTACTTCCATCTTGGATGAATTTTTGTTTGTCATGATTTTTCACCTCCGTTTTATTTATTGTGAAGATAAAGGAATGCCGGGAAACGGCATCCCTTTTGTTGAAATGCTGTTTTTTTCTCCTGCATCCGATTTATCTTGGTAATATTGTTGCCACAAAAAAGAAAAATATAATGGAAATTTGTGGCATAAAAGTAATGAAAAAAAATACTGACAAAAAAATACGAAAATGCTATAATGAAGTTCAATAAGAGGATTGTATAGTTTTGAGAGAAAGCTGTGCTTTTGAAAGGAGAAGTAGGATGCGCTTTCGTGATGTTGGGGTACAATTAGAGTACGACGGTGATTTTAAAATTTATAGAGAAGATGGAATTTCCCGGTATGGAAAACCGGATTATTTATTTTTGTATTTTCATACGGAGTGTTGTGTTGTGCTTGATAAGCAGCCGATTTATGTTAAGCCGCCATCCGTGATTTTATATGATATTGGTGCTAAGCAGCACTATTATGCCGTAAATGATTCCTATAAAGATGATTTTGTGCATTTTTGGCTGGATGACAGCCGTTCTTTTGTGGATGAAATCAATCTGCCGATGAATACGGTGATTCACCTGCCGGAAAATACGTTGATTCCTTCGATGATGAAACAACTCTATCAGGAATATATTTCGATGAATGAGTACAAAGAGACGACGATGGAATGTTTATTTAAAATGATTTTGATTAAAGTTTCCGAGATGTCAGAAAGACGTAAGGTTGCAAAAATACCGGACCGATATGATGAATTGTTTCAGAATCTTCGTTCTCAGATATATTTGGAGCCGTCGAAAGACTGGCATGTATCGGAGTGTGCAGGTGTCAATGGGCTAAGTACACCGTATTTTCAGAAATTGTATAAATCATATTTTGGAAATACGTTTGTGCAGGATGTTGTCCAGAGCCGGATGGAGCACGCCAAACATTTTTTACTGGTTTCCAATTATTCGATTAAGGAAATTGCGGATTTGTGCGGCTATCACAATGAAACATTTTTTATGAAGCAGTTTAAGAAAAATATTCACGTGACACCGAGCCAATACCGGGCGCAGGCACGAAAAAAATTACAGGAATAGCAAAATCGTCATTTTTTTGCCACATTTTCCTGTTACATTTAACACAGTAGTTACTTTGTTGACTACTACTCCCACCCTATTATACGAAGAGGAACACCTAGTCTTTTGACTGGGTGTTCTTCTTTATGTAAAGAAAATCTTGCCAGTTTCCGCCGGATTTAGTATCATAAAGGTAATGG
>ENA-ORLW01001817-ORLW01001817.1-human-gut-metagenome-genome-assembly--contig:-NODE-1817-length-21597-cov-3.587361_pt1 | contig 21597 bp, 23 predicted proteins | sample MGYA00243017_ERZ508829 | MGnify/ENA primary metagenome ERZ508829 (study PRJEB26277, sample SAMN04329776) | human gut metagenome | biome: human-associated habitat | host: Homo sapiens | place: USA...
AGAAAATGTATACAAAGATGAAAGAAGATTGAAAAGAGAGAGAAAAATTAATATTAGAGCTTAGATTTGGACTAAATGGGGATAAACCAAAGACGCAAAACCAAATAGCTGAAATGATGGGAATTTCTCGTTCTTATGTATCAAGAATTGAAACAAAAGCGATCGGAAAATTATCTAAAGAATTTGCAGAAGAAATATCTACTAATGACTAGTAGGTATTTTTTGTTTAAAAAATTAAATAATTTATTTAAATTTGAATAAAAAATAAAATATGTATAAAGATAAAAATATAAAAGTAAAAGTTATGGAATAATTTACTAAAATTTTCAAAAAATTCTTATTATTTTGTTGCTATTTTATTCATTGTATTGTATGATATTGTAAGTGAAGATATAATTAATATATGTAATATATAAACAGTAGAAAGGAGTCTAATATATGAAGAAGGTAGTAACTTGTTTGCTTACTGTATTTTTTATTTTTATTATATGTTGTACAGTAGTAACTGCAAATGATACATCTACAAATAATGTATTGCAAAGTGAAAGTACTACAGGAGAATTAATTGAATTAAAAGAAAAAGAAATGCAAACAATAGAAGATTATAAAGTAGCATATGGATCAGATACATATGGATTAGCGGCATATATATTAAACAGGATAAGAATATATAGTATACCATTATGTTTTGTAGGAATAGCTATTGCAGCTATATATCAATATGTTTTAGGTATAAGAAAATTAGATGTAAGAGATAAAGGTTTTAATATTATGATTGCAATTATAACAGTATTTGTAATATGTCAAGTATTGCCACTAATTTTTGCAATAGTAGTTAAAGGTTGGAGGGGTTAAACAAATGAAGGTTTTATTTGCGGTAAATAATGAAAAGATTTCTGAGTCAATAATAAAAAGATATCAGAGAGATTATAAGGAGATAATATCAAGTAAAAACGTATATTATTTTAACGCAATATTAAAAGAGTTACAAAAAGATAAATCATATGACAGAATAATTATTAGTGAGGACTTAGAACCTTTTTCAAATAATAATTATGAAGCAATTGATAAATTTATATTTGATAAATTAGATAAAATAAGTGATGAGGCATTTAATCAAGAAGGATCAAGTATACCAATTATTTTAATTAGTACAGATAGACGTACAAGACCAGAACCATTATTAGTTAAACTATTCGGTATTGGTGTATATGATACATTAGTAGGACAAGATAGAAGTGTAGAAAAAGTTTGTGAACTATTAAATAAGCCTAGAAGTAAAAAAGAAGCAAAGGTATATTATAAAATTGATTCTGATGATGTAGAATATAAACCAGAAAATGAGAATGATGTAAGTGAAGTAGAAATACAAAATATATTAGCACATTATAGGAGACTTGGAAAAAATGAGGAAAAATACATTGAAAGTTTTGACAGTATAGCTGTACAGTATACAGACGAACAACTAAAATTAATAATTACATTTTTACCAAAGAATGTAATTTCTGTTTTAGAAAGTGGATCTCCAAAATATAGACAAGTAATGGGATTGAATCCTAAAAACTATAATTCAAAAAAGTTTAAAGTAAAAAATGAAAACAGCCAGAAAATTGAATTTATTGAAAAAGAATTAAACAAGCAAAAATTAAGTAAACCAGTAATAATTCCAACTTCAGTAGATACGAGTAAGGTAAAAAAGATAGTAGACCATAAAAGAGAAGATTTTGATAAACAAGAGATGTTAAAGAAACAAGAAATTCTAAGAAGGCAAAAAATGCAAAATAAAAAAGAAGTATCTAGAAAACAAGAAATAAGGAAAGCAAAGCAAAATGTAGAAAGTGAAATAGAAGAAAAGACGCCTTTAATAAATCAGATAAATAATTCTGAAGAACCTAGGAGAAGAGGAAGACCTCCTAAAAATAAGAAAGAAGATCTTCCAAATGTAGAAGATATTATAGAAGAACCAGTAAAAAGAAAGAGAGGAAGACCTCCTAAAAACAAGAAAGAAGATATTACAAATACAGGAGCAAATGTAGAAGAGCCAGTAAAGAGAAAAAGAGGAAGACCTCCTAAAAATAAAAACATTACAGAAGAGCTAGAAAAAGAAGAACTTAAAGAAAAAAAACAATCATTTCTTGACGAAGATGATGAATTTACAACATTACCAGGATTTAACGATTATGACGAAGACGAAGATGATATAGAATTGTCAGAGGTTGATAATTATGAAGATGGTGACGAAGACGATATAGAATTACCAGGATTTGATGATTATGAAGACGAAGATGAAGATGATATAGAATCACCAGAATTTGATGATTATGAAGATGATGACGAAGATGATATAGAATTGCCAGGGTTTACTGATTATGAAGATGGTGATGAAGACGAAGATGATATAGAATCATCAGAATTTGATGATTATGAAGAAAAAAACAATAATTATAGTGAGCCAATTAGTAATCCAAATTTTAGAAGAATGGAACCTATTAGTAGTAATTCAAAAGAAATAGAAAGTGTTAATAAATTTAATTCTTCAGTTAATTTTAATATAGATAATTTAATAAGTAGTGATCAAAAAATTGTATCATTTATAGGAACATCAAAAAATGGAACTTCGTTTTTAGTAAACAATTTGGCTCAAATGTTTTCAGAAAAGGGAATTAAAACAGCAATATTAGATCTTACACAAAATAGAAATGCATATTATATATATACAGATAATAGAGAAGAATTAAGAAATATAGCATATAACTGTATTGAAAATTTAAGAAGAGGAATAGCAGAAGGAATACCAGTAAATAAAAATTTAACTGTTTATACATCATTACCAGATGAAATAGAAGGATTAAAAGATTATGAAAATATTTTAGAAACTTTATTAAATAATTATTCTCTAATATTATTAGACTGTGATTTTGAAACAGAAGAGCAATATTTTAATGCAGTTCAAGAAATATATTTAGTACAAAGCATGGATGTATTAACTATTCAGCCGTTAACTGCTTTCTTAAGAGAATTAAAAGCAAAAGATATATTAGAACAAAATAAATTAAGAATAGTAATTAATAAACATATGAGAATAAACAATATGAGTGATAAATTACTAATTGGTGGGATGAGTTCATATAACGATCCTAGTATGTCTTTTATGACAGAATTGTTTGATAAAAATAATATAAAATATACAACTATTCCTTTTGATGTGCAAGCATATAGCAAATATTTAGATGGATTGGTAGATTGTAAAATTTCATTAAGAGGTTATTCAAAAAATATGATACAAAGTCTTAATAAATTAGGAAATATGGTATTTCCACTAATTAATAATAAGCCATCGAAAGAAAAAAAATACAATAATTATAATAGTAATTTTTCAACCAGTACAAGCAGTACTTTAAACAAAATGAAGAAAAAATATTAAAATAGAATAGAGAGGGGATTACCTTGTCAGTAGCAGTTATAATCATAATACTATTGTTAGTTTTTACAATAGTAGGGTTAATCTTATACAATGTATCCATACACAAAAAATTAGAACAATTTAACAATACAAATCAGAAAATAACAAGTCTAAATGTATTGCAAGATTTTATGGATACTGTAAGTGAAGCAAGTACAGTAGATCAAAAAATAAAAAAAATTAATGAAATATTAATAGAAAGATATGATATAAAATATTCTACGATAGTTATTTATAATGGAGCAGAATATAAAGTAAAAGCATCTAATGTTGAAGAGAAACATTGGGATACTTTAAGAACACTTCAAAATGAACCAGTTTTTAGAGATAGTATACAAACTGCTACCCCAAAATATATAACAATAGATAGAGAAGGCGAAAAATTACCATATCAAAGAATGGAATTTGGACGAGCAAAATCTGCTATGTTTTTCCCATTATATGTAGATAATATATATATAGGCTATTGGATAATAGAAGGAAGTAGACCACATGAATTTGATAATATAGATACAACTATTTTGGAAGTAGTAAAAAATAATATTGTTTCAGTATTAAGAACTGTAGAAAACCAAAAAATAATAGAAAATATCGTAAGAGAAGATAAATTTTCAGGACTTAAATCTGTAGAATATCTTTATGGTGAAGCAAGAAATGTAATAGATAAATATCCAACATCAACAGTATGCCTTTTCAAGATAGTTAATTTACAAAAGATTAATGAAATTATAAGTAGAAAGACTGGTAATATAGTTATTACAGAAGTAAGTGAACTATTAAAAGATAACTTAGCAGAAGAATATTTCTTTGTAAGATATATGGGGCCAAAATTTGCAATAGTTTTTTCTGGAATAGATACTCGGGGGTGTAGTAAACTTTATGAGAGATATGAAAAAGGAAATTGAAAGTTTGCAAATAGAACCAGAAGAAGATTATAGAGGAAAAAAACATATAGTTGTTAGACCTAAAATTAATATTGCGATAACAACATATTACAAAGGTACAGCTTTAGAAGGTGTGACAGCAAAACTAGAAGAATATCTAGATAATGCTGAATCTACAGAAAATAATATAAATTGTTTATAGGAGGTATTTTATTATGGCTATGGATGAAACAATGAGTTTTACAGTCGAAAAAGATAAAAATATTAAGGCTAGAGAGATACTAAAAGAAGTACATCAAGCACTTGTAGAAAAGGGATATAATCCAATAAATCAAATTGTTGGATATATATTATCAGGTGACCCAACATATATCACTAGTCATAATAATGCTAGAAATTTAATAAGACAAATCGAAAGAGATGAATTATTAGAAAAAATGGTAAAAAGTTATATAGGATTGGATGACTAATATGAGAAAGTTAGGAATTGATTATGGTGATTCTAGAGTTGGTATATCAATTACAGATGCTCTTGATATAACAGTTCAAGGGTTAGAAACAATACATCATAATGGAAATGATAAAATTGTTTTAAAAAGATTAGAAGAATTGCTAGATCAATATGAAGTAGATACAATAGTTGTTGGATTACCAATAAATATGAATGGAACAAAAGCAGAAAGGGTAGAAGTTACAGAAAAGTTTATTCACAAATTGCAATGTAAATTTAACAAAATAAAAATAGAGAAAATTGATGAAAGACTTACTACAGTTGCTGCACATAAGACTATGAATTATTTAAATATAAATAAACATAAAAAGAAAGATATTGTAGATACAATATCAGCAGTATATATATTAGAAACATATATGAAAAAAATTACATCTTAAATAGGGAAATGAAGTATATTCCTATTTAAGTAGACTTTTCAAAAAAAGTATATTAAAGTATATCATAAATAAAAAATGTAAATAATATTTATTAGTTATTATTGTTGTAGAAATACAATTAAAATATAAAAAAATTGAAAGGAGAATTTAAACATGAATGATGATGTAAATAATATTCCAGATGCAGAGGAAATAGATAACATAGTAGTTCTAAATGATGAAGATGGAAATGAGGTTGAATTTGAATTTTTAGATTTAATTCAATATGATGGAGAAGATTATGTTGTATTATTACCAACAGAAGATGAGGGAGAAGACGCAGGAGAGGTTGTTATTTTAAAATTAGAAGACACAGAAGATGATGAGGAAGAATCTTATGTAAGTGTTGAAGATGAAGAAATATTAAATAAAGTATTTGAAATGTTTAAAGAAAAATTTAAAGATGAATTTAATTTTATTGATGAATAAAAAAGAGAAGGCTATTAACTAATTCTTTAGTTAATAGTCTTATTTTTATGTATTTATGAAAACATTTACATCTAATGGCTTTAAGACTACTCTACAATGTTGAACCATTATCCAGTAACTTTTACTCTATTTAATAGTTTTTGCATATTGCTTTTGTGAAAAATGTATAATATAATCTAATTATGTATTTTAATATATACATTAAACGAAAAAAGGAGAGTTGCTTAATATGAATAAAAGAACAGAAACTCGAAAAATAATGGTAAGGGATATACAAATAGGAGGACAAGATAGAGTCATAATTCAATCTATGACTAATACAAAAACAAAAGATGTAGAATCTACAGTGAAGCAAATATTAGAGTTAGAAGAAGCAGGATGCGAGATTATAAGAGTTGCTTGTTTAGATATAGATGATGCAAAAGCAATAAAAGAGATAAAAGCAAATATTCATATTCCAATAGTAGCAGATATACACTTTGATTATACAATAGCTTTGCAAGCAATAGAAGCAGGAGTAGATAAAATTAGAATTAATCCAGGAAATATAGGAAGCGAAGATAGAGTAAAAAAAGTAGTGGAAGCTTGTAAAGAGCATAAGATACCAATCCGTATAGGTGTAAATGCTGGATCTTTAGAAAAAGATTTATTAGTAGATGGAAAGCCAACTGCTAAAGCAATGGTAGAAAGTGCGAAAAGACATGTAGAAATACTAGAGAAATTAGATTTTTATGATATATGTATTTCATTAAAAGCGTCAAGCCTAGATTTATGTATAGAGGCATATGAAGAAGCAAGTAAAGCTTTTAATTATCCATTACATTTAGGTATTACAGAAGCTGGAACGGCTTTTAGTGGAACTATAAAATCAAGTATAGGTTTAGGTGTTTTATTAAGACAAGGAATAGGAGATACAATGAGAGTATCTTTATCAGATAATCCAGTAGAAGAGATAAAGGTAGCAAAAGAAATTTTGAAAGATTGTGGTTTATATAGTAAATTGCCCAAATTAGTTTCTTGTCCTACTTGTGGTAGAACACAAATAGATCTAATACCAATGGCAAAAGAAGTAGAAGAGTTTTTACAAAAAATTGAGGCTGATATTACTGTTGCTGTAATGGGATGTGCCGTAAATGGACCGGGTGAAGCGAGAAATGCAGATATAGGAATTGCCGGGGGAATTAAAGAAGGTTTATTATTTAAAAAAGGTGAAATTATTAAAAAGGTAAAACAAGATGAAATTGTTAATGTACTTAAAGAAGAAATTATGAGAATGATAGAGAATAATTGAGTTTAAGGGGTTATAATATGGATATTGTACTTGGTAAAACTGCAGGTTTTTGTTATGGAGTGAGAAATGCAGTTCTAAAAGCTGAAGAAAAGTTAAAAATGCATAAAAAAGTATGTTGCTTAGGTGAATTAGTACATAATAAAGAAGTAATAAGAAAACTAGAAAAACTAGGATTAAAAGTAGTAGAGAAAGTAGAAGATTCAAATAACAAAGTAATTATAAGAGCACATGGAATTGCGAAAGAAATTTATAATAAAGCCCAAAAATTAAATATAGAGGTTTTTGATTTTACTTGTCCAAATGTTTTAAAAATACATAAGATTGCAGATGAATATTCTAAAAAAGGGTATTATATATTTTTAATTGGTGGGAAAGATCATCCAGAGAGTATAGGAACGATTAGTTTTTGCGGGAATAATTCGTATTTAATAGAAACAGAAGAAGAGATTTATAAAGCACTTAAAGCTTTAGAAAAGTCTAATATAAAAAAATTATTAATAATTGTACAAACTACTTTTAGCTTAGAGAAATTTAATTATTATATAGAAAAGATAAAAGAAAAAATACAAGGCAATATTGAATTACAAATAAAAAATACAATTTGTAATGCAACAAAAATAAGGCAAGAAGAAACTTGTGAAATTTCTAAAAAAGTACAGTGTATGATTATTATTGGAGGAAAAAATAGTTCAAATACAAAAAAATTATATGATATAGCAAAAGAAAATTGCAAAAATACAATTATAGTAGAAACAAAGGATGAACTAGATACAAATATAGTAAAGGAATTGGAAAGAGTAGGTATTATGGCAGGAGCTTCAACTCCAGATGAGAGTATAAAAGATGTAATCAAGGCAATCGAAAACTAATTATATTTTCACATAAAATTCACATAAAAACAACATAATATCTATTGACAAATGACACAGTGTCATCTATAATAATGACACTGTGTCACTATTGCTTTTGATAGCATAAATATATTTATAACAGTAAATAAAACATTGCCAAAATTAACATTAAAATGAGAAGAGGTGAAAAAATGCCAAAAGAAACTTTTATAAAATTGCCAGAAGAAAAAAAACAAAAAATAATGAGAGCTGCTAAAAAGGAATTTGCAAGAGTTCCATTTTCAGAAACATCAATAAAAAATATAGTAGAAGATGCAGGAATTGCAAGAGGAAGTTTCTACCAGTATTTTGAGACAAAAGAGGACTTATTAGAGTATATTATAAGTAGTCATGTAATGATGGTAAATAAAGGAACAGAAGAAACTCTTTATAAAACAAATGGAGATGTATTTGAAGTTTTTATATCAATATATGATCATATTTTATCACAATGTATGTCAAAAGAAGAAATTAAACTATATAAAAACATTTTCGAAAACATGAAAGATAGTGAAGGTGGAATATTTTTAGCAACAATGAAGAAATATAAGCCGAGAGACATGACAGAATATTATAATCTAATAAATAAAGAAAATTTAAAAGTAAAAAATCAAGAAGAAATTACCGTAATTATAAAAATGTTAGATTACATAACTAAAAAAGCTGTTATAAGTAGTTTTAGCTATGATAACAAAGCTAAAGCTAGAGAAGAGTATTTGAAAATGATTAATTATTTAAAATTTGGAATAGTAAAGAAAGGAAGGGAATAAAATCAATGTTAAAAATTTTAAAATACTTAAAAAGAACACCAATTAGTGTGATAATAATTATTATTCTTTTATGTGTTCAAGCGATGGCAGATTTAGCTTTGCCAGATTATACATCAAAAATTGTTAATATTGGTATACAACAAGGAGGAATCGAAGAATCTTCTCCAGATGCAATTAGAAAATTAAAAATGGATAACTTACTATTATTAACAAATGAAGATAATTCTATATTAGAAAACTATGAACTTATTAGTAAAGATAATTTGTCTAAGGAAGAATATGAAAATTACCTAGAAAAATATCCTAAGTTAGAAGAAGAAGAGATATATGTAAAAAAAGATTTGAATGATGAAGAAGAAGAAGCCTTAGGTGAAAAAATAAAAAAACCATTAATGGCAATATCTTCATTAGAAGATGAAGAGACAGCTAACAATTTAAAAAATCAAATGTTAGCAAATCTTCCAGAAGAGCAAAAACAAGTTTTAAGTCAAATGAGTTTAACAGATATTATAAAAAATATACCAGAAGAACAAAGAGAAAAAATTATAGAAGAATTAAATAGCAAATTAGAACAAATGCCAGATACTATAATTGACCAAGCAGCAATTACACAAATAAAATCAGAATATGAAGCAATTGGAATTAATACTGAAAAAATACAAAATGATTATATACTCATTTCAGGACTTAAGATGTTAGGTGTAGCATTAATTAGTATGGCATCTGCTGTTGTGATTATGCTATTATCATCTAGAGTAGCTGCAAATTTAGGAAAAATATTAAGAGACAAAGTATTTGAAAAAGTATTAAGTTTTTCTACTAGTGAGCTAAGAGAATTTGGAGTAGCATCTTTAATTACAAGAAATACAAATGATATTCAACAAATACAAAATTTAATTACTATGCTTTTTAGAGTTATAATCTATGCACCAATTATAGGTATAGGAGGATTTTTTAAAGTAATTGCAAATAAAACAAATTCTATGGCCTGGATAATAGGGCTTGCAATTGTAATGATTATTGCAATAGTTTTGATTTTATTTATTGTTGCAATGCCTAAATTTAAAAAATTACAAGATTTAATAGATAAATTAAATGGAGTAGCTCGTGAGATTTTAACAGGACTTCCAGTAATTAGAGCTTTTAATAAAGAAAAAGCAGAAGAAGAAAGATTTGATAAAGCAAATTTAGACTTGATGAAAGCAAATATATTTGTTAATCGTGCAATGAGTATAATGATGCCAAGTCTTATGTTTATAATGAATGGAATTACTATTTTAATTATTTGGTCAGGAGGACATGGAGTAGATCAAGGTTTAATACAAGTTGGAGATATGATGGCATTTATTCAATATACAATGCAAATAGTAATGGCATTTTTAATGATATCTATGATATCTATTATGCTTCCAAGAGCATCTGTTTCAGCAAAACGTATTAATGATGTATTAGAAACTGAGAGTAGTATAAAAAATTCTAAAGAAACAAAGCTATTAGATAAAAACAAAAAAGGATATGTAGAATTTAAAGATGTGTCTTTTAGATATCCAGATGCTTCTGCAGAAATTTTAAATGATATTACATTTACTGCAAAACCAGGTGAAGTAACAGCAATTATAGGAAGTACAGGTAGTGGTAAATCTACAATAGTAAATTTAATTCCACGTTTTTATGATGTAACTGGTGGAGAATTATTAATAGATGGAGTAAATATAAAAGATATTGATATAAAAAATCTTAGAGATATTATAGGATTTGTTCCTCAAAAAGGAGTATTATTCTCTGGAACTATAGAATCAAATATCAAGTATAGTGATAAAAACATGTCAGATGAACGTATGATAGAAGCTGCAAAAATTGCACAAGCAGAGGAATTTATATTAGCAAAACCAGATAAATATAATGCTGAAATTGCACAAGGTGGAAACAATGTATCTGGTGGACAAAAACAACGTTTATCAATAGCAAGAGCGATAGCAAAAGATCCAGAAATATTTGTATTTGATGATAGTTTTTCAGCATTAGATTTTAAAACTGATGTGAAATTAAGAGAAGCTCTTAGTGAAAAAACGAAAGATAAAACAGTAATTATTGTAGCACAAAGAATTAGCACAATTTTAAATGCTGACCAAATTATTGTGCTAGATGACGGAAAAATTGTAGGAATAGGCAAACATGAAGACTTAATGAAAAATAATGAAACATATAGAGAAATTGCACTATCACAACTTTCAAAGGAGGAATTGGAATAATGGCACAAAATGTAAAAAGACCTCCAATGGGAGGTATGGGACCAGGCGCACGTGGCGCTGCAGAAAAAGCAAAAGACTTTAAAGGTACAACAAAAAAACTAATAAAAGAATATTTATCGAATTATAAAATAGCTTTAATAATAGTATTTATATTTTCAGTTGGAAGTACTGTGTTTTCTGTTATAGGACCTAAAATACTAGGTAATGCAACAACAGAAATATATACAGGATTAGTAGGAAAAATATATGGAACTGGTGGAATTAATTTTGAAAAGATTGCAAATATTTTATTAACACTATTAACTCTATATGTAGTAAGTGCAGGATTTTCACTTGTTCAAGGATTTACAATGACAGGAGTTGCACAAAAACTAACATATAAATTAAGAAGTGATTTAACAAAAAAAATAAATAAATTACCAATGAACTATTTCGATAAAAAAACAAATGGAGAGGTACTATCTATTTTAACTAATGATATTGATACTTTAAGTATGAATTTAAATCAAAGTATTACACAAATAATAACTGCAATATGTACAGTAGTTGGAATTTTAATTATGATGTTCTCAATTAGTGTTCCAATGACAATAGTATCTTTAGTAATATTACCAATTACAGCTTTTGTTGTAAAAAAGGTAGTTGAAAAATCACAAAAATACTTTAAAAAACAACAAGATTATTTAGGTCATGTAAATGGAATGGTAGAAGAGGTTTTTGGTGGTCATACTATTGTAAAAGTATTTAATGGTGAAGAAGAAGCAGAAGCAAACTTTAAAAAAGCAAATGAGGAATTATACGTTTCAGCATGGAAATCACAGTTTTTATCAGGAGTAATGCATCCAATAATGAATTTTATTGGAAACATTGGATATGTAGCAGTTGCAATTTTAGGTGGATATTTAGCAGCAAATGGAAAAATAACAGTAGGAAATATTCAATCATTTATACAATATAATAAACAATTTACAAATCCAATCATGCAAATTGCACAAGTATCTAGTATGCTTCAATCAATGGTAGCAGCTGCAGAAAGAATATTTACATTCCTAGAAGAGGAAGAAGAAGTTCAAGAAATAGAAAATCCAGTAAGTATAGAAGGTATTAAAGGAAATGTAGAATTTGAACATGTACATTTTGGATATAATGAGAATAAAATTATTATAAATAATTTTAATGCCAAAATTAAGGAAGGTCAAAAGATTGCAATTGTTGGACCAACTGGTGCTGGAAAAACAACAATAGTAAAATTGTTAATGAGATTTTATGATGTAAATAGTGGAAAAATTTTAGTTGATGGTCATAACATAAAAGACTTTAATCGAGGAGAACTTAGAAGTCTATTTGGCATGGTTCTTCAAGATACATGGTTATTTGGAGGAACTATAAAAGACAATATTAAATATGGAAAAACTGATGCAACAGATTCAGAAGTAATAGAAGCGGCAAAAGCTGCACATGTACATCACTTTATAAAAACTCTTCCAAATTCATATGATATGATTTTAAATGAAGAATCAAGTAATGTTTCACAAGGACAAAAACAACTTCTAACAATAGCTCGTGTTATATTAGCTGACCCTAAAATATTAATTTTAGATGAAGCTACAAGTTCTATAGATACAAGAACAGAAGAACAAATACAATCTGCAATGGATAATTTAATGAAAGGAAGAACAAGTTTTATTATTGCACACAGATTATCAACAATAAAAAATGCAGATTTAATTTTAGTAATGAATCAAGGTGATATAGTAGAACAAGGAACACATGAGGAATTATTAGAAAAACAAGGATTTTATGCAGATTTGTATAATTCTCAATTTCAAGATTGTGACGATGAAATAGAATAAAAATGAGAAGTTTTTATATATTTAAAAGAAAAATATTAGAAAGCATTGATTTTGTTTATAAATATTAAAAGAATAAGTTTTACACTTATTCTTTTTTGGATAATTTTATGGTTTAGCAAAAGATTTAGCAAAAGAGAAGTCTGAAAAGGAAAATATGAAGATTGAATAGAGTTTTAAAAATAATAATATGCCGGATGGAGGAAATAAACAACCATATGTACTGATTAAAGAATCTTCTAAAATGAGATATACAAAATATAATAGAGATGTGTGCTTGAGTTTTACATATGATTGTGATTATATATAAATTGACATAAAGCAAAACAAGTTATATAATGACCTTGTAAAAAACACTATAATTAAAAACAAATTATCAAAGGAATATTATATAAGGAGTATTAATTATTATGAATTTAGGAAAATATAGCATACGTAAGGAATTGATAGATTGTCTCGATAAAACTTTACAATTTCATTATAGTCAGAATGATAAAGGACATAGTATACAACATGCTAAATACGTAATTAATCGAAGTTTGAAATTTGCAGAAGAGATAGAGAATATTAATTATGAGATGGTGTATTGCATTGCAGTATATCATGATGTAGCACACCATATTAATGCAAAGAATCATGAGATATTATCAGCCCAAATGCTTAGTGAAGATAATAGTCTGAAACAATTTTTTTCAATTGAGCAAATTAGAATTATGAGTGAGGCTGTCGAAGATCATCGTTCTTCAATGGATGGAGAACCAAGAAGTATATATGGAAAGATTGTATCATCAGCAGATAGAAATACAGATGTTACAACAACTCTTAAAAGGTGTTATTTGTATAATAGAAGGCATTATCCAGAATTGAGTGAGGATGAAGTAATTGAGGAATGCAGGATTTTTAATATAAAGAAGTTTGGCATAAATGGATATGCAAGAGCAAAAATGTATTTTAATGATAAGGCTTATGATAAATATCTAAATGACATTACAGATTTAGCATTGAATAAAGAGAGATTCCATAAAGCAATATGCGAGGCAAACGGAATAAAGGACGATTAGAAGTTAGTTGTATGAAAAATAGCAATATAATCATTAACAAAAAAGTAAAAATATGTTAACATAAGATATGTAAAATTAATGCTAGTTATTGGTAATAGTACTATCAAAAAATTAAGAAAATAGAATAATTCTAGTAATTATTATGAGAAAATAATTTCAATTTATAGAATATAATTGACAAATAAGTAAAGAAGTGATAATATATTTACATAAATCGGTATGATTTATGTGGGAGAGCTTATTTTTTAGCTCAGGGCTTTGATATTTAGAATTATCCTGTGGGAGTTCTTATATCTGAAACAGCAAAGGAGGAAAAGTTATGAACTTCGGAACTGCTGGCAACTAATTCCGTAAATTCGGAAAAGGACAGGTGTGGTTAACTCATCATATAATGAGTTAACCACATTTTGTAAAAGTTAATGGCATATGTAATCTATTAAAAGCTACACCAGGAGGAATAATTACATGAAGAGAGATTACACATCTATAAGACTTGCGGTTACTTCACATTGTAATCTTAAATGTGAGTATTGTCACAATGCACAACATAGCAACCAGAAAGATGATTTAACAACAGAAGAAATTATTACGTTGGTAAATAATCTTAAAGAGCATTATGACATAAAAAAAGTTTTACTCACAGGAGGAGAACCTTTGACTAAATCGGACATATGCTCAATCGTTTATGAAATTTCAAGACTTGGTATAAAGGCAGATATGGTTACAAACGGTACTTTAATTACAGAGGAAAAGTTAAAAGCTTTGGAGAATGCAGGTTTAAAACGTATTCGCATTAGTATTGATGAACTGAATACTGAAACTGAGGTTAGAGGAAACTCAAATCCAAACGAATTATGGGAAAAAGCTCGTATGGTTAAGGAAAAAACCAATATTGAACTTTGTATTCATACGGTTTGCTCGCCATATAATGTCCGCAACTTATTTGAAGTTTATAAAAAGGTTTTGGAAATTGGAGCAGAAAGATGGAGAGTGTTTGATCTTGGTTTTCAAGGTGATTTTGTAGAAAAAAAGAATAAGTTTGATTTGGAATCTTATTATTATAATTTGATTCAAAGAACAAAGGAAATTCTACACGATTATCTTATGCATAATCGTAAAGATGTTCTTGAGATGGAGGTTAACAACATTTTCAGAACAGCATTTCTTGATATGAAAGAAGAAGACTATGTCAAATTCGACTTACAAGAAGAGTTAAGCTCAAGGCTTGAATATTCACCATGTGATTATATTGCCAGTCATCAGTTATCAATAAGGAGTAATGGAATGGCTACACTTTGTCAGTATTTTCACAATCCAATCTTCGATTATAAAAAAGTGAATTTTGATATCTCCAAAGCCATTGAGATGAGGAATTCCTTTGAAGAAGATGAGATTATGATGAGAGACTTACCATACTGTAGCAAATGTAAATATTGTATGGTGTGTAATAGTGGGTGTCGTTCAAGAGCTTTATTTTTAACAGGTGATATACATGATGCTGACCCAGGAGCATGTTATCTGCACCAATTGGTGCATAAGGAGATAATGAGCATGTTACCAGACTATGTTCAGAGTATTTATGAGGGATATATTAATCCTAATGGATTAATGCCTAAATATAATACAGAGGACTTCAGAAGAATTCTAAAGGAGAAGGGATATAATGCGTAATATAGGCTATAGGATACGGCTACCAACAGAGTTAAAAAAGCAATGTGAGTTCATAAGTCGATATGCATATTATTTTGATACTTTTGAAGTGAAGGTTAAAGATAATATTAACTATACCTCTTGTATAGAGAATATTGTTATGTTAGCAAAGAATTATTTAATAACAGTACCATCATTTCACCTTGTAAAAGATATGTTGTATAATCAAGTATCTATGGAAAAAAGTAAGGTTTTTGTTAGCAATTTAAGAAAATTAGCAAAGGATATGCCAATTATTTTAGTAACTCATTATATACCTGAAAAGGAATATAGTAGAGTATTATCTGAAAATATAAACAATACAAATTTTACATTAGCTATTGAAAATATTGAGGTAACTGAAAACTTATCTAAGTATTTAGATGATTTGAAAAAATCGGCTATGGATTTAAATGCTAAAGTATGTCTTGATTTAGGTCATCTATTGTTTAGTATTTTTAAGTGTGGTGAAAATGAGCCACAGATATTAGGAATGATAGCAAATGACATATGGTGGATAAACAATATTGTGGAATTTCATTTGCATGATTTTGATTCACAAAAATGTCATTTGAATATTGGCAAAGGTAATATGAATTTTGAATTGATAGCACCTTTCATTAATACCTTTTCCAGTATTCCTATTATATTAGAAACAACAATAGAAGACTTGAGTGTTCAAGGAGTAACAGAAGTCAAATTTGTAAAAGAGGTGTTAAATAAGTATGACAATATGTGAGATTTTTGATATCGAACAAATAGCACCTTTACATCAAGTGGTATTTGGTAGACCATTTCCATATGAGAGTTACAATAAAAAGTTAAAAGAACATAAAGTTTATTTATATGCTTACTTTGAAAAGGAAAGTATTATTGGATACAGCATTGTAATTGACCAAGCAGAAGAAAAAAATTTATATGCATGGTATGGTGGACTTTTGCCAGAATATCAAGGAAATGGTATTACTATTAGGTTCTTTGATATTATGGTTATGCGTGCTAGAGAGCTTAATTATCAGTCAATTACTTTAGCAAGTACTAATTGTAGACCTCATATGCTTAGATTAGCCATAAAATACGGTTTTGATATTTATGATTTAAAGAAACGTGATTATGGTGAAGGAAATAAGATTTACTTTCGTTTTCCTATATTACCTGATACTAAACTAACAATAAGGTTGCATGAAGGAAATGATGTACTAAGACATGTAGATGTTGAGCGTATTCTCGTTTCTGCATATAAAAATAATTGCAGAGAAATTATTTTTGAGGATGTACAGGACAAAAATGATGAGGACATAATAAAGTATGTAATGAAGTATTGTAACAGTTTTATACACAAACCATTTTTGATTATAAAAACTACAGACCAAGAATTGCAAAGGGAAGTTTCTAAATATAATAAGAAATAATAAAGCCTTTCACAAGAAGTGATATAATAAATATTATATTGCTTCTTGTGTTTTTTTGGCTTACTTGCTATAATGAATCTGGTGAGGAAAATGGAAAAAACAGTAATATATTTAATTAGACATTCTAAACAATTGAAGATTAATAGTACATACTTATCTTGTGAAAATGAACAAATAAAAAATGAGAAAATAATATTATCAATTGAAGGTGAAAAAAAAGCACAAGAATTAAGTGAAAAAGAAGAATTAAAGAATATAGATATTTTATATTCAAGTAATTATGTTAGAGCTATAGCAACAGCTAAATATATAGCAGATAAAAATAATATAAGTATTAATATTGATGAAAGATTAGGAGAAAGAAAATTACGGTGATTTAGTAACATTAGAAGAATTGGGAAAGAAAAGTAAAAACGATTATACAACTGATCAATTGTTAGATGAGAATCTTAAAAATAAGGATGGGGAAAGTAATTTAGAAGTAAGAAACAGAATGTTAGAAACTATTTTCGAAATATTAAATAATTATCAAGGGAAAAAAATAGCAATTGTAAGCCATGGGGCATCTATAAAATATTTTATGCAAAATTTTTGTAAATATGATAGAGAATCTGAAATGTTAATTTATAATGGAAAACCTGTATGTAACAAAAAATTGCAATCACCATCTATAATAAAAATTATATTTGAAGGCAATACTCTTGTGCAGATTGAAACGTTACCTAATTAAAAAGCGTTGACGTTTATATAATTTAAAAAATAATAAAATAAGGATGAAGATTTATGAAAGTAACATATAAAGATAGAAAATTAAAAGGAAATAGTTTATTAGAATGGGTAGATAATTATGTGTTAGTAGACATAGAAACAACAGGATTATCTCCAAAAGAAAATGATATTATAGAAATAGGAGCAATAAAAGTAAGACAAAATAAAATTATTGACAAATATGAATCTTTAATAAAAATAGACTACAAATTAAATCCATTTATTACAAGATTAACAGGAATAACAAATGAAATGTTAAAAGAGGGGAAAGAATTAGAAAAAGTCTTAGATGAATTTATTAATTTTACAGGTTCTGATATTATTATGGGACATAATGTGAATTTTGATATTAATTTTATATATGATAAGTGTGAAAAATATCTAGATACATATTTAAAAAATGATTTTATTGATACAATGAAAATAGCAAAAAAATTGTTACCAAATAGTCCAAATTATAAATTAGGAACATTAGCTGAGATGTTTGATGTTAGCTATAAAAATGCACACAGGGGATTAACAGATGTAGAAATAACATTTGATGTATATAATAAGCTAAGAGAATATGCTATAAAAGAAAATAATTTAGTTACATTATAAAATATTAAAAAGTTGAGGAGGAAGGAAATGCCATCTTGGGGAATACATTTAGCAACTACTAAAAAAATATTAGAAAAGATTAATATAGAAGATAAAAATGATTTCATATTTGGTAATATTTTACCAGATATCCTAAATGGATATTTAATAAAAGATGTGTCAAATATAGTAAGCCATAAATATACACATTATGATACATATAATCAAGAAAGATTTAGTAGTTATAAAAAGTTTTATGAACTATATAAACAAAATCTTGATAATAAAGTAATATTAGGATATTTAATACATTTAATGACAGATAATTTATGGAATAAAGAATTTTATAATAAAAAGGCAATATTTGATAATGATGAAATAATTCGGACTAAAGCTAGTAGAAGGAAAAATAAAGAGTAGTAATCATGAAAATGTAAGAAGAATAAAACAAAGAGACTTTAAGATATTTGCTGATTATTTATTTCATAAAGGAGATATAGTAGAGCCTGTATATAGTGAGTCTTTAATAAATAAATCAAATGTAATTGATGTTATTAACATTAATGGGGAAGATATAAAAAAATCAATCGATTATATAAAAAATGAAAGAGAAAAGTCATTAAAAATAGATGATGATTTATCTTATGAAACATTTACACAAAAAGAAATTGAAGAATTTTTTTATGAGGTAACAAACAAGATTATTAATTTTATATAATAGAAAATTTAACTAATATGACTTTTATTACATGAAATAATTGCATACAGTTTTTTTAAAAAATTGGCGTACTCGAACAATATATTTTTGCACAAAGTTGCTTTGCAATTTTGTAGGATGAACAATTAAACGTGGCATATAAGGTTCTCTAAAGGTCATAAAATTTTAATTATGTTTTTTTATTCTTAGGATGTAATTTTAGTAAAATATACCAAAATAGTAAGTATTTTGGTATATTTTAACAATTTTTTCTTGACATATAAAATAATCTATATTTTATTTATGGATATGTTTATTGATATATTTTAATTTATTAACTTATTTCAAAAATCGCTCTGATTTTACAATAATTCCCAAAACTTTCAAATCTCTAATATCTTTTTCTAAACAAACTATTGGTTCATAATCTGTATTTAGAGGTTTCAATATAAGACCAATATCTGTTTTAACTATTTTTCTTATTAGTATTTCATTTTTATAATCAATAACGCAAATATTTTCAGGTTTATATTTAGACTGACATTTAATAAGTAACCTGTCACCTTTTAAAATTTCAGGAATTAAACTATCATCTTTTTGAGTTAAGGCAATATAATCATTAGAATTTGCAAGTATACTAGAAATAATAATACTATCATCTGATTCAGAATTTAATATTCTAATTTTTACATATTCATTTGAATTCATATTTGGATACTTATTATCAGATAAACCACTCAGCCAAGAAGGTGATACTTTATATAATTTGGCAATTTTTTCAATAGTACTAATATTAGGATTTTTAATCTGACCATTTGCATACTTTGCAATAGTGCCTTTAGATTTTAGTCCTAATTTTTGTGATAATTCTTCATAAGTATAAAGCTTCTTAGATAATAGTTCATTTAATCTTTCTTGAAATAATTTATTCATATTTCAGCCCCCTAAATTATAAATCAACACGATTATAACATTTTGTTTCTAATTTGTAAACAAAACGGTGCAATAATATCTAGAAAAGTTTCTTACAATTATTGACAATAAAGTTTAAATATTATATCATGTTTCTTAATAAGAAACGAATTAAAAGGAGTAGTTGTATGAATCCTGAAATCATTGGAAATAGATTAAAAGCATTAATGGCAATAAGGAATATAAAGAGGAGTTATTTAGCAAAAGAATTAGGAATAAGTTATAACACTTTAACCAAGAAGTTAAATGGCCAAAGAGAGTTTGGAATCAACGAAATGTGGAAAATAAAAGAAGTATTAGAATTAGATCAAGAATTATGCGCAGATGTATTTTTTAATCCTAAATTTTTAATAGATGACCAAAATAATTTAGTACAATAGGAATATTTTAAAAGTTTGTGAATACATTATAAATATATAGATAAAAGGATGGAAAATATGGACGAGTATAGAATGTTAGAAATATTACAATTATATATTAAAGATGAAATGTCGAAAAATGACAGTTCACATGATTGGTGGCATGTAAAAAGAGTATATAACAATGCAATATTAATTAATGAAGAAGAAAAATGTAATCCTTTTATTATTAAAGTAATCGCTTTGCTACATGATATATATGATCATAAATATAGTAATGGAAGTATAAAAACTAATTTAACTAAATTATTAATAAAATTAGATTTATACAGATTTTTTAAACCAGCAGATATTCAAAATATATTAAATAGTTGTGAAAATATAAGTTTTAGTAGTAATTTAGATTGCCAAAAAGAGCTTTCAAATGAAGGAAAAATTGTACAAGATGCAGATAGATTAGATGCAATTGGAGCAATTGGTATAGCTAGAGTATTTACATATGGGGGGAAACACGAAAAAGAAATATATAATCCAGATGAAGAAAATAATATTATAACAAACGAAGAATATTATAAAAGAGGTTCAAATACATCAATTAGTCATTTTTACGATAAATTATTAAAAATAAAGGAAACAATGAACACTGAAACAGCAAAAAGATTAGCAGAGCATAGGCAAAAATATATGGAACAATTTTTAGAAGAGTTTTATGCAGAATGGAATGGTAGAAAGTAAGTATATTTTTGGTAAAGGAGTGTTTTGATGTATGGTAGAAAAAAATGATATTCGATTTTTAATAACTCGGAGATTGTAATTATAAATGTTATTTTTGTCATCATGAAGGTATAGAAGAAAAAAGTCAAAATTTATTAACAAGCGATGATTATTGTAAATTATATAAAATTTATAGTAATTATTATAAATTTAATGGTGTAACGTTATCAGGAGGAGAACCATTAGTAAGAAATGATTGTATCGAAATTGCAGAAAAATTATATAAAAATGGTGCAAAAATAACTTTAGTAACAAATGGTTATTTGTTAGATAAAAAAATAGAAATATGCAAATATATAAATAGAATTAATTTATCTATACATACATTAAATTCTAGCAATTATGAAAAAATAGTATGTGTAAAAAATACATATAATAAAGTAATTGATAATATAGAATTAGTAAGAAAATTATATCCTAATATACAAATAAGGCTAAATTCTACATTAATAAAAGGTGTTAATTGGTCAAGTAAAGAACTAGAAAATTTAATAGAATTCTCAAAAAGTATAAATTCAAGTATAAAA
>ENA-ORLW01001835-ORLW01001835.1-human-gut-metagenome-genome-assembly--contig:-NODE-1835-length-21459-cov-21.905247_pt1 | contig 21459 bp, 18 predicted proteins | sample MGYA00243017_ERZ508829 | MGnify/ENA primary metagenome ERZ508829 (study PRJEB26277, sample SAMN04329776) | human gut metagenome | biome: human-associated habitat | host: Homo sapiens | place: USA...
GATTGACCTTTACCCGATTCTTTATTTCCAGATATTCATGTCAGACAAGATAGACATGGTTATTTCAGTTGCGTTGCCTCCGGTAGCATCGCTGTCTGCACCAATGTTGGTAGCAAAAAAGTATGTATTATCTGCAGTTTCGATATAACCGATAAACCATCCGTTCACATCCTGGCCATCCACACGTCCGGTTCCGGTCTTTCCGTAGAATGTTCCGGCATCGGAAGAAGAAAGGCAGATGGAATCTTTTACTGCATTGATGTTTTCAGGAGCAAATCCAAAGTTGTTATTCTGCAGCTGGGTTAAAAGTTCGACTTGCTCTATTGGAGAAATTTTCAAGGAAGACTCCATCCAATAGGTGGAGAAATCACCACTTATATTTTCGTTTCCATATCCAATTTCCTGAATATAGTTGGAAATGTTAGCGGCTCCAAGCTGTTCGTCCACAGATTCAAAATACCAATTCACAGAGGAATTCATTGCTGACTGTAAGGTCTGGTCTGCATTCCATGCTTCAAATGGATAGGTTTCTCCATTCCATGCAATGAACGAATTTTCCGGTGTAATGATATCTTCTTCCAATCCGAACAGGGCATCGTATATCTTGTAGGTGGAGTTTGGTGCAACTCGCAGGGTGGCATGCTCCTTGTCGTGTATGCTCCATGCATCATTTTCCAAATCGTATAAAACAAAGCTGCCTTCGTATTCTCCGAAGTATGTGGAGAGGTCTACATAGGAAACATTCTCAGAAGAGGAATCCCATTGGTAGTGGCTTCCGTCTGCTGCGTATGTAGAAATAAAAGGTGCGAATCCAAGGAGAAGAACAGCAGTCAACATGAATGCAGTCATACCTTTTATTCTTTTCATAAATGTCGGCTTCTCATAAGAGGCAATGTTGATAATTCTTCGTTTCATCTGCTCCATGTTTCCACCAAGGCCGGCGGCAAACGGAAAAGGAGTAAGTGAAACCTTCTCTGCAAAGTTAATCAGTGTATTACCATAATCTTCGTAAGCATCCTCTTCAAGCATTTTCAAAACGGAAGTGTCACAGGCAACCTCTCTGTCATTACGCATTTCTTTCAGTGCATACCAGACAAGAGGATTGAACCAATATATTACCCCGGCAAGATTCATCAGATAACTGGCAACAGCATCTTTGTGCTTATAGTGCTGCAGTTCGTGCAACAGCATATACCGCATATCGGATTCGTTGTAATCAGAGATCAGATGAATCGGCAGATAAATACATGGTTTCAAAAGTCCCACAATAATCGGGGATTTCAAAAATGCAGTACTGTAAACAGGGATATTTCTGTGAATTCCCATTTCCTCCAAACATCGATGATATAGTCTGCGTACCTCCGGGTTCTGAAGGGGAAGTGCAGATTTCTCCAAATTGCGTAGGCGGAGTGAGGATTTGATTACTAATATAATCATTGCAAAAATGCCTACAGTCCATATCCCTAATAATATGTATCCAGCAATGGATGGTGTCTCGCTATTTACAGAAAGTGCGAAATCATTCATCCAGTCTGTATTTCCTGCTGGATTAATTCCCACAGCTTCCCCTATAGTGGTTGCGGTACCAGAAGCAGGAGAACTTCTTAAGTTACCAAGCCACGAGAAGATTTGTGGAAATCCGATGAGACGGAACGGTATAAAGGGAACTGTCAGCAACCCAAGAAGCAGGAACCACAGATTATACTGCATCCGGCTGGACAGGTTGTTTTTGAATATCCGCTTGGCTATCAAAAGAATTCCGATGATACCGCTGATAAATACATTGCATATTAAAAAGCGTATCATAAAATCAGCCACGTTAATTGCCTCCTTTTTTTGACCTCTTTGAAAGAAGGGAGCGGAGGGTATCTATTTCTGTTTCAGACAGTCTGTCATTTTCTATATATGCAGACAGCATGGCAGTGATATCCCCATCATAGTATCGTTCCAGAAAAGAATTGCTCTCCTGGCCGATGTATTCGCTTTCTTTCACGACTGGGGTGTAAACAAACACTCGACTCTGTTTTTCATAAGTCAGAGCGCCTTTGGTCACAAGACGTTTGATTAAAGTCTGTATCGTTTTCGGACTCCAGCTTGTGGTCTGTAATAATTTATCTGTTATTTCATTTGTACTAATCGGCGCATGTTTCCATACGATTTTCATAACTTCAAATTCAGCTTCAGAAATCTGTGGTAAATCACTCATTTCAAATCCCCCCTTAAATCTTACGTGCGTAATAAATATATTATAGACGTTATTTATGTGGTTGTCAATTTCAGAAAAAACATATTGATTTGAAATCTTACTTGTGTAATAATTAAAATATTACAAGAGTAAAACTTAGAGATGGCAACAAAAAGAAAAGAACCAGAATCACAACGGATTAGCTGGTTCCTTTACTCGTTTGAATTGAAGGACTTGGGGATAGGGATTGTTTTTGAAAAGGAAAATATCAATACTCTCGATGCAAAGGGCGAAGTGCTGCTTACCATTCTTTCTTCACTGGCACAGGACGAGAGCCGATCCATTTCAGAAAACTGCACATGGGGAATCCGCAGAAGGTTTGAAACCGGAAAACACAAAATGAGTACAAAGCGTTTTCTTGGCTACGACACGGACGAGAATGGCAAGCTGGTAATTAACAGAATGCAGGAACCGATTGTGGTGCGATTGTATCAGGAATTTTTGGATGGAAAACAACGGATTACATCAAGAGGATTTTTGAAAAAGAGGGAGTTCGGAACTGGGATGGCGGTACGAAGTGGCAGGCTACAACCTTAATGAGTATGTTGGAGAATGAAAAATATAAAGGTGATGCATTGCTGCAGAAAAGCTATACGGTGGACTTCCTTACCAAGAAGCGGACGCAGAACAAAGGGGAAATCCAGATGTTTTATGTGGAGGATGACCATGATGCCATCATATCAAAGCGGATTTGGGAATGTGTACAGCTTGAAATCAAACGCAGGAAAAAGTACCTGGAGGAGCATGGGACAAACTCCTATTCCCACCGGCCGGAAAGCAATCCATTTGCATCCAAGATTATTTGCGGAGACTGCAAAAAGGTATTTGCACGAAAAGGCTGGCGGAGCAACACGGGTGATGACCGTAAGGTATGGCAGTGCAGTGAACGCTACAAGGTCAAAGGAGTCATGGGATGTGCCAACCGCCACGTGGAGGAAGAAACGCTGATAAAGGCATATCTGATGGCTTGGAATGCGTTAGTGGAGAATCGAGAGGATTTCATGGAGCAGTGGACGGAACAGCTGCAGAGCGAAAACCTCTTGGAAGGTTATCGGGCAGAGAAGTTCATAGAATATACCGATGGGGCAGAGCCTTTGACGGAGATGGACACGGACCTCATGCTGAAAACGTTGGACCACATCAAGGTCTTTGAGGATGGAACATTGTTGGTAGTGTTCCTGGATGGAACGGAGATTGAATGTAAAAATGAAGAGGAGTACGAAAAGATGCCGATTGGGAGTTGCGATTCCTGATCGGCTTTTTTTCTTGCTCTTTTTCGGATAGTAAAATGTAGGTGGATGTGGTAAAATATATGGCGTATTTGAAGTGAATAGAGGTGAGTCGGATGAATCCGTTAGCATATTTTAAGATATCTAATAATGAAGATTGCCCATGTGGAAGCGGAAAAAAATTTAAAGAATGCTGCAAAGGAAAACCAGATCAGCAGCTTATACAGAGCAAGAAACCTCCAGAAGTACAAATTATGGAGCAGATGAGAAAAGCTATGGTTAAATGCTGTATGCATCCCGACCAAAGCAATTGTAATGGTAAGATAAAAAATGCTCATGCACTGCAAAATAATAAAATCATATCATTACTCGCAGGGACTGAACGCCATGTATATACTATGGATAAAAAACGACAACCACTTATTATACCTATTGAGGGCGAGGAACCGGAAGTGATGGTGGAGTTCTCCAAGGTTAGTGCGAATGATGCTACAACAGAAACTTGTTTTTGCGATAGACATGACAATATTGCCTTTGCTGTTATTGAAAAAGGAGCACCAGATTTTGATGTAAATAGCGAACCAATGAAATTTGTCTATGCATATAAAGCCTTTATTTTTGAATACTATAAGCAGGAAGTTTCACATAAAATTTTTCAGCAATGTTTTAAGAAAAGACCACCTGTTTTTCAACTACCGCAGATGGTTGGCTTATATAGAGTGTCGCAATTACGCTTGAAAGAGTTTGAACCTGTAAAGAGGCATTTCGATTCAGAGATATTGTCTGGCACATACAATGGAATAGAAACTTGTGTAATAACTATTCCAGAAAGAATTAATTTTGCGAATTATGCATTTATAGCACCGGATTATGATTTGAATGGTAGAAGGATAAAGCATACTAAAAAAGGTGTCATGCATCGAATTGCTATAACTGCTTTTCCAGAGGATACAAAGTCATACATACTGTTGAGTTGTTTATCTACTGAGAAACATATTTATGCCAAGTTTTTTGAACAAATAAATAATGCACCTTTAGAAAAAATCAAATATTATTTTTCAATGATTTTACCTTTATTTTCGGAGAATATGGTGTTAAGTCCGGTTCTTTGGAATAAGTGGGATGATGAAATAAAAATGGCGTTTACTTTTTATGCAAATCTGAATGGACAAACATTCAAAAGATACAGTATTGCAATAGGAATGGGACTGAGAAATGCAGCAAATAGTAAAGTTCCATTTGATTACAGTAAAAGAGGAAAAATAGATTTGTTTAAGAAATAAAAGATTTTATTATCAAGAAACTTTCATAGCATGGATTATAATAAAAATACTTGCAGAAAATAATAGTTGGAAAGGAAAAACATGGATAGAAATACAATTGGAAATGAAATCGAGGCTGAAATAAATGCAAGCTATAGATATAAAAATTTGAGAGAACTTATAGATATACTGCTTTCAGTAATTATTCTGAAAACAGGAAAAAAGGAATTGGTAGGTATTGAAGAAAGACTGTATGTTTCCTTAGGTAAAATTTTTGATGGGGAGACTACTATAAATGATATAAAACTGTGTTTGTCTAATGTCATCAAGATAGAACCTCTTTTGAAAAAAATGATTTTACTTATTGATGAAGATGAATACGATAAGATAGTACAAGAGAATTTGGGTTTAGCACATGTAATTACTCAATTAGGTCTTAATCCAGATAATAAGAAATTAGATCGAAAGCCAGAGGACTATTTGTGCGATGGTAATTATATGGAACATGTAGCAAGATCATATGCATTAAGAAATAGTGAGTCGCACACATATGTAGGTTGGACACGAAGAGAAATATATACCAATTTGGATAGTGTGCTGATAACTTGTTTAAGAGCAGTAGAAATAAATAAAAAGGCATTGATCAGTAATCTGAAAAAGAAGAGTATTAATAATGAATTGAATATTGAAAATTACTTAAATGAGATTACACAGCAATTAAAAAAAAGAATGTCTAGATTTATTCATATAAGGGGAGAAGAGAATTTTTCTGTATTGGGTAGCTATGTTATCGAATATCAGGATGATACATCTGATTCTAGGAGGAGAAAAGGTACTGTTGAATACTTAAGAGATAATAGTATACCAGAACGAAGGATGATGATATGGGGCGAAGCTGGTATGGGAAAGACTACGACATTAGAATATTTAACATACATGGATGCAAAAAAAAGATTGAAAGATTCAAACTATAATATTCCCGTATTAGTTTTATTGGGAGTTATGACAAAAGCCACGTATACAATAAAACAGTATATATGTGATAAACTTGATATTGGGGTAGATATATGTGAATCTCTTTTAGAAGAAGGAAAAATCAATCTATTTTTGGATGGTTTAAATGAAATACCAGCTGATGCAGGCGGCAATTTAAAAACTTTAAGAATGCGCGAGATAAAGCAATTACTTAGAGATTATCCCAAAACATTTATTATAATTACTAATCGTCCACAAGATACTAGGGATTTTAATAATGTGCCAATTTTTAATTTGATAAAATTATCTAAAGAAGAAATGAGAGATTTTATTAAAAAAAATGTAGATGAAGAAGACGTGAAAGAACTTTTGTTTACCTCAATTAATGGAAGTGAGAGATTTGTGCAAATAATAAATACGCCATTGATCTTATCGAGGTTAATAGAGATTGTGCGATATAAGAAGGAAATTCCACATAGTGAAGGTGAAATTATCGCTGAATTTCTGAACTGCTTATTGGTAAGGGAAAAAGAAGAAAAACAGGATGCACGATTGGATATAAAGCGAATAATATACTTTTTGAGAATGATTGCATTTGAGAGTCTTGAAAAGAAAGAAGCAAATTCAGGAATGACAGAGTCAGAGGTACTGAAGTATTGTTCTAAAAGTATGGATACATATAGATTTCAGTATGATGCATTATATGCATTAGATATAGTTTTGCAATTAGGTATATTAGAAAAAAGAGAAGATTTATATGTATTTTCGCATCAGGCATACCAGGATTACTATTATGCTATGGAAGAATTGGCGGTGATACAGTCTTGAAAATAAGAAAAAATCAAATTAGAGATAAGTGTCAATCAGACAAGTATTATGCCTCAATAAAATATATGGCACACAGTTTACGTGGTAAAGATAGAGAAAATTTTATTATTACCGTTTGTGACCTTAATATTTATTTGGGGTGTATATGTGCTTTGACATGTGAAAAAAATGCAACGGTTGAGGAATATATCTGGAAAACTTTAAATAATTATTTTGAGCCAAGAAAAATAAAATTTTATGATAAATCTAGTGGGATATGGAAAGAAAATATAAAAAAACTGAATAGTAAAGATATTACATATTACCTTCTTGCATGCAATGTGATGGGTAATATGAAAGCGATAAAATGGTATATTTACAATCATGAAGTTGACAAAGCTATTATAATTCAGTTGGCAAAAAATATGAATGAAGAACAACTGGTAGATTTAATATACACACTTTATAGATCTTCTCAAAACTGGGATAAAATAAGAGGCATTGGTTCTACTAAAAGTTTGTTTCTGTATAAAAATGATCCGAGAATAAAAAAGATTCTTAGTGGGTTATGGTATAAAGATAGAGATGCATTTATACAATTAGCATACGATACAGGTTGGTTGGGAGATTTGGGAAAAAAGGCTCGCAAAGGAAACCGTATTTTTATCGAGTGTTTGGTTGGAGCAAATAAACTGCTGCTAACTATTGAGTTAATAGAAGAAGTGTTATGTGATTTGGAAAGTGATGAGAGTTCATATGATACTTTATTAAAATTAGTTTTAAAGGAAAAAGGTGAGAGAAAACAATTTGCATATATATTGTATATTCAAAAAATAAATAATGGATATGTAATGAAGGCTAAAGATTATGCTATTTTGAAAGGTTTAGGAAGGCCATCGCAAAAAATAGTCAATTATTTTATACCTTTTTTCTTAGATTTAGTAAATGGAGATTTTAGAACTAATATCAATCTTTTTGAATTAGGAGATGCCTTATCAAATGTTATAGTAAAACCAAATAAGATAACACCCAAAGTTGGATATGCGCGTAATAAAAATTTGAATATAGCATTAAAGACTACTAAAAATATAGATTTGAAAAAAGTGCTATTCTTTTACTTTAATACGACAATGTCCGTTAAAGCAAGTTTGGATGAGTTGTTTAGACTTTTGAATATGTATCATGATGTTCAACCAAGTGAGTTAATACGAGAACTAAAATCATTTCCAATATGGGTAAAGGCAACTGGAATAGAACAAGGCAAAAGCAATAATATAACAACGGAGAACTATCTTAAAATCGAGCCGCAAATTGTAATCGGAAATGTTATTTTAATGTCAATTGTTGACTATGATTATGTTTTAAAAGAATTTGTTGCTAAGCCATATACTGGCTCTATTTTTTAGAAATTAAGATAGTCACAGGAAGGGCAGACAGAGGTATGTAAGAAATAGTAGTTATATGCATAAATAGAAGCTATTACTATGATACGTTTATCTCTTTGCCCATTTGTTGAAAAAAACACTAGAATGTGGGGTAAATGCTATCCCCCTAAGTGGGGTATAAACCTTTTCGCAAAAGGTGACGGTTTCGCTATTTAGTATAAGAAGAAACTTTCACCGCATGTAGAGACGGTTTGTCTCCTCTCTAAGAAATGCCCAGTTTAAGCGGGTTTGAGGACTATATTGGCTAGAACATATTAAAAAAATAAGCCTGTTAAATATGTGCGTTAATCGAAAAATAGAATACGGGTGTAGTGAAAATAAACCTTTTGGCGTAGCTTACAATAAGTGCGCTGAAAGGTTATTTTTATATGATTATGTGTGCAATAGAGTATGGTGCTGTACGCAGGATTTTATACAGGTTTAGATTGATTTTCGGCGTCTCTACGCTTATAATAAAAGATAGGGTAAAATGTCGTATTTTAGAACTTTATTGAGGTAAGAAAATATGGAGTATATGACTATTAAAGAAGCAGCAGTAAAATGGAATTTATCAGTTAGAAGAGTGCAGACCATTTGCAATGAAGGAATGATAGAAGGGGCTATGAAATTTGGTAATACATGGGCCATTCCAAAGGATGCTGTAAAACCAGTGGATAAAAGAATTAAGTCTGGGAAGTATATCAAGTCCTGATTTGGGGACAACAGATATGGGAGAATGGATTAGAAAGGAAGAGTATGCCTATGTTACCGGAAGAAAAAGCTCGTGTAAAAATTGATAAAGATTGGCTGATATATGTTCAAAGATAACATCAGGTAATACTCCAGCTGGAGGAAGTAAGGGCGGAGCTTATGTAACGGAAGGAAATTGTTTCTTTAGAGAGCAAAATATATATAATGATGGAATTCATTATGAGGGAATGGTATACATTACTGATGAATTACTTGCGACTAGGGAAAATAGCACTGTTTTACCACAAGATATTTTGTTGAATATTACAGGTGGTTCGATTGGAAGGTGTGCGTTGATTCCGGATGATTTTTCGAAAGGAAGCATTAATCAACATATTTTAATTATACGAGTGATAGAACCTGAAATAAGGCAATATATTCATAAATGCTTACGTAGTCCATATTATCAAAAACTGATAATGGGAAATGTCGTAGGTGATAAAGATGGGTTTAGTGCAGGAAGATGTAAAAACACACTAATTCCCTTACCTCCAATTGGAGAACAGAAACGAATAGTAGAAAAGATAACGCAAATACTTGAACAGATATAAATGATGAGGAGGTGAGCCTTGATGACAACTGAAAATTATGTCTATAAAAAAGAAGTAGACTGGTCTTTGTTGCAGGAAGGGCTCACTTTGCCTTTTGACAATCAGGTTGTATTTGGCCAGATAATGGGACGTTTCTTAAAAAGAGGTGAGTCTAAAGATATCACACTTTATCTGAATGGAAAATCTTATAAGGCTCAGATTAGGAATGTATATTTTAATCCTAAATTTAAAAGGAAAAAGGATACATTGCAGATACGATATTCCAAGAATGGTGAACTTGCAAAGGCATTGCAGGCATGCTTCTCAAAGAGCTATCAGTTTATAAAGACCACGCGTGAAATGCGTGAACCAGGTGACAGAACAATGATTAGGTTGCCTGAAGAGTGTAAGGAATACCTTGCAATATATACAACAGAATATGATGATTCTTATATTTTAGAGACCATTGTTGCAGATGATATTATTTCTCTGCGGCAGGCTGTTTCTGGTCAGAAGGAACGCGTAGTGGAAGCAGAATTTAACTATGATGTAGAAGATTCATCATCTACAATTCTTGAAACAGAAAGGATTGTAAAAATTAGAAAACTCAACAAGAAGATTGGAGATAATCTTAAGCTTCTTTATGGCTATCGTTGCCAGATATGTGGCCAGCTAATCGGTGAAGAGTTTGGCTCACATATTGTGGAGGCACATCACATCGATTATTTTGTATCCAGCTTAAATAACGACGCAAGTAATCAGCTTATTGTGTGTCCAAATCATCATAGCATAATACATAACACCAATCCGGTATTTGATAGGCGAAGATTGTTATACATATACAAGAATGGTTTGGAACAGAAGTTGGTACTGAATCAGCATTTGTAAAGAGGTGGTAATTTGGAAGATTTAAATGTATATTCTGGCAAATTGAATTATAAAGATATATATTTTGATTTTGTTTATGATAAGCAAGAATTAAGATTGATTCCTCCCACAGATAAGAAGAGAGAAATAAGGAATTGGAAAATGAAGGAATTATCTCCTGGTGTTTTCACAATGGGCGATCCATTAACTATGGATAGTCCTTATCTTGAAGGGACTATAAATGAAACGGCTCAAAAAGTAATATTTATAACAAGGCAGGGATCGTCTATTGGTAGCTACAATTCGGTATTGATTATTGAAGTAGTGGCAGTAATATTATTCAGTACTGAAAAATATTTTATTAATAGGATTGCCTTTGCTGGACCTGAGATTAATGCTATTCATTCTGTAGGAAATGCATTTACATTATTATATGATGAAGAACGATCGAAAAAAGGAATAATATCGATACAAACGGCTGAATATGAGAAAACGACAACGGAAAAAAGGAGTTTTATCGTAGACGATAATGAAGTAGCTGTTCATTTCGGCGTTGGAAGGCGAGTGAGTATGGGAGTGCAAGATACTCCGTTGAAATTGACTTCTACAATGGTATTTGAATTTGAAACTACTGATAATTATGCATTTATTTTTCGATTATATAACATAGCAAAATTGTTTGTTCAGTATTTATGCTATAGAAGGAATATTGTATTTGATGCAGTTGAGCTTAGTGCATTGATGGATAATGGAAAGTATCATACATGTGCTAAAATGCATGTTTTAGATAGCCTCTCGCAATGCGAAGCGAAACCAATAAAGGATGGACGCTATATTAAGCAACAATATATTGAGGGATATGAAGGTAAGATATTATCGGATATTGCTTCAGATACGATTTATACGAGACATTTGCCAGATACATTTGAGGCAGGAAAGCATATTGATGCAGCAAGGTTTGTTATGATTACAGCTGCTTTTGAATGGGAGTTTCGGCGTATTTTCCCAGAAGGAGTAAAAAAGAAAGAGGCTAAAATTAAAGCAGAAGAACAGGCAAAGCAGGTATTACAGGAATTGATTGATAGCAGTAAAGGGGAACTGAAGAGCATATATAAATATATGCAAAAAAATATTGGCTCCAGCCCATTGAGTGGAAAGATTACGTTTGTTGGAAAGAACCTTGTAGAAATAATAGATATGTTTGGAAAATATCTATATAGCTTGAATGGTGAAGACTTAAACTATTCAGAAATGGGTGAGAGACTGTCGCAGCAGAGGAATAATTATGCACATGGAAATTTAGATAAAGACTTTGTAGGCCTATCGCTGTTAGATTTGATTTTTCTTGAAATTGTATTATATGCGATGCAGCTAAAATACTATGGACTTGAAGATATAAAAATAAAAAAAGCATTAAATGAATTATTTCACAAAAATATAATGATAAAAGATAATTGATAAGGCATAGAGTGTAAAGGGAAAATACAATTATTGCAAAAGAAATACACAATATAAACTTGGAGGATACTATGAAACAGGCGATTGTTAATTTTTGCAAGTCAACGGATACCGGACTGTTCTTGCTAGATATGCCGACCGGCTTTGGAAAAACATATAGTGTACTGGATTTTATGGTCGACAATTATGATGCGCCTGAATTCAAGGATAAGAAGATTTTCTTTGTTACAACCCTTAAGAAAAATTTGCCGGATAAGGAGTTGCGTGAACATTTTGCAAAGCGCGGTAAAGCAGATGATTATGATAAATATTGTTTGCGAATAGAAGCTAATGCAGATATGGTTGTAGAAAAATTGGACGAGTTATATCGTGCCAGAAAAATTCCAGCAGCAATCACTATGAAACAAGAATTTAAGGATTTACATGGTTCAGTAAAATTATTAAACGAATACAGAGATAAAAAGCGTGAATTAAAAGGAACCAGTAGAGAAATTATTAATGTTTTGTGCAAGAGCGCAGAAGATGCTATTCGCAAGCAACAGGAAGGTGCTTTTCGTAAAGTGATAGAAAATGAGCTGAAGCAGTTCAGGACACCAAAGGAAAAGTTAAAGAATATTGCTAATAATCCTGATTATCATTGGATAGGAGAATTGTATCCAGCAGTATATACGAGAGAAAAACGGATATTTTTTATGTCTATGGACAAGTTTTTCTTGGGGAATACTACGATTATTGAGCCTACATATAGCTTTTACAATAATGATATTACAAAAAATGCAATTATTTTTATAGATGAGTTTGATGCAACAAGAGACAGGTTACTTAATCAGATTATAACAAGAGGCTTAGAAAATCATATTGATTATTTAGGTCTGTTTCATCGTGTATATGCATCTTTGAAGACTAGAGATTTTCCAGCAGAGCTTACTACTGCATCGAAGTTACAACAAACATATCTTGATGAACACAAAAACGCGAAAAATCCTATGGAAATTATAGAAAGATTTGGTGGTGTGTTTGATGAAACATATGACCGTTTTGCGATGCAATATAGCTTCAAAACAGAAGAAGATGGTAAGGGCGATAGAAGTCGTAATTTTATTTTCAATGACTTACAGTTTCATTCGGTATTTGAGGGAGAAAATGCTTTTATTGATATAGATACCGATATGAAGGCAAAACAGAACTGGTTGCGTTTTACAAAAAGAAGACCAACAGAGAAAGATGGTGGCGTATTAAGTTTGCTTGCCAGTGTTAAAGGCTGCTTGACTTATTTTCAGAACGGAGCTAGAAATCTTTCGTTTAATTATAAGCATCATAAGGATGAGGATAAAAGGCCGGGTGACGATGATTATACGTTTGAAAATGCAATTGAGTCAGTGCTGACAGAGTTTCATTTATCAAGAGAACAGATAAGGTATTTGAAGCCTATCGTAATGGGAGGCCAGGTAAAGTCGAAGAAAGATAAAAAAGACAGCAATGGAAAAATGTCGTTAAAGTATTTTGACCGCTCTGTCTATGATAGAGGATTTCGCTATTATGATTTTATAGATGATCCTAATCATAGTATGCGTTCGGAGATTCAGTTATTTGATTTTCAGTATTCACCAGAGCGTATTTTGCTTCACTTATCTGAAAAGGCCCAGATTATAGGCATTTCAGCTACAGCAACACTTGATACGGTTATTGGTAATTATGATTTGGAATATCTTCAAAGGATGTTGCAGGACAAATTTTATGTGATGCCAGAAGTAGATAAGTGTAGATTGCAGGAGTCTTTCCGGACGTTTGTAGCCAATTATGATAAAGTGAATATTCATGTGGAACCGGTTTGTTATAGTACGGATGATACAGCTGAATTAGCAGAGATATTTAACGGAAACGAAGCACTTATAAAGAAGTATGCGGAAAAATTATCAATATCATTTGAGCGCGTTGAATATGCAAAGAATAACTTTATTCGTGTTGTAAAGGTAATGAAGGCATTTATCTTAAATGATTCGGTTAAATCCTTCTTGTGTCTTAATAATAAATTGCCACAGGAGAATAAGGGGCTTTTTGATATTAAATTATTAGAGGAATTTGCAGACGCTATTATTAAGCTTTATGGTATCAAGGGATTAAAAGGTAAAGACCTGTTATATAGTATAAATAGTGAAGATTATGATGCTAAGCGTGCGGAGTTTATACAGAGATTGTCAAAGGGAGAAAAACTCTTTGTCATATCTTCCTATAATACAGTTGGTGCGGGACAAAATTTGCAATATAAAGCACCGGGGAATGCTACTATCGTGGCAGTTAATGATTACGATAGAGGAGATATGGAAAAAGACTTTGACTGCATATATCTTGAGAAGCCAACAAATCTTCTGGTGAATGTGGATAGCAAAAAGGGGATTGAAGCTGAGGATTTAATTCGTTTTGTATATCAGATGGAATTCTTGATGGAAAGAGGAGAAGTTTCTCGTAAAGATGGTATTGCGGTAATCAAAGATGCTTTTATATGTTTCAGCGGTGGCTATACTTTTTCAGGAAAAAAGGGAGAACCATATAAAACAGATTCCGTAAATAATTATGCACTTCGAACATTAATACAGGCGGTAGGAAGAATATGTAGAACCGGTCTCAAGAATCCGGATATATATATTTATGTGGATAATACCATTCTAACAGATTACGATTTGTCTATTGTGGAACAACGAATGTTGAATCCTGAATTTGCGGAATTAGTTAAAGTGGGTAAAATATATTATAATGGTCAGGCAAATAAAAATTTGGATATTGCCGTAATGGAAAATCGTGCCGGAACATTAGCACTGAAGGCAATGCAGATTATAAATGAGCTGAAGCGCAATTGGACTGATGATAGCATAGACTATTGGAAAGCATTGCGTGAGCTATGTCTTATGAGGCCTACACTAAGCAGAAAAAACGTAGAACAGAATTCGCAATATCAGCTTGTATATATATGTGCGCCGGGAGAAATTACAGCTTATTCTTATGAGCAAGAAGGAGACTATAATAAAAATATAAATATCAAGTTTGACGGCAGTCTTCCACAAAAGATGTCAGAGGATGAGGTGCATTTGAAAGAGATTATGCAAATCCCAGGAGTGAAAGCATTGTTTGAAAAGCATGGATATGCAACGAGCTTTGTTCCTAATGAGTTTATATTGACGCCACCTATGTTTAATAATATTTATAAAGGTGCCTTAGGCGAAGTTGTTGGTAAATATATTTTAGAACAATATGCAGTAGTAACGTTGCAGGAAATGCCGCCGGAGTTTTTTGAATTGTTTGATTATACCCTAGGTAATGGCGTGTATGTTGATTTCAAGTTATGGAAAGAAACCATGCTAATATCTGCGGAAGAAGAAAAGAAAAACGTCTTGAAAAAGCTAGATAAGTGTGGAGGAAAGAGAGCGGTAATAATCAATATTATGCTTGATCACAATATGCAAATTACGTCTAGTGATAGTGGTAGAATTATTGAGATACCATATTTATATCGGTTGGATAGAAAAGAAATAGGAACTGAAATTATAGCTAAAATAAATCGGGAGGGATATTTGCAATGAGTATAAAGAAACTTTATTCGAATGAACTCCTGGCTTCGTTTGAATATTCCAACATTGACAAAGATTATGATTTTTATTATGTTACAACATCGGATAAATATATAAAAGGTGGAGCTACTTTTCTGGATATTGATGATATAAAGATATCAGCTCTGCAATTTGAAAGTGGAAAGAGTTTTTGGGTTATGCTTCCTAAAAACGCTATTTCCAGAGCTGAGTTTGTACTTTTGTTGAATGCAAAAGAGGATGGAGATAGCTTGTCTATAAAATCTATGACAAGTAGCAGTATACCGGAGTATTTGTTGACACAATTATTTTTGAATGCATTAACGAGTCCGGTTGATGAAATGATATCCTTTAATAATCTGTCTGGGAAATTATTATGTTTTCGACCTTCATGGCTGAATAAGGATAAGGAGAATTTTATTTGGGGTATGCAGTGCCTTGAGGTTAAAGTCGGAGATGATATGTGTGTAAATTTGGTAGCACATAGGATGACATCACTGGCACTTAAGAAGCAAATGAAATTTGAAAAAAGAAAGCTACAGGATTATCCGCAATATGAGTTCAGTTATAACAATAATACCTTAAAACGAGTATCTAATGAAAATAAAGACCGTAGAGAAAACTTTATTATAAAACCCGTAGATGGTGAAAGGGGTAGCATTACATTCTTTGACTTTACGGATTATGAAACGTTTTCATGTACCAAGATGGGTGTTTTATATGATATTTTGAATGCCTTACATGATGAATTTGGTAAGTATATTCGCGTTAAATTTAAACAATATAGTATTGACGAAGTTTTGGAATATAAGCGTGCGTCATTGGAGTTATATAAGGATATTGTTAAAAAGGAAGTTTTGAATTCTGGAATTAATATAGTGGATGCTGTACACTCTGAAACTTCTGAAGATTATTTGCAGGATGTAGCGGATGGTATTAATAAAATTATTCCAGAGGCAAAATGCAGCGTTGGTAAAAGATTATCAAAGAAGAAGCTTAACGTACGATATATACATGATAAATCCTTCTATTCAGACTCGGAAGTGGACCCGCATCAAGAAAGCATGGAGGATTATGTTGTTCAGCATATTACAGTAGAGAATTTTAAACACCAATCATCAGCGGCAGTTTATAATATTCTGAAAGAGCTTGTAATTAAGAAGGACATTGCTACTGGTAAAATTACATTGGTGGATTGGAGTCAATACGGATATAAAGCAGACTGGTTATTTGGTGTAGTTGTAGACGGTACATATTACTTCATGACCATTCATCCGGACGGTTCATTTAAAATTGAAGCATTGAAACGAAATCTTTTTACCATGACAGAGTATGATAAATACATGTATTATTTCGGTTTGAATGAAGAGAATAAAAATGATTATAGAGGTGTTATAGGTTTAGTAAAAGATGCAGAGGGTAATATTAATCTTATAAAGGATACCAATATGTATTCTATGCCTGATTATACTGCGATGGGTGATGTGCTTAAGAATGTAGCTAGTGAAGGTAGATTTCCAGGAAAAGACGTAGTAACTTGGCTTCGTCTAGTAATGGATACAACAGATAAAATAAAAGTACAGGCAGAATTGGATATAGTTATCCCGCATATCGACGTGAATGCAGAATACACGAAAGCCAATGTAATGGGATTATTCAAAGGAATTACAACAAAGAAAGAAGTTGTGCGCTATGTTTTTGAGAATACCGGTATTATGCTATATGCCTACCTGCGTGGAGAAGAAGAGAGACGCGAGTATCTTTCCGAAAATATAGACATTAATTATTTTGATTATGATGATACGCATGCAAAATATTCAGTTGGTGAAATTGGTAATGGAATGAAATACACAATTGAGAGAGCCAGCGTAGTGCGTGAGATACAGGCGGTAGAAGGCAGCAAGTTAATTTTTAAGAAAGTGTTGCCACTTATGGGAGTAGAGTTTGTAAGGTATGGAATGTTAACTGTTGTTCCGTTTCCGTTTAAGTATTTAAGGGAATATATTGTGAAAGAAGAAAAGAGCGTATAAACAATGAAGGTCACTAGCGCAGTACTAGCGGCCTTCTTCGTTTTTACGCTTGGTATAATCGCTGGATTGGGAGTATCCCAAAGTGGGTCTCCAAAGTTTAGTGGGGTTTCCCAAAGTTTTTTAGGGTCAATTAGTAGGGACAGACGCTAAAAATGGTTGATTTTTTAGGGTCATTCCGTAGGGGCAAACTAAAATTGAACAAAAGAGATGTTATCAGGCAGGGCTTTCGACCTGCCTGATCTGCTGTGCAACGAAATGTAAATTTAATCTTCCATATCAAAGTAGGTAACTGGATTATACAAGACATTTGAAGACAAAGGGAAAATTGGATTGGTTATACAAGTAGAAAATTACGAAGTCTATGCATTAACGTGGGATGATGTTTTCAAGAGTTTTGAATTAAGACATGCGCCTTTGTTGAAACGATTGAACTATGACAGAGAGAAATTAGCTAAAGAACTTATGAAAGAAATTGAAAACGAAGAAGGACGTGATAAAGTAAATGCATTAACTAATATTGCAATTGGTAAGATTGGTGATGTAAGTTAAGGGTCATTTTAATATGTTTACAGCAGGGGCTGATGTGCTAAGCTGTTATATAAGTGATAGGCTCAGATTTCTGTGAGGGAATCTGAAATTTTGTGCATAAACTGAATATTCGAGACCGTTTCAAGTTTTGTGTAAACGTTAAAAACTGATATAAGATTTGTGAATAGTTACAAATGGGCAGAGCCGATTTTCCGGATTCTGCCCATATCTGCATTATACAGTAGTTTTTAGGCATGTCAATAAAACCTGCCTAAAATTGACTGCTTTACAGGTTCCGTCCTGCCAGACGTTCTTCAAAATAAATTTCAAGCTGGGAATGGATCTGTCCCCAGTCCTGCCTGTGTCCGGTCCATTTTTTCGTGATATCCATGGTTGTCAGATACAGCATTTTCAAAAGGCTGTCATCCGACGGAAAAACCGTCTTGCTTTTGGTCACTTTCCTGAGCTGGCGGTTAAATCCTTCAATGGCATTTGTGGTATAAATCAGCCGTCTTACTGCCTCCGGATATTTGAAATAAGTGGACAGGGTTGCCCAGTTATCATTCCAGGATTTATAGATTTTCGGGTACTTGGAATCCCATTTATCCTTGAACAATTCTAACTCATAGGTTCTTGGGTATGAGTTTTTAATTGTTATGAATATCGTGAGTTATTGAAATCAACAGGCTTTAAATACGCTCCTAAGAAGAAAAGCTGGTGCTGGCACTACGGAGAATACAGGCGATACCACAACAAAGAAGTCTCTCTTAATGAAATCCGCATGAAATACGGAAGTCAGTCTGTAATAGCAATCTACTTTGAGGATTGGATAAAGACAGTCTTGCCGATCAATATGCTATTTCTCTTATTATTCGTGCAACTGGTATATGTTGGAATCAGGTGGTATGTAAAAGGATGGCGAGAAACAAGGGGATATCATTAACATAAAAATATAAATATTTTATTGGTACTATATGTATTTACTTTCATGCTAATATGCATTATCATATTAGCGTGAAAGGAGAATATATATGACTCAGTTTGAACAATTAGATTTATTGCTGAATGAATATGGAGGAATAATTCAGACCTTTCAAGTTATAGATAATGGAATTAGGAAGCCTGTATTTTATTCTTATGTAAAAGAACGAGGATTGGAACAAGCTGCTCATGGTGTGTATGTATCACCAGATACATGGACAGATGCGATGTATATTTTGCATTTACGTTGTAGTCAGGCTGTGTTTTCTCATGAAACTGCATTGTTTTTTCATGATTTGACGGACAGAGAACCATTGAAATACACTATAACAGTAAGAACTGGATATAATCCAAGTCGTTTGCAGGAAGACGGTTTTCAAGTGTATACAGTTAAAAAGGATTTACATGAAACAGGGATTACGACTATGCAGACACCATTTGGGCATTCAGTTCCGGTTTATGATATGGAGCGGACAATTTGTGATCTGCTTCGCAGCAGGAACAATATAGAAATGCAGGTCTTTCAGGATGCCTTAAAGCAATATGCCAGACGCAAAGATAAAAATTTGAGGACACTTATGAAATATGCATCTGTGTTTCATGTTGAAAAGATATTAAGACCATATTTGGAGGTATTACTTTAGATGATGACAACAGCAAGGCAATTAAAAGATTTGATTCGGAATCTATCAAAAAAATTATTATTATACTGCTGATATTTCGCGGCACATAATTATGGAGTTTATTAGAGATTTATATCAAACTGGATTTTCAGATAAATTTAAAGCTGATTTTCTTTGAATTGTTTGTTAATGGGAGCTATAAACAATGGTAGCGATGCAAAACTTAAAATGCAAAGGATAAACTTATTGACATAATGTGCGATACACAGTATACTTTGTTAAGTACATAGTGTGCGGAACACAATATAGTGCAATAAACATAGTGAATTTAAATAAAGGATACTGAAGGGAGGAAATTGGATGAATTGCGATGAAATTGTTTCAGGATTAATTTTAGAATTCCGAAGAGGAACACTCATTATGGTAGTGTTAGCACAACTAAACAAACCGATGTATGGATATTCGTTGGTAAAGGAATTAGAAGGGAAAGGTATTTCGATAGAAGGTAATACATTATATCCGCTACTGAGAAGACTAGAGAGTCAAGGGTTGCTAAAAAGTGAATGGGAAACGGGGGCAGCGAAGCCCAGAAAATATTATATCATTACAGAAGATGGAAAGCTGGTTTATAAAAAAATTAAAGAACACTGGAAAAAATTTTCTCAGTCAATCAATGTTTTAATGGAGGAAGAAATAGATGATAAAAAATGATTTAATCGACAGATACATTTATGCAGTTACGAAACATATGAAATCTGCCATGAAAAAAGACGTGGCAGCGGAATTAGAGACAATCATACAAGATATGTTGGAGGAACGATGTGAGGATGTTACTCCAACTGAGCGTGATATCAAAGTTGTTCTAACGGAACTGGGAACCCCGAATGAGTTAGCTTCGAAATATAAAGGTGAAACACAGGATTGTTTGATTGGACAGCCGTATTACAGTTTATATGTGTATGTATTGAAAATTGTGACAGTGTGCATCAGTGGTGGAATGCTACTTGCTCAAATCATGGCAGCATTAACATCGCACACAATCTGGTATATAGCTATCTATAGAACCATCGGTGGGATTTTTGGTGGTATATTGACAGGATTTGCATTTGTCACATTATTATTTGCATTCTTTTATAAAAAAGGAATTAAGGTTGATGGGTTAAATGATGGAATAGATAATTTGCCTCCTGTTCCACAAAAGACTAATAGAATTTCTAAAGCAAATGCGATTGTTGGAATTGCTTTTTCAGTTACATTCACTCTTGTATTTCTTGTATGTCCGCAGATTTTATGCATTGCATTTGTAAAAAATGGGGCAAGTGTTTATGAACCACTTTTTAATTTAGAATATATCAGGCAAACATGGTATTTTATTCTTGCATTTGGAATTTTGGGTGTTGCAAGGGAAAGTGTGAGACTTATTGATGGCAGCTATACAAAAAGGGTGATGCTTGTTACTATTATTACCAACCTCATTGATGGTGCGTTAACAATTATTTGGCTATTAAACGACAAGATCATGAATCCTAATTTTTTTGAAGGTATTGAGCAGTTGTTTGGAGAAAATACAGAAGTTATTTCGCAGGTTTTCATACAGTTTAATAAGGTATTTCTAGCAATTATCATTTTTGCGCTGGGAATTAATTGCATTGAGACAGTTATAAAAGCATTAAAATATAGTCGAAAATAAATAATTTGTAAAAGGCATATCTGACATTATGGAATCCAAACAGTTTTCAGATATGCCTTATGACGTTATAACGCTTCAAGTGAAAACTATGGGTGTAGATGTCTATGCTGTTCTGGTACATATTGTATTCTGCGTAAATAATATTCATATCGTGTCTCCTTCAAATCAATTAATCACATTAAAAAAATCAGAAGCATTTCAATCAGTTCACCATGTCAGTTTCATTTTGTGTTATACTGTGTTATATGATTTTGTTGCCCTTGCTTTTTCCCTTACCAGAGTCCGTAAACTCTGGTGGGACGATATAACACAAGGGAACATATAAGGGAAAGCTCACCTGTCACAAACTTAGTGTTTTCAATAGTTTGTGAGAAATTTGATAACAAAATATAACAGTTATTTAAAATGTACCCTATAGATTGGACAGATTGAGTTTTTAAAACCCTTACCATTAGACAGTAAGTTTTAATGAAAAC
>ENA-ORLW01001843-ORLW01001843.1-human-gut-metagenome-genome-assembly--contig:-NODE-1843-length-21418-cov-4.257439_pt1 | contig 21418 bp, 15 predicted proteins | sample MGYA00243017_ERZ508829 | MGnify/ENA primary metagenome ERZ508829 (study PRJEB26277, sample SAMN04329776) | human gut metagenome | biome: human-associated habitat | host: Homo sapiens | place: USA...
TCCTGGAATACCAAGTGCATAGATTAATGCTGGAAGCTTAACCTTTCTTGCCTTATCAATTGAGGCAATCAAATTGGAACATGACTTTTCACCAAAGCCATCCATCTTGCAAATTTCATCTGCATGTTCCTTTAAATGGAAAATATCAGCAAAGCTGTGAATAAAGCCAGAGTCGATAAACTTTTCAATGGTTGCTTCTGACAAACCTTCCATATTCATGGCATTTCTGCTCACAAAAAGTTCAAAGGCTTTTATCTGCTTTGCCGTACATGCAGGATTTTCACAGTACAGACATGTTACCTCGTCATTAGTAACAAGCTTTGTTGGTCCGCCGCAGACTGGACAGACAGACGGAATTGTTAAGTTACTGCTTTGTGTCAGATTCTCTGCAATCTGCGGAATGATCATATTTGCCTTGTAAACAGTGATTGTATCACCAATTCCAAGTTTTAAGCTTTCCACAATCGAAACATTATGGACGCTCGCACGCGTTATTGTTGTTCCCTCTAACTCAACAGGGTCAAACACGGCAACAGGATTTATAAGTCCCGTGCGTGATGGACTCCAGTGAATCTCTCTAAGGGTAGTCTCTGCCGTCTCGTCCTTCCACTTAAATGCCATGGCATTTCGTGGAAATTTAGCTGTGTTTCCAAGACTTTCACCATAGGCGATATCATCCATCAAAAGAACTAGTCCATCTGAGGGCAGTTCATTCGAATCAATATGATTTGCAAACCACTTCACAGAATCAGGAAGATCTGTCGAAGTTACCATACGGTATGTCACAACATCAAACCCCTGCGCAGCAAGCCATTCAAACTGGCAGCGTCTTGAATTATTAAAGGTCATATCCTCTGCCGAGACAAGCGCAAATGCGATAAACTGAACATGACGGCCTGCTGTTACCTGACTATTTAACTGGCGCACAGAACCTGCACACAAGTTTCTCGGATTTTTATACTTTGCATCCGCATCAGGATTTTCCTCGTTGATTCGCTCAAAATCCTTATAGGAAATAACTGCCTCACCACGCAGCACCAGACGTCCCTTAAATGGAATCTTAGCTGGAAGATTTTCAAACTGTCTGGCATTTTGTGTGACAACCTCTCCTGTGATTCCATTTCCACGTGTCACAGCCTTTGTCAATGTACCATTCTCATATGTTAATACAATAGTAAGACCATCAAGCTTCCAGGAAAGTATGCCTGTCTGATCTTTTAAAAATTCCTGAAGCTGCGACACTTCCTTCGTCTTATCAAGAGACAGCATTGGTGATGGATGATTTTCTTTTGGAAGTGCACTTAATACCTCATATCCGGCATGTGCAGTCGGGCTTTTTGCAAGCACTGTTCCAGTCTTTTTTTCAAGTGCGGCAAGCTCATCATAAAGCTCATCATATTCCTTATTGCTCATCAGCTCTTTGCTTTCCTGATAATATGCTCTCGCCGCCGCATCAAGCTGCTCTACCAGCTCCTTCATACGCTCCAAATCGGACATAATAAACCTGCCTTTTTACAAATAATTACAGTGTTTTAATAAGCTTATCAAACTCTGCATCAGTCACATTACGGAAGTTTCCCTGCGGAATATTTCCAAGATGAATGTTCATGATACGAATACGCTTTAATGTCTCTACACGATAGCCACATGCTGCGCACATACGACGAATCTGACGGTTTAAGCCCTGCTTTAAAATAATATGAAATTCTCTGTTTCCTGTCTTTGTGCAGACGCATGGCATAGTATCTGCATTAAGTTCCTCAAGATGCATACCTCTTCTCATTTTATCTAAGAAGCTCTCTGTTACCTGATTATTAACTGTGACAACATATTCCTTTTCATGAGAATTGCTTGCCTTTGAAATTTCATTTGCCAGATCTCCAAGATTAGTCATTAAAATCAGACCCTCAGATTCCTTATCGAGACGGCCAATCGGATAAATTCTAGTAGGATATTTTACCATATCCACAATATTTTTCTCACCCTCAAAACGAGCTGTCGTACACACGATTCCTGCCGGCTTATTGACTGCAATCAATACTGGCTTAACCTGCTTTGTGCTGACCTTTTTTCCGTCCACAACGATCTCATCTGCACTGCTTACCTTCTGTCCCATAACAGCACACACGCCATTGACCATGACCTTTCCCTCATCAACAAGACGGTCTGCCTCACGGCGGGAGCAAATTCCTTTTTCACTCAAAAATTTGTTTAAACGAACTGTTTCTTCCATATATAAATATCCTTTCTTAGTGAATAAACATCGCATCGCCAAATGAGAAGAAACGATATTTCTTTTCAACAGCTTCCTTGTAGGCTGCTAAAATATGCTCTCTTCCAGCAAGTGCAGAAACAAGCATTACGAGCGTAGACTTTGGCAGATGGAAGTTTGTAATTAAGGCATCTACCATTTTAAAATGATAACCCGGATAAATGAAAATATCCGTCCATCCACTCTGCGCCTTCAAAATACCATCCTCTGTAGATGCTGACTCTAACGTGCGGCAGCTTGTCGTTCCTACTGCAATGACACGTTTTCCAGCCTTCTTTGCTGCATTGATTTTCTCTGCTTCCTCTGGCTCGATACGATAAAACTCTGAGTGCATATGATGCTCAAGAACATTTTCAACCTTTACAGGTCTGAATGTGCCAAGACCAACATGAAGAGTTACGCTTGCGATAACAACACCCTTTTCCTCAATCTTCTTCAACAGATCCTTTGTGAAATGAAGTCCTGCTGTCGGTGCTGCTGCTGAGCCTTCATACTTTGCATAAACAGTCTGATAACGATTCTTATCCTTAAGCTGGTGTGTGATGTAAGGCGGCAGCGGCATCTGTCCAAGCTCATCAAGAATCTCTTCAAAAATTCCCTGATAAGAAAAACGAATCTTTCTGTTTCCATCCTCTACAACTTCAAGCACCTCTGCCTTTAAACGTCCATCACCAAATGTAATGATTGTTCCCGGCTTTGCCTTCTTTCCTGGCTTTACAAGTACCTCCCAGACATCATCCTGCTCTCTCTTTAGCAAAAGCACCTCAATGTGAGCACCAGTATCTTCCTTAACACCCATCAGACGCGCTGGAATAACCTTTGTATTATTTATAACAAGACAGTCACCTGGATTTAATTCATCGATAATATCTCTGAAAATCTTATCCTGAGTCTTACCTGTCTTTTTATCCAGTAAAAGCAATCTTGAACTGCTGCGGTCCTCAATCGGATCCTGTGCAATCAGCTCCTCTGGCAGATCATAATCAAAATCTTTTATATCCATCATACCTGTTTGATGTGCTGCTGATTCTGTCTCATTTGTTGTATTTACTTTTGTTTCCATAGTTTCCATTATTAATTGCCTCCAAATATAAAAAAGCCCTCTAATACTCATGTAGCATATCATAATTTTTTCGCAAATACAAGAACTGTATCAATTTAAAAACTTTTTACGTGTATTTTGGATTTTTCGTTGATTTGTTTTCTCTGCAATGGTATGATTATAAGGAAAATAATAGTTACAATTCACGTGGCTAAATAACAGGGAGGTTTTCATTATGCCAAAAAAAAGAATCGTCGTTGCGCTTGGCCGCAATGCATTTGGAAAGACGCTTCCAGAGCAAAAGACTGCTGTTAAAGAAGCAGCAAAAGCTATTGCTGACCTTGCAGAATTAAAATATCAGATTGTTATCACACACAGCAATGGTCCTCAGGTTGGTATGATTCACATGGCTATGACCGAATTTGGCAATGCACATCAGGATTTTACAGTTGCACCTATGGCAGTCTGCAGTGCTATGAGCCAGGGCTACATTGGATACGACCTTCAGAATGAGATCCGTACTGAGCTGCTTCGCAGAGGTATCTTTAACACAGTATCCACCATTATTACACAGGTTAAGGTTGACCCATTTGATCATGCATTTAGTCATCCGCTGAAATCTATCGGCCGTATCATGACAGCTGAGCAGGCACAGGCAGAACGTGACAAGGGTAATTTTGTTCGTGAAGAGGAAGGCGGCTTCCGCCGTATCGTTGCATCTCCTGCCCCGATTGAAATCTATGAGATTGATGCTATTCGTGCACTTGCTGATGCCGGACAGGTCGTAATCGCAGCCGGCGGCGGCGGTATTGCTGTATTAGAGCAGGGTCCTGTTTTAAAGGGTGCCAGTGCTGTTATTGAGAAGGATGCAACAGCTGCTAAGATGGCACACGAATTAGACGCAGATGTTCTTTTATTCTTATCTGCTACTGAGCGCTTTGTCATTCATGCAGATACACCGCAGGAGTTCTCTCCAGATCATTTATCTGTTGCAGAGGCAATGGAGCTTATCGACAGCCAGACTATGGCAAAGGAAACAAAGCTTCCTAAGCTTGCTTCAGCTGTAAGCTTTGTAGCTGCAGGTGAAAACCGCAAGGCAATCATCACATCCCTCGATAAGGTAAAGGAAGCACTTGCAGGAAAGACCGGTACATTGATTACCAAGTGATTTAATTTACACCATCACAAACTGCAAAGAGGTCATGTCCAAAACGACATGACCTCTTTTTTATTATTCATAATTATTCGTAGTAAACAGTCTGAAACATTCCTACACTTCCAAGGATCGTTGCTGCATAAGCAGAATCACTTCCTGCGTTTCCTGTACGGTATGCTGTCAGTGCCTGATTCCAACTGCCATATGTATGGTAATACTCTGCTAGCAAATCAATTCCAACTAAGATGTTGGATGCTGGATCATACAGATTAGTAACACCAAGCTTCGCCATACGAGATGCACTGTATCTTGGAATAATCTGCATCAGTCCCTGTGCACCTTTTCCGCTTGTAGCACCTGCGTTAAATTGGCTCTCATGATACATAACAGAGAATATTACTGAACTGTCCACACCATACTGACTGCAAAGATTTAATGTATACTGCGTCAAATCACTGCTGAGTGCAACATTAGTGACACGGATGCTTCCAGTTGGCTGTGACGGCTGTGTCTCCGGTACTGTTGGCTGCGTTTCCGGTGCCGCTGGCTGTGTCTCTGGTGCCGCTGGCTGTGTCTCTGGCGCTGCTGGCTGTGTCTCTGGTGCCGCTGGCTGTGTCTCCGGTGCCGCTGGCGACGCTGCTGCCACTGTAAGAACGATATTAGATGAAAAACCACCGTAAGACAATGTAATGACATTTTCACCTGCGTGAAGCATCATACCGATATCATTGCTTGACCAGCCTTCTGTGATCGTTGCATAATTTCCATCACTGTATGCTGCTACAACATATACCTCATTGCTGCAAACTACATCTCCTTCACTCTTAGTACCACCGACATAGAAAGCTTCGATACCTGTTACTGTCACAGCTTCAGTAGATGGCTGTGTTTCTGGTACTGCTGGCTGTACAGCCTCAGAAGATGGCTGCTGTGCCGACTCAGACGGTGCTGCTGTCTCACTGTTTGCTGTGCTGTTTTCGATCGCTGCTGCACTAGATGATGGCACAGTATCCTGCTGTACTTTAGATTCCTCTTGCTGGGAACTTACCGTTTCTGCCTGAGATGCCATTGCCATTACCTGATCTGGTGACAGGACTGTTAGTACTTCCTGGCTGTCTGCTGCCTCTTTTGTAGTATCTGATGAGATATCAGTACTTGTATTAACTTTATTTGCAGATGCTAACAGGATATTTTCTGCACTGCTCTCACTTACTGCAACACCTAGCTGCTTTGCATTATCCTCTGTTAAGGCAATATCGGTATTGATCCATGTCTCTCCAAGTGAGTATGAAACAGCAAGACAATCTGCTGAAAGGTACCCCTTCATAGGTCCGTCATATACACAGTATGCCCAGCCAGACTCCAGCAAGCTGACTTCATAAGCATCATATTCGTATGCTACATCCAAAATATCTGCAGATGTTGTAGGACGAAGACGAATATTCATATTCGGAACAGTCACTCTTGCATAAAGAGTTCCGTTCTCCTGCATATATGCTGCAGCTTCTTCTCCTGTCAGAAGGTACTCGGTTTTTACCCAGCCCTCCATATCGTCTACTCCAATCTTTGTCCAATCACCGTCTTCGCCAAGAACAGATACAAGCTCTTCTGCCTTAATGGTATTAACCACCTCTGCACTCTCATCTGCCTGTACTCGCACATTTAAGTAATTGCCTACTGTATTTGGATTTACAAGTGCCTGATCTGAAAAATAGCTTGCCAATGGACTCTGTGCAGATGATGCACTTGATGAACGTTTCTCATTTTCTGTATTTTTTTCGTCAGACTCAGTTGACTTTTCTGTTGTTTTTTTCGCCGTTAGCTCATGCTCCCACAGCATGCCCAGCTGATAACGTTCAGCGCTGACCAATTCTGCATTTGCTTCTGTCTGAGGCTCCTGCTCTCTTGTCATCTCTTCCTGTGTCTCATCAAGCTCACGCGCGGCGAGAACATCATTATTCTTTGTCTGGAGTGCACCTGTTGAAGATAAAATAAGTCCAGCTGCAACTGCACCAGTTAAAAGCGTTGCTGCCGCTCCATTCACAAGAATTTTTACTCTAGCTTTCATTGAATATTTGACCTCTCCCATTTTTATTTTCATGTCTGTGAAACATTTGCTTTTCGCAAACAGTATTTTTTACCGCCCTAGACATGAAAAATATCATAATTATGTAATAACTGTTTCAATTTTATTAAACTTATTACAACTTTGTTACAGACGCATTGTAACATTTTTAATAAATATTGTCAACTGCTTTCTGGGGAGAGCCGTCGCGCAAATCGACAGGAGGCCTAGTTTTGTTACAGTTCACTGGACACCCATTCGCAAAACCGCACGTTCCGTGCGTCGTTGCTAACAGTAAACTTAATTTCGTCTCTGTCTTGCTGCCTCAAACATCAAAACAGTGGCTGCCATTGCTGCATTTAATGATTCTACCTGTCCTGCCATTGGAATCAGAATCTTACAGTCTGCAAGCGCTGCTACCTCATCTGACAGACCGTTCGCCTCGTTTCCAATCATAAATGCGCAAGGCTTTTTATAGTCTGCTCCTTCGTAGCTGATTGTTGCGCCTAGGTGAGCGGCGTATGTGCTTACACCTGCCTTTTTTAAGCGCTCTATATCGCCTGCAAAATCTTCTGATACGACAAACGGCACGCGGTAAAGAGCACCCATAGTGCTTCGTATTGTCTTTGGATTGTAGATATCAACACAGTCACTGCTCATTAGAATACCAGTCACTCCTGCTGCCTCAGCTGCACGCATGATTGTTCCTAAATTTCCCGGATCCTGTAAATGATCTAAGATAAGCAAAAATGATGCTTTTTCTTTTCCCAACAGCTCTTCAAATGAATACGGCTGCTGCTTTACTACTGCAAGAATACCCTGCGGTGTCTTTGTATCTGAAAGCGTCTCAAAAATTGAATCACTTACTACGTCAAATTTTTTTCCCTTTAGAAGCGCAGCACCTTCCTTACTCTTGCAAAAAGACTCTGATGCCACAATCATTTTTACACGATCTGCCGGTACCTCTTCAAACATCTTTCTTCCCTCAATTACAAATGCCTGCTCACGCTTTCTCTCCCTGGATTTTCTCTGTAAATTCAAAATATATTTTTGCTGCTGATTCATAAATCGCCCTCTTTTCTTATTTTTTTAAGTTATTTTCCTATAAAAATGGTCCACAGTCAAGACCGTGGACCACTTTATTGTTTATTTGTATTTCATTTATATCATCTGGAAAGCATCTTGCTTACTTCGTACTCGTATGGAGAGATAGTCTTCTTCATAGCAAGTGCCTCGTTAATATCGTAATCAACGAACTTACCATCGCGGAATGCTACTACACGGTTGCTTGCACCTTCACACAGAAGATCTACGGCACGAGCACCCATCATAGATGCATAATAACGATCCAGACAGGTCGGGCTTCCACCACGCTGCATATGTCCAAGAATGGTTGCTCTGGTCTCAATGCCTGTAGCAGCCTCTATTCTCTTTGCCATGCTTGCGGAATGACCAACACCCTCTGCGTTAATAATCAGATGATGCTTCTTACCCTTCTTACGATTCTCAATGATCTGATTGATCAGTGCCTGCTCATCGCCATCATAATACTCTGGAAGAAGAATATTCTCTGCACCATTTGCAACACCACACCATAAAGCGATGTAACCTGCGCTTCTTCCCATAACCTCAATGATACTGCAGCGCTCATGAGATGTAGAAGTATCTCTTACCTTATCAATTGCTTCCATTGCGGTATTGATTGCAGTATCAAAACCGATGGTATAATCTGTACAAGCAATATCCTGATCAATAGTTCCCGGCAGACCAATTGTATTGATTCCCAGATTTGCCAGCTTACATGCTCCATTAAAGGAACCGTCACCGCCAATTACAACGATACCATCAATTCCGTGCTTTCTGCAGATCTCTGCACCAAGCTTCTGACCCTCCTCTGTACGGAACTCAGAACATCTTGCTGTATAAAGGATAGTACCACCTCTCTGGATGATATCAGATACGCTGCGAGAATCCATATCAACGATCTCCTCTTTCAGCAGTCCGGCGTAACCTCTCATAATACCCTTTACGTTCAGACCCTTCGCAATACCGGTACGAACAACGGCGCGGATTGCGGCGTTCATGCCTGGAGCATCTCCTCCACTTGTTAATACACCAATTGTCTTTACTTTATTTGCCATGACGTTTCCTCCTTGCTGTCTTGACATGTTTCTTATCTTTTTGCCTTGCATTTTGTGTTTTTCTTGCTGTCTGGTAAAGTGTGTTAAAAATTTACCAATACTTATTCTAATTGATTTTGCAAAGTTTTTCAATACAATTTAGAGCTTTTCCTTGATTTTTTTCAATGTTTTTATATTTTCTTTTCCAAATACTTGGTCAAGCTGGTCAATAAGCTGTGGACAAATGCCGACACATCGGCTTGGCGGCAGCTTTTGGTACTGTCTTGTGTTGGAAAGATAAACCACTACTGTGTCTTTTCCATCCCACGGTGCCAACATAGACAGAAGCTTCTTTTCATTCATCTGGTAGCTTTCAAGATCTTGAAACTGAATCCACAGCTCACCCGGAATCTCAGAAAATGCCACTATCTTTTCACAGATCAGTTTTCCCTGCACCTCATCTCCAAGTGACACGCGACCCTTAACAAAAATTTTCTGATCTGGACTGAGAATTGCGCGATATTTTTCGTAATCTTTTGGAAAAACAATCACCTCAAGAGTTCCTCGTAAATCCTCAAGCGTCAGAAATGCCATCATTTGGTTTGTCTTTGTTGTCTTAACTGTTTTTGCTGCAATCATTCCTGCCACCGTAACAATGGCCTGATCTCGCACCCTTGCCATTCCAGTCTCCTCATCCTGAATAAAATCACTGCTGACTGCTGTGATATTTTTCTCGATGAGACTTCTGTCAGCCTCTAGCGGATGACCACTGATATAAATTCCAAGCACCTCTTTTTCCATTGCGAGAAGTGCACCTGGCTCATATTCTGGCACCTTGGGGAATGAAATCTTAAAGTCATCCTTCTGCGGTCCCTCTAAAAAATCCATCAGGTTGTACTGTCCTGTCATAGAGTGTTTCTGTTCTCTGGCTAATTCATCCATAATAGAGGAATAAACTTCCATTTTTTGTCTTCTGTTGCCTTCAATACAGTCCATCGCACCTGACTTTATCAGATTTTCAACGGCTCGTTTATTTAACTCACCGCCATACATGCGCTCTAAGAAATTCTGGAGATCTGTGTATGCTCCATTTTCTTTTCTCTCACGCACCATCGCTAAAATAACATTTCTTCCAATGCTTTTTATGGCAGACAATGCATAACAGATTTTTCCATCGCGCACAGAAAAATCCCACTCACCGGCATTTATATCAGGCGGAACAATTGAAATTCCCATCTTACGGCAAACCTGAATATAATCAGAAACTTTTCCAGAATTTTCAATTACAGACGTCATAAGTGCAGCCATATATTCAACAGGATAATAATATTTTAAATAAGCCGTCTGATATGCTACAACCGCATATGCTGCAGCATGTGACTTATTAAACGCATATCTCGCAAAATCAATCATCTCATCATATATATGATTTGCCGTTTTCTCATCAATTCCGCGTGAAATACATCCCGGAACACCTTCTTCTTCATTGCCGTACACAAAATTCTTACGCTCTTTCTCCATCACAGCTGCCTTCTTTTTAGCCATTGCACGGCGCACAAGATCGCTTCGTCCAAGCGTATAGCCTGCAAGATCACGAACAATCTGCATAACCTGCTCCTGATACACTATACATCCATACGTAGGTTCAAGAATTGGCTTTAACTGTGGGCATTCGTATGTGATTTTTTCCGGATTATTTTTTCCCTCTAAATATCTCGGAATAAAATCCATAGGACCTGGGCGATATAGAGAAATTCCAGCGATAATATCCTCAAGACTGTCTGGCTTTAACTCCTTCATGAAGTTTTTCATTCCTGCACTCTCAAGCTGGAAAATACCTTCACAGTGACCTGTTCCAATTGAGGCAAGTACCTGTGAATCATTCATATCAATGTTACTGATATCTAATGCAATGCCCTGACTTCGCTTCACATTATTTACTGCATTTTGTATAACTGTAAGCGTCCTAAGTCCCAGAAAATCCATTTTTAAAAGACCTAGCTCTTCTAAGGCTGTCATAGTGTACTGTGTGACAACTGCACCATCGCTTCCTCTTGAGAGCGGCACATATTCGTCTACGGCACGCTGGCTTATGACAACTCCAGCCGCATGCATTGATGTATGACGCGGAAGACCTTCAAGCCTCTTTGAGAGATCAATAAGTTTTTTAACCTGCGGATCGCTGTCATAATGAGACCGAAGCTCTGGGTTGACATTTAATGCACGGTCAATTGTCATATTTAATTCAGCCGGAATAAGCTTAGCAATCATATCGCAAAGCGAGTATGGCAAATCAAGTGCACGTCCAACATCGCGGATACAGTTTTTTGCAGCAAGCGTACCAAATGTAACAATCTGAACGACCTGATCTTTGCCATACTTTTCTACAACGTAGTCAATTACTTCCTGACGGCGCTCGAAGCAAAAGTCTACATCAATATCTGGCATAGATACACGCTCTGGATTTAAAAAACGCTCAAACAGAAGCTGATAGCGAAGTGGCTCAATATCTGTTATCTCCAGACTGTAGGCAACTACACTTCCTGCTGCTGAACCTCGTCCCGGACCAACCATTATATCTTTTGATTTTGCGAAATGAATAAAATCCCACACAATCAAAAAGTAGTCAACATAGCCCATCTTTTTTATAACACCAAGCTCATAGTCAAGACGTTTTTCTACCTGTGATGCCTCCTCACCATAACGGCGCACCAATCCTTCACGGCAAAGCTTCTCAAGATACTGTTCTGATGTGTAGCCATCCGGCACAGAAAACTTTGGAAGCTTTGTCTTTCCAAACTCAATCTCAACATTACATCTGTCTGCAATTTTTGCTGTATTGTCAATCGCCTGCTGTGCATAACGAAACAGATCACGCATTTCCTGCTCAGATTTTAAATAATATTGGCCTCCCGTGTAGCGCATGCGATTCTCATCGTTTACCTTTTTTCCAGTCTGTATACATAAAAGTACATCATGAGGCTCTGCGTCTTCTGCATTTATATAATGAATATCATTTGTTGCTACAAGCTCAATCCCTGTCTCCTCACTCATACGAAGAAGTGCCTGATTAACAGTTGCCTGTGCACTGATTCCATGATCCTGCAGTTCTAAAAAGAAATTTCCCTTTCCAAAAATTTTCTCATAGGAAAGAGCTGCTTTTTTTGCGTCCTCATAAAGACCTCTTGTGACATTTCTTGCCACCTCACCTGCCAGACATGCACTTAGTGCAATTATGCCCTCATGATATTTTTCAAGAAGTTCTTTATCTACACGCGGCTTATAATAATAGCCTTCCGTAAAACCTCTTGAAACAATCTTCATCAGGTTATGATAGCCTGTATCATTTTCTGCTAACAGCACCAGATGATAATAACGATCATCTCCCTGTCCGCCTGCTTCTCTGTCAAATCTTGATTCCGGTGCCACATAAACCTCACAGCCTATAATGGGCTTTATACCTGCATTAACTGCTGCTTTATAAAAATCAATCACGCCGTACATGACGCCGTGATCTGTAATCGCCAGAGACTGCATCCCCAGCTCTTTTGCTCTGTCAATTAATTCCTTTATCTTACATGAGCCGTCGAGCAGACTATACTCTGTATGCACATGAAGATGTGTAAATGCCATAGAAGCCTCCTTCTTTTGTGGTCAATTCTCATCACAATTCCTGCTCACGAGATTCTCCTTTTAAAGATCACGCGAACTATAACATAGTTTATCATTTTTCCGTGCGAAAAGCAAACATTAGTTGCAAAGCGCCAATTGACAATAGACTTTTCCTTTCGTTTATGCTATACTTCTACAAAAGCGTTTACGCAAATTTTCAGCTGCAGCAGTGTTACAGCAAAGAGAAAGGTACAGGTACTCATATGGAGCAAAACAATATTTCTGAGCAGGAAAATGACCTGCAAATGAATGAAAAAAAAGACAATAAGAAAACGGATGAAAAAGAATCAACAGCAAAAAATATTCTTGAATATGTGATCAGCATAGGCATTGCCATTGTTGCTGCACTTTTGATTAACAATTTTATTCTGTTAAATGCAAAGGTGCCATCTGGCTCAATGGAAAACACAATCATGACTGGTGATCGATTGTTCGGTTTTCGTCTTTCTTATCTTATGGAGGATCCAAAGCGTGGTGACATAGTAATCTTTAAGTATCCTGACAACGAATCTATAAACTATATCAAGCGAATCATTGGACTTCCAGGTGAGACTGTCACAATAAAAGACAGTAAGGTCTATATCAATGACTCCACTACTCCATTAAAAGAGGATTATTTGAAGGAGGAATGGGTTATCGCAAACGATGGTATGCAGTTTCAGGTTCCCGAGGGCTGCTATTTTATGATGGGTGATAACAGAAATAACTCAAAAGATTCGCGATACTGGAATAATACTTATGTTGCACGTGACAAAATTCTGGCAAAAGCAATCTTTCGATATTGGGGCGGCTTTAAACTCCTAACAAATACTGCTGATTATGAATAAAAACAAGAAAACCGTGTGGGCAGTTATGCTCACACGGCTTTTTTTATCAGAATTATTATTTATGCTCTTGCATTGATAACTGCTCTTCCTGTCAGATATGCCTCGATCTTATCTACAGCGTCTTCCTCATCAGAACCATCTGCATGTACAGTAACAGACTCGCCTGCACGAAGTCCTAATGTCATCAGTCCCATGATGCTCTTTGCATTTACCTTCTTGTTTCCGCTCTCTACGTAAATGCTGCTGTTGTACTGATTTGCCACTTGAACGAGCACAGCCACCGGGCGTACCTCTAGTCCTGCTGGAATCTCCACTGTAATTGTCTTTGTTATCATAATCTTCCTCCTTTTTCTCTCATCTGATCCGCTAATGCCTTAAGTTTCTTAAAACGATGGTTAACACCCGATTTACTTACTGGTGGGTCCATCATTTTTCCCAGTTCTGTCAGAGAGGCGTCTGGTTTTTCAAGACGCAGACGTGCGGCCTGTCTTAAATTTTCAGGTAAGCTTTCCAGGCCGTAATATTCACTGATATATTCAATATCTCTAACTTGTTCCAATGAGGCATTTGCCGTTTTATTCAGATTAGCAGCCTCACAATTTACTTTGCGGTTCACACTGTTGCGGACATCCTTTAGAATACGAATGTTTTCAAAATTCATTCTGGCTTTTGGTGCTTCCATCAAACTTAACAGATCTGCGATTTGCTCTCCTTCTTTTGCATAAACTACATGATACTTTTTTCGTACCACTGTTTTTACATCAATCCCACAAGTGCGGATGATCTGCTGCAGTTGCTGCGCTCGCTTTTCTGAAACGGTAACGATTTCAAAATGATACCCTTTCTGCGGCGCACTGATCGAGCCAGACGCCAGAAAACAACCCCGGACAAAAGCCCTGCGGCAGCAATTTCGAAGCAAAAGTCTGCTGTCTGCAACGCAATTCTCCAGGGGCTCCCCTTCAGAAAGCTCTATTGCCTGCAAAACCGTTTTCGTGTCTTGTTCATTCAGCTCTAAAGCATATCCGTTTCCCTTGTGTACACGCATTAACTCTATATTAAATGTTTTTTGTACAAAAGTAAAGTACTTTCTTAAAACTGTTTCATTTTCTGACTCGAAAAGTAACGTTTTACTAATGCAACTTTCTTTATAACCATCATCTTTTTTCCTGTCCACCAGCCGTCCACAGCAAAGAACTAACGCTGCTAACTCCGCCAACTGACAGTGACGTGACGCTCCTTCTACATAGGAAAGCTCCTCCTTTACCTGCATGGAAAAGGAGGCTCCTTCTTTTTCTTTCTTATTTTCTTCTTCCATCTTTCTCAATATCCTTGTGGTCAAGTCTCAGCCCATAGCCCTCTTTGCCCTTTAATTTTTCATAAAGTGCATTGGCGATCGTAACAGAGCGGTGCTTGCCGCCTGTACAGCCGATTGCTATGACTAGCTGGGATTTTCCCTCATCAATATAATGGGGAATCAGAAATGTCACCATATCGGTGAGCTTTTCTAAAAATACTTTTGCCGTGTCTGAACTCATAACATAGTCGCGGACAGGTGCATCATTTCCTGTCAGCAGTCTCATGTTTTCAAAATAGTACGGATTTGGCAAAAATCGCACATCAAAGACAAGATCAGCATCTGTAGGTATTCCATACTTAAAGCCGAATGAAAGCACTGTCACAAAAAGATTTTTATAATCAAAGCCTTTTAAAAGAATATCCTCTAGCTGTGCCTTAAGTTCTCTTGTCAGAAGCTGCGATGTGTTGATGACATAATCAGACTTAGAAAGCAATTCTGCCATTAACTTTCGCTCTTTTGCAATTCCAACCTCTATTCGCTGTCCCTGTGACAGCGGATGGCTGCGGCGTGTTTCCTTATAACGCTTAATAAGACATTCATCTGACGCCTCAAGAAACAAAACCTTACAGTCAATCTCTTCCTGCTTTAGCTGCGTAATGACCTCGCTCATAAGTCCAATAAACTCAGGATTACGAATATCAATGCCCAGCGCAATATCATTTGCCTCAGTGCCGCCACCCTTAATCAGCTCAACAAACTTTTCAATCAGACGAATTGGCAAATTGTCAACGCAGTAAAAGCCCATATCCTCAAGCATCTTGAGCGCAGTTGTTTTTCCTGCACCGCTCATTCCTGTTACAATTACAATTCTCATTTTTTAACCCTTTGTTTTTTGCTACTCAAATGAGCCCAGCTTCTGAATTTCCATTTCCAGCGTTACACCAAACTCATTTTGAACCCTGTTTTGTATCTCATTGCAAAGATTCCAAATATCAGCTGCAGTTGCAGAACCAGTATTGATTACAAAACCAGCATGCTTTTTTGAAACCTGCGCTCCGCCAACTGAAAATCCCTTAAGGCCTGCATCCTCGATCAGCTTTCCGGCAAAATAACCTGCTGGACGCTTAAAGGTGCTTCCTGCACTTGGGTATTCAAGCGGCTGCTTCTCTCTTCGCCTACTGTTAAAATCATCCATAGTTTCTTTAATTACAACTGGATTTCCCTGTGTTAACTGCATCTTAACAGAAAGAATAATCTCACCAGTCTGCATAAAGCTGCTAAGACGATGACCAAGCGCCATCTGCTCTGCCGGCACATGTAAAATCATTCCGTCCTTTGTCATTACAGCTGCTTCTGTTACGACCTGTTTTAGCTCTCCGCCATATGCGCCTGCATTCATAAACAGACCGCCGCCCATTGTTCCCGGAATGCCAGCGGCAAATTCAAGACCTGTAAGTCCTGCAGACAGTGCTGCCTGTGACACAGCCGGAAGTGATGCGCCTGCCTCTGCTGTGATTGTTTTATTTTCGCTATCTACTTCAATTTTATTGAAATGTTTTCTCAAATTCACAATCACACCATCAAAACCATTGTCGCTGACAAGCAGATTGCTGCCGCGTCCAAGAATAAAGCATGGAATCTGCAGTTTTCTGCAAATTTTTAAAATTACGCGAAGCTGCTGCTCATCCTGCGGCGCTGCCATCCATTTGGCTGGTCCTCCAACTCGAAAAGTCGTGTAGTCCTTCATCGGCTCATCAAAAAGAAGATCCTCTGGTTCTAAAATAGCCTGAAGCCTCTTTGTAACATTATCCTGTAATTGTCTTTCCATTTCCATAAATTCCTTCAATCGTCATCTCTCCTGGCAAGATTTTGCTGTACACGATTATACAGCTCTCTAGCTGCATTATAGCCCATCTTCTTCTGACGGTAGTTGACAGCCGCTGACTCTACAATAATCGCAAGGTTTCTGCCCGGACGAATCGGAATGTTGTGGCAGACGATCTTGTTTCCAAGAAACTCGGTATAATGATCCTCCAAACCAAGACGGTCATATTCCTTATCCTTATCCCAATCCTCCAGATTAATAACCATATCGATTGCCTGCGTATTTTTAACTGCCTCGACACCAAACAATGTCTTAACATCGATAATTCCTATGCCTCGAAGCTCGATAAAATGTCTTGTGATATCTGGCGCACTTCCAACTAATGTCTCGTCACTTACCTTACGAATTTCTACGACATCATCAGATACAAGACGATGGCCTCGCTTTATAAGCTCCAGCGCTGCCTCACTCTTTCCAATGCCGCTCTCTCCAGTAATAAGCACACCTTCACCATAAACATCAACTAACACACCATGAATTGAGATTGTCGGTGCCAGCTCGACATTTAACCAACGAATTATCTCTGCCATCAAAGGTGAGGTCTTTTTCTCAGAAAGCATAACAGGAACCTTGTATTTGCTTGCAATCTTTAAGAATGTCTCACCCGGTCTATTATTTGTGGAAAAGATGATACATGGAATCTCACTTGAAAGCAGCTTTTCATAATTTTCCAGACGCTGCTGTTCTGTCATGCGCTGCATATAGGTATATTCAACAACGCCAATCAACTGAACGCGCTCACGGTCAAAATGCTCGTAATAGCCCGCCAGCTGCAGTGCCGGACGATTAACATCCGGATGATACAGTTTGATCTTGTCTGTATTTATCTCTTTTGTCAAAAGTTCCAAATTCATCTTTTTAATTAATGCTGAAATCGTAACTCCGCTCATAAATTTATCTCCTTTTTTTCTTCATTGTATCAATTTGTGTCCGTTTTGTAAACTACTGAATGAAAAAACTCATAGACCGACTCGGCGGCGCGCTCGTTCATCCCTTCGGCATCTGCTAATTGTGCAACTGTGGCCTCGCGGATCGCATTGATATCTCCAAACTGACGCATTAGTGCCAGTCTGCGCTTTGGTCCTATGCCTGGAATATCATCTAAAATAGAATGAATTTCTTTTTTGCCGCGCAGACTTTTATGATATTCAATAGCAAAGCGATGTGCCTCGTCCTGTACGCGTGTAATTAAATGAAAACCTTCTGAATGTGTGTCGATTGGAAGCTCTACGTTGTTATAATACAAGCCTCTTGTGCGATGATGGTCATCCTTTACCATGCCGCATACCGGAATGGACATTTCCAATTTTCCCAAGACTTCAAGTGCCATATTGACCTGTCCTCGTCCTCCATCCATCATGATGACATCTGGCAGGCGCAGGAAACTGTCGGATGTGCTTTCACTTCCTGTTTTTGCACGCTCGAAACGTCTTGTCAGCACTTCATACATTGAAGCATAGTCATTTGGACCCTGCACACTTTTTATCCTGAACTTTCTGTAATCGTTTCTTTTTGGCTTTCCGCCTTCAAAAACAACCATTGATCCAACTGATTCCATACCGCTTGTATTAGAAATATCATATGCTTCTATGCGGTCAATATGCGCCAAGTTTAGCCACTTTTCAATTTCCTTTAGCGCACCTGTTGTGCGTTCCTCTTCGCGCTTTATGCGATCCTTATCCTGGCGCAGAACAATCTTTGCATTCTGCGCAGCAAGTTCAAGCATTTTTTCCTTACGGCCTCGCTTTGGCACTAGTATTTCAACCTTTTTGCCACGCTTTTTCGTTAGCCAGCTGCCAATCACTTCCATATCTTCTAGCTCACATGGAATATAAATTTCACCGGGAAGAAATGGTGTTCCTGCATAATATTGTTTTACAAAACTGCTTAATACATCTGCCTCAGTATCGCCGCCGGCTACGCTGACATGATAGTGATCACGGCCAATAAGCTTGCCTTCACGGACAAAAAACACCTGGACAACTGCATCAGCGCCTTCTATTGCACTGGCAATTACATCACGATCATTTAATGAGCTGCTGTCTGTAATCTTTTGCTGCTGGGCAATTTTTGTAATGCTTTCTGCAAGATCTCTGTATTTTGCCGCAGTTTCAAACTCAAGTTCTGCCGCTGCAGCTTTCATTTTTTCCTCGAGTTCTTTTCTAAGCTGCATATAATTTCCATTAAGCAGCGAAATCACGCGGTCAATTTGTTTTCCATATTCCTCTTTCGTGACATACCCCTGGCATGGTCCCATACACTGACCGATATGATAATTCAAGCAGGGACGTTCCTTTCCCTGATCGCGTGGCAACACACGATTGCAGGTACGAATGCCAAAGAGCTTATGCACCAGTTCTAGTGTGTCCTTAACAGCCAGTCCGCTCGGATATGGTCCAAAATAACGGCTCTTATCACGCACCTGCTTATGCGCCAGCATGACTCTTGGAAAATCCTCATCGACTGTAATCCTAATATATGGATATGCCTTGTCATCCATAAGCATCGTATTATAGCGAGGACGATGTTTCTTTATCAGGTTGCACTCTAAAATCAATGCCTCCATCTCAGAGTCTGTCACAATATATTCGAAATATGAAACATGAGAAACCATCTGCTCGATTTTGGCAGAAGGCTTTTTGCTGCGCTGAAAATACTGGCGTACACGATTACAAAGCTTAATCGCCTTTCCGACATAAATAATCTCGCCCGAGGCATCATGCATCAGATAGACGCCCGGCTTTGCAGGCAGCTTTTTCAATTCATTTTCAATATTAAATTCCTTGAAATTCTTCGCAGAATTGCGATTTAATATCTGCTCTTTTCGTGCTAAAAAATCATCTTGCTCCATACTTGCTCCTTTAAAAAACGCCCATTCATAAGCAAAGCAAATCAACATAAAAAAATTGTGCTTCTTTTATAAATGGGCGTCCATAATAGATTAAATCAATATGTTTTGTTCTTTATTCATTTGTGTTGTCTGATACATCCATACCAACCTGGCGCTCCATCTGCTCCAGACGATATTTATGGAAGATTTCCATGAACTCTTTTCCAGTAATTGTCTCTTCTTTAATTAAGAACTCTGCCAGATGATCCATGACCTCTCTGTTCTCAGAAAGCATCTGCTTTGCCTGCTCATAGCATTTCTTAAGTGTTTCCTTTACTACCTGATCAATCTGAGCGGCCGTTGCATCAGCGCAATTTAGCACTCTGCGTCCGTCCAAATACTGGTTCTCTACTGTCTCAAGTGCCATCAAACCAAATTCTTCTGACATACCATACATTGTGATCATATTTCTGACATAGGCAGTTGCCTGCTCAATATCATTTGATGCACCAGTTGTCACGCTGTTAAAGACAAGTTCCTCTGCGGCACGTCCGCCGAGCGCCATGACAACCATGTTTAAGATTTCTTCCTTGGAGTTTAAGAATTTTTCCTCTGCCGGTGTCTGCATTACATAACCCAGCGCACCCATTGTTCTTGGTACAATTGTGATTTTCTGTACAGGTTCAGAATCCTTTTGAAGCGCACTGATGAGTGCATGACCCACCTCATGATAGGAAACGATACGTCTTTCTTTCTGATTCATGACGCGGTCCTTCTTTTCCTTACCGACAAGAACAACCTCGACAGCCTCAAGAAGATCCTTCTGAGATACCACCTGACTTCCTCTTTTTACTGCAGTGATCGCTGCCTCGTTGATCATATTAGCAAGATCTGAACCTACAGCACCGCTTGTGGCAAGCGCAATTGCCTCTAAATCAACTGAATCATCCATGCGCACATCCTTTGCATGAACCTTTAAGATTGCGATACGTCCTTTAAGATCAGGCTTGTCTACGATGACACGGCGGTCAAAACGACCTGGACGAAGAAGTGCCTTATCAAGAATTTCAGGACGATTAGTAGCTGCCATGACAAGTACACCCTTAGATGCATCAAATCCATCCATCTCAGAGAGCAGCTGGTTTAATGTCTGCTCACGCTCGTCATTTCCACCGTAGCGTGTATCTCTTGTCTTACCGATAGCATCGATCTCATCAATAAAAATGATACACGGTGCATTCTGCTGTGCAGTCTTAAATAAATCACGCACTCTTGATGCACCAACACCGACAAACATCTCCACAAAATCAGAACCAGACAATGAGAAGAACGGAACCTTCGCCTCACCTGCAACGGCTCTTGCTAAGAGAGTCTTTCCTGTTCCTGGAGGGCCTACAAGAAGTGCACCCTTTGGCAGCTTCGCACCAATCTGCACATATTTCTGCGGATTGTGAAGAAAATCAACAATCTCTGTCAAAGACTCCTTTGCTTCATCCTCACCAGCCACATCAGCAAATGTTACACCCGTTGCCCGGCTCATATTAGTTGCTGTGTTCGCCTTTCCAATGCCCATCATGCCGCCGGAACCTCCTCCGATACGGCGCATAAAAAATCCCATCAAAATCCAGATCAATGCAAATGGAAGAATATACACTAAAATAAATTCAAGTATAGCCGAGCCTGAGCTATCCTCCGTACCCGTATATTCTACACCTGCCTCATTCAACATCGGAAGTAAATTTGAATCTGGAAGATATGGCGTATAGTAAGTCATACGAAGATCATCTGTCAGCGTAAATGTTACTCTTGCGCTAGAAATCTTTACTGAATCTACCTTTCCTTCCTCTACTGCTTCAACAAATTCATCGTACGTTACCTTTTTTGTCGTACTTTTCTTGACTAGAGAATCCAGTCCCGTTATCAGTGCAACAGTAACTGCTGCTACAATCGCCAAGATTATATACAACTGATAATTTCGTTTTTTGTTATTCCTGTTATCAGGTTTTCTTTCCCTGTCGTCCATTCGTCTCTCACCTTTCTTCATTTTCAGTACCCATCATACATGCCTTATAAAGCTGCTTTAGCAAAGTCTAAAAAACATACATGAGAAGTAAACTGTAACTATTATATAATTGAACATGCAATATTGCAATAAAATTTCTGTGAAATAATAGTGGCGCTGAAAAAAAAATGGTTGTATAATAACTCTGATTTTGTTGACTATTCAGAGCCAGTAAAATTGCTTTCTGTAA
>ENA-ORLW01001846-ORLW01001846.1-human-gut-metagenome-genome-assembly--contig:-NODE-1846-length-21389-cov-3.585867_pt1 | contig 21389 bp, 19 predicted proteins | sample MGYA00243017_ERZ508829 | MGnify/ENA primary metagenome ERZ508829 (study PRJEB26277, sample SAMN04329776) | human gut metagenome | biome: human-associated habitat | host: Homo sapiens | place: USA...
ATGGAGAAGGTGCCCCAGGAGGTGCCGGTGGCAAAGGCCAGGAACACCGCCACCAGGAAGATGATGACCGGCAGCAGATACTGCAGCGCCGCAGCGGAGCCGCCCAGCAGATTGGCCACATAATACTTGGCACCCAGCAGGCCGGTCATGCCGGACAGGGTCCAGGCCAGCGTGAGGATGAGCATGGGGCTGACCATGGCCTTGAAGCCTTCCGGGATGCAGGCCGCAAAGTCCTGGAAGGTCATGACGCTGCGCACCCGGTAAAAGACGAAGGTGAACAGCAGCGCAATGCTGCTGCCCATCACAAGGCCGGCAGAGGCGTTGCAGTCCGCAAAGGCGGTGACAAAGTCCACCCCGTCAAAGAAGCCGCCGGTGTAGATCATGCCGAAGATGCAGGCCGCGATCAGCACCAGCACCGGGGCGAGCAGGTCTGCAACATGGCCGCAGGTATCGGTGCCGTCGTCCACATCGTTGCCGTAGGGACGGTCGGCGGTGGTAAACAGGTCGCCGTTTTTGGCGTTGTCCTCGTTGAGCTTCATGGAGCCAAAGTCCGTGCCGGTGAAGATGAGGAACAGGCTCATCACGATGGTGAGCAGGGCATAGTAGTTATAAGGAATGGTGCGCAGGAACATGGTAAAGCCGTTGATGCCGGAGCCTTCCGGCACGCTGGAAGTGACCGCAGCTGCCCAGCTGGACACCGGCGCAATGATGCACACGGGTGCTGCGGTGGCATCGATCAGGTAGGCCAGCTTTGCGCGGGACACCTTCTGCCGGTCGGTGACGGGGCGCATGACAGAGCCCACGGTCAGGCAGTTGAAGTAGTCGTCCACAAAGATCATCACGCCCAGCAGCAGGGTGGCAAACTGTGCACCGGCCCGGGAGTGGATGTGGGTGGAGGCCCAGCGGCCAAAGGCAGCAGAGCCGCCGGCCTTGTTCATCAGGGCCACCAGAATGCCCAGCATCACCAGAAAGATCAGAATGCCCACATTGCTGCTGTCCGACAACTTGGCCACCATGCCGCCGTCCTCATTGAAGAACAGGGTGTTGATGGCCAGCTCCAGATTGCCGTTGGCGTACAGCAGTGCACCGGATGCGATGCCTACCAGCAGGGAGGTGTACACCTCCTTGGTGTTCAGCGCCAGCACAATGGCGATCACCGGCGGCAGCAGCGAAAAGATGGTGCTGTACACCGCACAGGTATAGGTGGACGGGTCCGCGATCTTGCCGGGCGTTGCCGCTGTGCACCACAGCAGCAGGGCAAACACCAGCAGAGCTGCGAACCATGAAAGGTTCTTGTTTTTCATAACGGATTCCTCTTTTTTCAAATTTCCGGGGATGCATACCCCTCTTTGCGCAGGAAAAACTATCCCCATCGAATGCAAAGGGAGGTGTGCACCGCGCCGGACTATAAAGCGATGTATTTTGAGCTGTTCCGGGCCAGCGTGCAGGCCGCCCAGCTCTTGCAGGACGCGCAGAAGCGTGCCGAGCAGCACTTGCTGGAAGCTGACCCGCCGCCGATCCGATTGGAGCAAACAGAGCAGACGGATGAAGAATAGTTTTCTTCGGTCAGCGTCCTCGCCCCCTCAGTCACCTTCGGTGCCAGCTCTCCCAAGGGGAGAGCCTTTGGCAAAACCGGGAACTTTACCGTACTGCCAAAGCCTCCCTCATTGAGAAAGACTTCCCCCGGCCGGGGGAAGATGTCGCGTAAGCGACAAAAAGGGGAACGGTGGCATCGCGCAGCGATGACGGAAGGAGTTTTACCCCTTCTTTGCCTCCGCCTTGGCTGCGAACTTGGCGTTGTTGATGACAAAACGCTCGTGGCTGCCGCCGCCCACAGGGCCTTTTTCGTCGTGCAGGGCCACCTTGAAGGTGAGCTTGCGGCCTTCCACAGCCACCAGCTCGCTCTCGCAGGTCACGGTCATGCCCACGGGGGTGGGGGCGGTGTGCTCCAGCTCGAGCTTGGTGCCCACCGAGCCATTGCCTTCGCCCAGTGCGTCGGCCACGCTCATCCAGCAGGTCTTTTCAGCCAGCGCCACCAGTGCCGGGGTGGCAAACACCTCCAGCGTGCCGCTGCCCATGGTCTTTGCGGTATTGGCTGCGGTGACGAGCACGCTCTGTGCCCCGCGGATACCGGTTTCCAATGTCATATACTTTCCTCTCCTTTTGCGCGCCGTATGGCGCATTTTATTTTTGAACACCTTTATAAGATACCACATTTTGCACCAGAACGCACCCTATTTTGCACTTTTTTGTGAATTTCTCTTTTTCTTTTTGCGCAAACGGGCTGCCAAGTCCTCTCTCTTTGGGAGAGGTGGCACCGAAGGTGACGGAGAGGGCAAGGACACTGACCATGCGGCGACCTCTTTTTTGTTTTCGCCTTCCCTCCGATCCGCATCCTTATTGCGATTCAAAAACGCAAATTTTCTGCGTTTTAAGGAAAATTTCATCAATTTAGAGCAGACGCCGAAAATCTTTAAAAAAGCCTTGACAAGGGGCATTCCGCGTGCTACTATGAACACATGAACAGGCGTTCATATGAATTTGCTGCGAAAGGAGCTGTCCACATGCCTGAGACAAAAGACCCCGCGCCCGCCCTGCAGCCGGAAAGCCCGGATATGCCGGACGACGAGGTGCTGTACGAGTTGGCCGATCTGTTCCGGGTGTTCGGCGACTCCACCCGCATCAAGATCCTGTATGCACTGCACGACAACGAGCTGTGCGTGCAGGACATTGCAAACGCCGTGCAGCTGAGCCAGTCGGCGGTGAGCCATCAGCTGCGGGTGCTCAAGGATTCCAAGCTCGTGCGGTTCCGGCGCGAGGGCAAAACCGTTTACTACGCACTGGACGATGACCATGTGCGCAGCATCCTCTCCATGGGGATGGATCATATCGAAGAATAACGAAAGGCTGGTATTACTTATGAAGAAGAGCTACAAGATCGAAGTGGACTGCGCAAACTGCGCTCAGAAGATGGAAGACGCTGCCAACACCGTTGCAGGCGTGGCAAGTGCTACCGTCAGCTTTATGACCCAGAAGATGAAGGTGGAGTTCTCTGAAGGTGCAGACCCCCACGACACCATGGTGAACGTTCTGGCCGCCTGCAAGAAGGTGGAGGACGACTGCGAGATCTTTGACATCTGATGCGCGGCAGGTTGCTGCACACGATCAACAGCCTCGCCCTCTCCGTCACCTGCGGTGACACCTCTCCCAAAGGGAGAGGCCTTGGCAAAGAGATGAAGTTTGCGTGGACTGCCAAGGGCTCTCCCTTTGGGAGAGCTGGCAAATCCAAAGGATTTGACTGAGAGGGCGAGCCCGCTAAAGAAAAAAGCATCTGCAGCAAGAATTCGTAGATTTTCTGAGAGCTCAAACGAATGTGCAGATGCTTTTTACTTTGTGTGCGATTGCGTTGTGCAATAACTTTTTCTGTTGAAAAATCAGACAGTTTTCAACAGTTTCCACTCAGTTTTCAACACCGTTTGCGGAAAAAGCATAAAATAAACGTGGAAAAGCGCTTTTACGCCTGAAAAACTGTGTGGAAAACACGGGTAAAACCGTGGAATATCCATTTTTATGGGGAAAAGTTGTTGAAATCCCCGCCCGCCGCAGCGTGATGCGGCCCATGGATCCCGCAAAAGGAGAGTTTTGTATGAACAAAAAGCAGAAAAAGAACCTGCAGCGCATCATCATTGCGCTGATTTTGGTGCTCATCCTCAAGCTTTTGCCCCAGTTCCCCACGCCGGTGGAGCTGGTACTGTACTGCATCCCGTATCTGGTGGTCGGCTGGGACGTGCTGCGCAAGGCACTGCTTGGCATCAAGAACCGTCAGCCCTTTGACGAGTGCTTCCTGATGGCCGTTGCCACTGTGGGTGCATTTGCACTGGGCGACTACGTGGAGGGCTGTGCCGTTATCATCTTCTACCAGATCGGCGAGCTGTTCCAGAGCGTGGCCGTGGGCAAAAGCCGGCAGAGCATTTCCAGCTTAATGGACATCCGCCCGGACTACGCCAACATTGAGGGCGAGGACGGCAGGCTGGAGCAGGTGGACCCGGACGACGTGGAGATCGGCACCGTGATTGTGGTCCAGCCCGGTGAGCGCGTGCCCATCGACGGCGTGATCGTGGAGGGCGCTTCTGCCCTGAACACCGCCGCCCTGACCGGCGAGAGCCTGCCCCGCGATGTGCAGACCGGCGATGAGGTCATCAGCGGCTGCGTGAACATGACCGGCCTGCTGAAGGTAAAGACCACCAAGGAATTCGGCGAATCCACCGTTTCCAAAATTCTGGATCTGGTGGAAAATTCCAGCATGAAGAAGGCCCGCGCCGAGAACTTCATCACCCGTTTTGCCCGCGTGTACACCCCCGCCGTGTGCTATGGCGCATTGGCTCTGGCCTTTATCCCGCCCATCGTGCTGCTGCTCATGGGCCAGCCCGCCCGCTTTGGCGACTGGGTCTACCGTGCCCTGACCTTCCTTGTTATCAGCTGCCCCTGCGCACTGGTCATCAGCATTCCCCTGAGCTTCTTCGGCGGCATCGGCGGTGCATCTGCCTGCGGCATTCTGGTCAAGGGTTCCACCTATCTGGAAGAGCTGGCCCGCACCGGCATCGTTGTGTTCGACAAGACCGGCACCCTGACCCAGGGCACCTTTAAAGTGACCGGCATCCACCCCGCAGAGGGCACCAGCGAGGAGCAGCTGGTGGAAGCTGCCGCGCTGGCCGAGAGCTGGTCCAAGCACCCCATCTCCCTCAGCATCAAGGCCGCTTACGGCAGGGAGATCGATCCGAACCGTGTCACCGATGTGCAGGAGCTTGGCGGCCACGGCGTGACCGCCAAGGTGGACGGCAGGACCGTTGCTGCCGGCAACGCCCGCCTGATGGAAAAGCTGGGCCTGAAGGCTCCCGCCATCAGCGAGACCGGCACCATCGTGCATGTGGCCATCGAGGGCATGTACGCCGGTTATCTGCTGATCGCCGATGTGGTAAAGCCCCACAGTGCACAGGCCATCCGGGGCCTGAAGGACGCCGGTGTGCGCAAGACCGTCATGCTGACCGGCGACGCCGAGCCCGTGGCAAAGGCCGTTTCCGCAGAGCTGGGTCTGGATGAATACCATGCAGGCCTGCTGCCGGGCGACAAGGTAGACCAGATCGAAACGCTGCTCGCCGCAAAGCGGCCCAAAGAGAACCTCGCCTTTGTGGGCGACGGCATCAACGATGCCCCCGTGCTGTCCCGTGCCGATGTGGGCATCGCCATGGGTGCGCTGGGCTCCGATGCCGCCATTGAGGCCGCAGACGTGGTGCTGATGGACGACGACCCGGCCAAGATCGCGCTGGCCATGCGCATTGCCCGCCGCACCCTGCGCATCGTGTACCAGAACATCGTGTTTGCACTGGCCATCAAGTTCGCCTGCCTTGTGCTGGGCGCGATCGGCATGGCCAGCATGTGGACCGCCATCTTTGCCGATGTGGGCGTGATGGTGCTGGCCGTGCTCAACGCCACCCGTGCCCTGTACACCAAGGACCTTGCCCGGAAAAACGAACCGTAAGGCCCGTCCTGTTTCATAGCGGATCTGCCGTGCATCCTGCAAAGGATCCACGGCATTTTTTTATCCGGCGCACAGCGGCCCCATCCGGTCTTCCGCAGCGGCTGCATGATGGCTGCGCGCGCTGCGCTGTGAGAGACGCAGGATGCCGGCTTTCATGCACCAAAATCCCGCTCCATGGCTGGAACTTCCGCATTCCAATTTCTTCCGGAAATGATTGCTCTTTCGCCGAGAACGTGGTAAAATGAAAGCCTGACACTCAAAAAATGCACATTTTTATCAGGGTGTATCTGAAACATCAAAAATTCAGTCTATTTCTACATAAAGGGGCCGTTTGGGGCAACGTTTTCGGAAGAGCAGGTGTTTTGTGCTCGGTTGGAAGCGTTTTCGTAAGCAGAGTGCACCGAATGGATATGGGCAAAAAAGCCGTTCCGGCAGTGTGCACTGCTTATGAAAACGGTTCTCCGTTCAAAACAAGAGGAAGGATGGAAATATGAAGCTGTTTTCCTACCTGTCTGTGGCGGTGCTGCTTCTAAGCAGCATTGCACTTGCAGCGTACTCCCCGGATCTGCTCTCAGCGCTGATCGTTGGTCTTATGTGCATCATTGCACTGGCCGGGTGCATCCATGGCCTTTTACCGACCATCTCCATTACGAGCGGTCTGCTGAACGGCCAAAAAAGCATCCGCAAGGCGTCTGAAACCGAAGGCAGCTCCGCATGGGTCGCGGCCCTGCAGATCGAACGCTTTTTTCAGCAGAAGACGCTGGACGGACTGTTTGAGGAATATCGTGAAAAAGTGCAGCACCAGCGTGAGACCGGCCAGATCGTCAGCGATCTTGACGAAGTGCTCAACGAGGACGTGCTGGCGCTGCACACATGGAAAGGCGTCATCGCACAGCTGCCCGGCACCCTGACCGGTCTGGGCATCCTTGGCACCTTCGTGGGTCTGCTGCTGGGCCTGCGGGGCATCAGCTTCGTCACGGTGGAAGCCGCGCTGGGCAGCGTGCAGTCCATTCTGGCCGGCATCAACACGGCATTCTATACCTCTATTGCAGGCGTGATCCTGTCGATCCTCTTCAACATCACAAACAATGTCCTGCGCACTATCATGAATCGTGAGACCGGGCTGTTTCTGGAAGAATTCCACAAGTCGGTCATTCCCACCACCGACGAGCAGGCGCGCTACAGCAGCCGCCGCGAAGTGCGGCAGATTCTGGAGCTGCTGGAGCGCCTGCCCAGAAATGCGGGCAACGGCGTTCTGAGCCGCGAGACGGTGCAAAGTGCAGGCCTCAACGAGCGCGTACTGATGCCGCAGATCCTGGACGGCCTGCGCAAGAACGAGTTCACCTTCTTCCTGCAGCCCCGATATGATCTGAACACCCGCAGGGTGGTCGGTGCCGAAGCACTGGTGCGCTGGAACCACCCGGTGCTGGGCGTGATCTCGCCCGCCGTGTTTATTCCGGTGCTGGAAAATAATGGTTACATCACCAAGCTGGACCAGTACATCTGGGAGGAAGTATGCAAGACCATCCGCGTATGGATCGATGCGGGAGTCCGCCCGGTCCCCATCGCGGTCAATGTAACAAAGACGGATATTCCGGCCACCGATGTGGCGGAGTTTTTCTCCGAAATGCTCAAAAAGTACCGTATCCCGCCAAAATATCTGAACATCGATATTGCAAAGTCTGCCTATCTGGAGACCCATGGTGCGCTGAGCGATACGGAAGCACAGCTGCAGCAGATGGGCTTCCGGGTGATATTGGACGGCTTTGACGGCGACTATGTGGAACTGAGCGCACTGGGCGGCTTTGGCACCGACCTGCTCAAGCTGGATCTGCGCAGCGCCGCGCTGCAGAATAAGACCGATGTGCTGCCCGGTATTTTTGCACAGGCCCGCACGCTCCGGCTGAACCTGCTGGCCGAGGGCATTGAAAGCACCGAGCAGCTGAACGTGCTGCGCAAAGCCGGCTGCACCGAAGGGCAGGGATACCTCTTCTCCCGTCCGCTGTCGGTGGATGAATTTGTCAGGATCCTGAAAGTGGGGCACTCCGGATGAAAACGAGAAAACGCAGACAGGATCCGGATGCAGAATACAATTTCTGGCAGCCGGCAACCGATATGATGAGCGCCCTTGTGTATGTGCTGCTTCTGATCATTGCACTGCTGGGCCTTTATCTTCTGAGCGATTACACCGGCCTCGAAGAGCCCTCCTCTTCCAGTGAGGAGGCCGCGTCCAGCGGCTGGCATGACGACGACTACGACGGCTGGCACGATGGCGGTGCCGATGATGACCCCGGCGACGGCGACGGACGATACGATCAGCAGATCATCCAGACCGGCGGCGGTGGTGGCGGCGGCTACGACGAGGACGGCGTTAAGGCTGCCGTGTTTGCCGAGCTGATCGATGAGGAGACCGAGCGGCGCATTCAGGAAGCCGGTGTGCGCTTTGAGCTGTACCGCACGGATACGGCCCATCTGATAAACGGCAGCCTGCAGACCCTGAATACCTATTACCCGGAAAAGATCAGCTACCGGGAGTATGAGACCACCGAGGAAGGCACCTTCTATCTGCCGGAAAAGATCTGGCAGGGCAGCTACTACTTCCGTCAGCTCAGTGAGCCGGAAGGATACGATGCGGCAGCGGACACCTACTACGATGTGGACCGCATGTACGACTGGCCGGAGCCCTATATCGTGCAGATCCGGGTGGCTCCCTGCAAAAACATCATCCGGCTGCAGATGAACGACGCCGAAACCCAGCAGCCTGTAGGCGGCGGCACCTTCCGGGTGATCGCAGCCGAAGATATCATCACGAAGGATGGCACGGTGCGCTATACGCAGGGCCAGCAGGTGGATACCATCACCTGTGACGAAGCCGGCTACGGCGAAAGCGTGGAATTGTATCTTGGCAAGTACACGGTGCAGCAGCAGTCGTCTCCCAACTACTACACCACCATGCAGCAGGATCTGGATGCAGAAGTGGAAAAGAAAAACGGCAGCGACCCGGAGCTGCACAAGATCGATACCGAAAAGACCAAGATCATTCTGAACGTCACGGACGAGCTTACTTCCTCTGCTCTGGAGGGTGCAGTCTTTACGGTGACCAACCGGCGCACCGGCACCACCCAGACGGTGGCGACCGATGGGGCGGGCCAGATCCGTCTGACCGATCTGGATAAGAGCACGACCTATCTTATCCGCGAACAGCAGGCACCGGAAAACTACCGTCCGGATGACACGGATCACACGGTGATCGTCGCTGCGGACGGCCGCATTGACGGTGCAGGCAGCACAACGCTGGACATCACCAACCGGCTCCTGCGGGTATCCATCTCTGCCGTGGATACGGTGCTGCGCAGCAATACGGAGGGCGAACAGCTTTCCCTGTACAACGAGCAGGATCAGCTGATCCGGAGCTGGACGTCCAGCGATTCCGGCCAGTTGTTCACCGATCTGACCGAGGGCAGCTACTATGTGGTACGCGGCAAGGCAGATTCTGCAAATGCCCGGAAATATCCCTTCACTGTACAGGATACGGCAAGTACGCAGAACTGGACCGTGCCGGTGTTTACGCTGCGCAGTGCGGTGGCTCTGGCCGTTCTGGCTGTGGTCGCCGCCGGTGCGGTCTGGCTGCTGGTGTTCCTGTGGGGCATCCTTGCACGCCGCCGCAAGGCGCGGAAAGCTGCTGCAGCTCAGGACGAGACTCTCGACCAGAGCGAAAATAAATCGTAAAGGTGGTGAGAAACAATGGACAATGACGAGATCCGCATCAGTGACCTGCTGTACACCGTCTTCAAGCACCGGAAGACGATCCTTGTGCTGGGCCTGCTGGGCTTTTTCTGCGGATTCGTGTTCATCGGCGTCTCCTTTCTGCGGAACAGCCGTACCAACTACGCGGTCAATTGTTCCGTTGCGATCACCTCCCAACCCTCTGCAGACGGCGTTGTATATAACAATTCTGATTATCTGAGTTCAAACACCTTTTATCAGACCCTGGATATGATGGACGCCGCGACCTTTGTGATGAAGAGTGAGCGCACCCTGCAGGCTGCCATTGATCGTGCAGGCCTTGTATCGGTCACAACACAGGATGTTTCTCAGAATCTGCAGGTGAGCCGATACAATGAAACGCAGGTGCTGCTGCTTACCTTGACCTGGAACAATGCCGAGGCCGGCGTCCAGCTGATGAATGCGCTGGTGGATGCCATCAAGGAGATCCTGCCGGAAACGCTGATGATGGGCTCTGTGGCCATGATCGACGCTCCGGAAGCAGCTTCTACAACGGGCGGCGGTGCCGGCCAGTACGTCCGCCTGTGGGTGATCTTCTGTGTGCTGGGTCTGGCCGCCGGTGCGGGTCTGGCGGTGCTGGAGTTTCTCCTGCGGCCCACCCTGCTGAATGTGAAGGACGTGGAGGACGTCCTGAAGCTCGAAACTCTGGGCAGCATCCCCAAGGACAACAGCTACTTCCAGAAGAGCATGCAGCTGTTGAGCGAAACGCACCGTGCAGATGCCGATGCCGTGCAGAACTTTGCTTCGGCCGCGCATATCCTGATCAACCGGTTCGGCACCACGGCAGAGCCGCACTGGTTCTATGTGACTTCGGCTGAGGATAGAGAAGGCAAGAGCACGGTGGCGGCCAATCTGGCCCTGCAGCTGTCCGATATGGAAAAGCGCACCCTGCTGCTGGATCTGAATACCCGTGCTCCCCGCCTGGGCGGAATGTTTTTGCAGGATCTGCCGTACAGCCGGACGCTGAATGCCCTGTACAAAGGCGAATCTGCCGAGCCGGAAGCGGTTATTTCGCTGACCGGCTATCTGGACCTTCTGCCGATGGTGCTGGAACCCGATGCGGTGCCGCTGGATGCCGCCCTGTTCGACTTTTTGAAACCGATCATGGAGCCCTACGAGTATGTCATCATTGATGCTTCCTCGGTGGGACGTTCCTCGGATGTGCTGCGCCTGAACAAGCTGGCAGACCATGCACTGTTCGTTGTGCGTCACGATGCCACCCCGCTGCCTGTCATACAGGATGCCATTGAAAAGCTGAACAAGTCCGGTGTGCAGCTGCTGGGCTGTGTGGTCAACGAAGTGCAGTCGCTGGAAATCTTTCCGCTCCATCCGGAGCACATCGCAGCTCCCATCCGGAAGAAAAAGAAGAAACCGGAGAACGCCGACAGCCCGCTGCCGGAGGACCTGCTCCGTCCGGCAGATTCCGCGCTGGAGCCGACATGGAAACCGGCAGGAGATGGCCGAAGCGTGATGGACGAGCTGACCGATGATCTGCAGCGCAGCCAGAATACCCGGAGCGATGATGAGATCATGTGGGAGCTGCTCCGCATGGGAAAAGACGGCAGCTGGAAGCGGCCAGAGCGGAAACCGGCGGCGGACAGCAGCGCTGCCCAGCCGCCGCAGTCCATTCCGGATGCACCGCCTGCTTCGGGGGCGGCTCCGGCCCCCCAGCCTGTGCCGGAAACGCCGGCTGCACCCGTGCCAGCGGAGAAGCCAAAGACCGTACCGGAAGCACCGCCTGCGCCCATACCGGTGGAGAAGCCGAAGCCCGTACAGCCGGAGCCCGAAGCGGAGTCCAAGGCCGGTCTGCTCCCCTGGACCGAGCCGAAACCCGAACCAAAGCCAGAGAAGAAGCGCAGCCGTGCACCGAAGCCGGCTGCAGCGCCCAAGCACGGCAAAGCATCCAGCCGCAGCGGACTGGGGCTCTGGGGCAAAAAACCGAAGCACTGAGAACCGAAAAGAGACAAAAAGCCCACAGGTCAGATGGATTTCCGGCCTGTGGGCTTTTTCATATTCGTGCAGGTTCTGTTCCGTTTTAGCGGCAGACCGGCTCTGCAGCATCGTAAAGGGCCTGCGCCATACGGCTGGCATCCTCCGGGGTCATCAGGTCCTGCACCACGTTGCGGACGGCAGTGCCTACTGCAAATTCGTATTTCGGGATGGAGAACCGCTCCGGGGTCTGGTTTATCACCCCACGCTGTCCCAATCCAAAGCTCTTTTTAGAAGTGTTCATCCACGGGAAGATGCTGTAGTTCTGGAAATCCTCATAGGCATCCACAATGGGGGAGGTGCCGCCCAGACGAACCAGCAGGGAAGCCACATCCGCAGAGTAGTACCAGTGGAAGAACTGCTTGCAGGCTTCCGCTTTTTGGCTGTATCGGGAGATGCCCACGATGCCGCCGCCCAGCAGAGGCTTGCATCCCGGAAGGATGGCCGCGCCCACCCGACCGACGACTACCGAATTTCCGGAGTTGATCAGCTCGGCTGCATAGTTGGAGTAGATGACGGTCATGGCGGTCTTTCCCTCCGCAAATTTCTGGATGCTGTCGCCCCACCAGTTCTGCTTGCAGGAGAACTTTTCCAGTGCATGGTACTGGCGCATGGCCGCCTGCATTTCGGGGCAGTCCAGCCGGAGAGTCTCCGGCGTGGAGCCGAAGCGGTCAATGCGGGAAAGGTAGAAGGGCAGAAAATCGCTTGCCGCAACGGAGGCCGAGCCGCAGGTCATGGTGGTGCCGTACTCGGTGGGGGAGTCCGGGTTGCAGCTGCGGGTGAAGAACTCCGCAGCGTGGAGATACTGCTCGTAGGTGGTGGGCACCACAAGATTTTCGTGGAAACGCTCGTAGTAGGCGCGGCACAGCTTGGCATCGTGGAACAGGTCGGTGCGGTACAAAAAGATCTGCACGCTGGGGTCAAGGGGAAGGGCATAGACCCGGCCGTTCAGCATCGAGTAGCTGTCGTAGCCGTTTTTGATCAGCCGGGGGGACAGTCCCTCCGGGGAGATGGAAAGCTCGTCCAGCGGACGATAAATGCTTTGCCCGATGTCTCCGAACTGCGCCACGTCAATACGGATCATATCATAGGTAAAATGCGGCCCGATGAGGTTCAGCTGCGCCAGCAGGTCATCGTAGGGGACACCGATCAGCTTGATCCGGATGCCGCTGCGGTGCTCAAATTCCGGCAGCAGCTTGCGGAGTGCCTGGGTGGAAGGGTTTTCCAGCGTGAGCATGGTCAGCTGGGTGTCCGGCATCCGCTGCAGCCCGGGGAAGGAATCGGCAAAACCCTTGGGCGCATAGAAAAGCTCTTTTTCCGCCGAGGCAGAGTCCCGGTCGAGCTTTGAAAACAGCTTGATGATGCGGATGCCCAGAAAGCCGTAATCCAGATGATACAGCTCCACCGCCTTCTCCGGCAGGGCAGTGCAGGCACCGATGGTGAGGATGGGCGGGATCTTTTCGATATGCAAAAGCCGGAACGCCCGGAGCAGCGCATCGGTGCAGACCGAGCTCTGGGTCAGGATCACATCGTAGGGGGCAGTGTTCTGCGCCAGCTCAAAGGCCTGATTCAGCGCCAGCTTGTACCCGGAGGGGATGTGTGCCAGTGCCAGCCCCTGCGCCTGCGCACATTTTTGCAGGCTGGAAAAGATGGGATTTTCGGCCTCGCCGTGCCTTTCCACCCCGAAGTAGGCGATTGACCGCCAATGCTTTTGGGCACAGAACGCGGTCACTGCGGCACCGATCTTCTGCGGGTCAAAGGAAAGGAACCATTCGTCCGTCCGCAGCGTTCTGGGCCTGCGCTCCACAAATACGATGGGACAGTGCAGAGAACGGTATTTTTCCAGGCACTCTTTACTTAAAGTAGAAATGACGATGAGGGCTGCCAGCCCGGATGCCCGCAGATTGTCCAGAATGACCTCTTCCTCCGCAGGGATATCCTCGGTCTGGTACACCAGCAGGCTTTTCTGGCTTTTGGGAAAATTCAGCTGGAGCGCCGTGAAAAAATCGATGTACTTGGCTTCCTTCAGGGATGGCAGGATGACGGCGATGGTGTTGGGCGAGCCCTGACGGAGCCGCTGTGCCTGAACATTGGGAACGTAGCCGAGTTTCTTTATGGCATTTTCTACCAGCTGTATCTTTTCAATGCTGACCTTTCCGGTCTTGTTCAGAACATTGGAAACGGTGCCGTGGGATACGCCGGCTTCTTTGGCGATATCGTTGATGGTTGGCACAGGATCTTCCCCCTTTTTGCAGACGGTCTTTTCTATGATAATATCCTAAACGGTCAAAAATTACAAGAAAAAAAGTAAAAATCCGCCGTTCAGATTGGAACGAGTCATTATTTTAACAAAGTTTTGCGGGCAAAAGAGCGAAAAGCGCCCGCGAATCATTGTCATATTGCACATAAAAAGTAAACCTAGCCTGTGAATATGGTAGAATTACGCGTTGCAGGCCGAAATTTTACCTGTATTTGATTGACTCGTTCCAATTTTGGCGGTATACTGAGCACAACACGAGGGGGAACAAGCCGCTCCCCGCAAAATTGACTGAGGAAAATGAAAAAGGAGAAAAGTCATGAGAAAGATTTCTCGTCGCAGCTTCATCAAGGCTGCAACCTTTACCGCAGCCGCTGCTGCACTGACCGCTTGTGGTGGTTCTTCTTCCAGCACCACCACCGCTTCCAGCACTGCTGCTTCCGCCGCTGCTGACAACACCCCCTCCAACAAGGGCACCGGCGTTACCCTGACCGTCTATACCAACTCCGATACCGACGGCCGTGACGAGTGGCTGATCGAGCGTGCCGCACAGGACGGCTTCAAGGTTCAGGTGGTCGGCGCAGGTGCTGCTGATACCCAGAACCGTCTGCTGGCTGAGAAGGCTTCTCCCATTGCTGACGTTGTGTTCGGTCTGAACGCTATCATCTGGGAGTCCCTGAAGGCCGAGAACATCCTGATCCCCTTCGTGCCGGAGTGGGCAGACGAGATCCCCGCCGGTCTGAACGACGACGAGGGCTACTACCATGCAATCGTCAAGCAGGCTATTCTGCTGGTCTACGATCAGAACCAGCTCACCGAGGATCAGGCTCCCACCGATTGGCCCGACCTGTGGACCAAGCCGGAGTTCGATAAGAAGTACGAGTACCTGACCAGTCTGGCCGGCGGCACAGTCCGCAACGTCATCACTGGTATCCTGACCCGCTATGCGGACCCCAACGGTGATCTGGGCATTGCACAGGAAGGCTGGGATGCCATCGCCGAGTACTACAAGCACGGTGTGCCCAATGAGGACGGCGTGGACCTGTACGCACAGATCGCCAGCGAGAACAGCACCGTTGTCTGCGGTCAGATGTGGTCCTCCGGCGTTGAGACCCGCGACCAGCAGTACGGTGTCAAGACCGGCTACGCAGTTCCCGATGTTGGCGTTCCCTATGCAGTTGAGGGCGTTGCCATCGTGAACGGCACCAAGAACGAGGAAGAGGCACAGCGCTTCGTCAACTGGTTCGGCAGTGCACAGATTCAGGGCGAGTGGGCTGAGGTCTTCTCCACCCTGCCGGCAAACACCAACGCTGTTGGTAAGGCCAACGAGTTTAACCAGACCATCGCAGAGCTGCCCGCACAGCAGATCGACTGGGCACTGGTTGCACAGAACATCGACGCATGGTGCGAGAAGATCATGCTCGAATATATGCCGTAATCATCCCGGCATTCTAAAGTTCGTTCGTTTACAATAATGCGGAAAGGTCGGTTTGCAGATGTCATACAGCGAGCCGACCTTTTTTCGCAGCTGCTCATCATCGAGGTACAGAGCATGATCAAACTTGAACATATCGAAGTGACTTTTGGCTCCTTCAAAGCCCTGAAGGACATCAACATTGACATCCACGAAGGTGAGTTCTTCACCTTCCTTGGACCCTCCGGCTGTGGCAAGACCACGACCCTGCGTACCATCACCGGCTTCATTTCTCCCAGTGCCGGTACTGTCAGCGTCCGCGGCAAGGACATCACCCACACCCCCATCGAAAAGCGCAACATCGGCATGGTGTTCCAGAGCTACGCTCTGTTCCCCACCATGACCGTGTACGAGAACATTGCCTTCGGCCTGCAGGTCCAGAAGATGGACAAGGAGGAGATCCGCAAGAAGGTCGTTGAGATGGGCAAGAAGGTGGACCTGAACGAGGAGCAGCTGAAGAAGAAGGTCTCCGAGCTGTCCGGCGGTCAGCAGCAGCGTGTGGCTATCGCCCGTGCACTGGTCACCAACCCTGAGATCATCTGTCTGGACGAGCCTCTGTCCAACCTTGACGCAAAGCTGCGCGTTCAGCTGCGCAACGAGCTGAAGGACCTGCAGAAGCGCTTCGGCATCACCACCGTTTACGTCACCCACGATCAGGAGGAGGCTCTGACCCTTTCTGACCGCATCGCGGTGTTCAACAAGGGCGTGATCGAGCAGATCGGCCATCCTGATGAAATTTACAGCCACTCCGCAACCGAGTTCGTCTGCAACTTCATCGGCGACATCAACCGCCTGACCCCGGAATTCCTCGCCGGCACCGGTGCAGATAAGGTGGAGGGTGTTGACCCCAGGAAGCACTGCTATATCCGTCTGGAGCGTATGCACGTCAACGAAGCAATGGCCACCGATACCCTCAAGACCGAAGCTGTGGTGGAAGATTACGAGTTCTACGGTCTGTACATCAAGTACACCGTCCGTGCCTTCGGTCAGACCGTCAAGGTCATCGAGAAGAACAGCGGCAAGCCCCTGTACAAGAAGGGCGATACGGTGACGCTGAGCTATAACCCTGCTGACATCATGCAGTACGAGGGGTGATTCTGAGATGAAAGAAAAGAAAAAATTCTCATTTACGCCTGAAAAGCTGTGGGGAATTGCAATTTTTGTGTTCTTCGCATGGTTCATTTTCGCATTTCTGGTATTCCCCAACCTCAACACCGTGGTGAGCGTGTTCTACCAGAACGGTCACTTTACCACCGAGGTCTTCACAAAGCTCGTCCACTCTGCCAAGGCAATGCGAAGCCTGCGGAACAGCTTGATCCTTGCACCCACCCTGTCCATTACTGTCGGCTTTATCGGCATCAGTCTGGTGCTGATCACCGAGTATTTCGACATCAAGGGTGCCAACATCCTCCGTCTGGGCTACATGACCACCCTGATCTACGGCGGCATTATTCTGGTCTCCGGCTACAAGTTCATCTACGGCAAGACCGGTATCCTGACCACCCTGTTCGCCAAGATCATCCCCAGCTTCCCCATTGACTGGTTTGAAGGCTACTGGGCAGTTCTGTTCGTTATGACCTTCGCCTGCACCTCCAACCACATGATCTTCCTCCGCAACGCCATGCGTTCGGTGGACTTCCAGACCGTCGAGGCTGCACAGAACATGGGCGCATCCCAGTTCCGCATCCTGACCAAAGTGGTGCTGCCGGTGCTGACTCCCTCTCTGATGGCTGTCACCATCCTGACCTTCATCACCGGTCTGTCCGCTACCTCCGCACCTCTGCTGGTTGGCGGTCAGGGCTTCCAGACCATCACCCCCATGATCCTGACCTTCGCCAATAACGTCAGCTCCCGCCCGCTGGCAGCACTGCTGGCTCTGTTCCTTGGCGTTGCTACCATCATCCTGCTGACCATCATGATCCAGATCGAGAAGCGCGGTCACTATATGTCCGTTTCCAAGGTCAAGACCACCATCGTCAAGCAGAAGATCCGCAACCCCATCCTGAACGTTCTGGCTCATGTGTACGCTTACCTGCTGTTCCTCATCTATGTGATCCCCGTGGCACTGGTCGTCCTGTTCTCCTTCACCGACTCTGCCACCATCGCAAGCAAACACCTGACCCTGTCCAGCTTCACTCTGGAGAACTACATCTCCATCTTCCAGAAGGCTTCCTCCTACAAGCCCTTCGTGGTCAGTATCGCCTACTCCGCTATTGCTGCTTCCTTTGTGGCAATCATCGTTCTGATCGCCTGCCGCATTCTGCAGAAGCGCAAGGACCGTCTGGGCGGCGCACTGGAATACGGTCTGCTGATCCCCTGGCTGCTGCCCACCACTCTGATGGCTCTGGGTCTGATCACCACCTACAACACCCCGCGCGTCTGGATGTTCAACAAGGTTCTGACCGGCACCTCTGTCATCATGCTCATCGGCTACATCATCATCAAGATCCCCTTCACCCTGCGTATGACCAAGGCCGCTTTCTTTTCGCTGGATGATTCTCTGGAGGATGCAGCCCGGAATATGGGTGCCAAGCCCTTCTACACCTTCATGCGTGTGCAGCTGCCCATCATTCTGCCCACGGTTCTGGCTATCTTTGCCCTGAACTTCAACGGCTTGCTGGGCGACTACGATATGTCTGTCTTTATGTATCACCCCCTGAACAAGCCTCTGGGCGTGTACATCAAGTCCCTGACCGACGCCGAGACCAACGCAGACAACGCTGCTCTGACCTTCGTGTACGCAGTGCTGATGATGGTCATTTCTGCCGCCGTCATGTATCTGGTCTATGGTCGCGGCAACAAGGTGGACAAGAGCAAAGACTAAAGCGTAAGCTGATAATTCAGAAATGAGGTATTTAATATGGTCGGCAAAAAAGAATATGCACAGATCAACGAGCTGCTGAATGCGCGTCTGGATGCCAAAAAGGTTCTCATTGCAGTGCATCGCGGCGCATGGGGCGGCAACATCATCGAGGGCACTGTGCCCTCCCTTGAACTGGCACTGAAGATGGGTGCGGATATGTTCGAGTGCGACCTGTCCAAATCCACCGACGGCGTGATCTATGCCTTCCACGATACGCAGGAGCCTCGCCTGCTGAAAACGGAGCAGAACGTCAAGACCATGACCTCCGCAGAGATCGACGCACTGGAGTTCTACAACAGCATCGACGAGCCCAGCGGAAAGCACGTCCAGCGTTTTGAAGAAGTGGTGAAGTATTTCACCCACGGCGAGCTGTTCAACATCGACCGTTCCTGGTCCATCCTTGCCGAGACCCATGAGCTGCTGAAGGACTACCCCCATGTGGTCAAGCAGGCGATCATCAAGACCCCGGTAAAGGACGAATATCTGGAGTTCTTCCAGAACTGCCCGGTCAAGTATATGTATATGCCCATCGTGTACAACATGGAGGAGCTGCGTAAGGTTTTGACCTACGACAACATCAACATCGTTGGCGTGGAGGCCATTGCCAAGACCGCAGATTCCGAGATGATCGACCCGGAGAACCTGAAGTGGATCCGGGAGCAGGGACTGTACATCTGGGTCAACAGCATCAATCTGGGCAGAGGTCACGAACTGAGCGGCACCTACAACGACGATGTGGCTCTCAGCGAGGGACCGGATGCCGCATGGGGCGTTCTGATGGATCGTGGATACAATGTGATCCAGACCGACTGGCCTTCCCTGCTGGCTTCTTATCGGGACGAGAGATTCGGCGTATAACCGATAAAAAGCCCGGCGTGTAACCTCTGAAGGCAGAGACTGCGTGGGTCTCTGCCTTTTTTATAAGGAGAGAGTCCATGAAACTGTTCTACGGGACTGGGAACCAGAGCAAGCTGCGGAATATGCGCGCCATCCTTGCCGGGATGCCCATCGAGCTTGTCACCCCGGCAGACCTTGGCATCCGGCTCCCGGCTGTGGAGGAGACCGGTGCAACACCGCTGGAAAATGCAGCGTTAAAAGCTGAGGCATACCATGCTGTTTCCGGCCTGCCCAGCTTCTCGCTGGATTCCGGGCTGTATCTGGAAGGGGTGCCGGCAGAGCTTCAGCCGGGGCCTTACGTCCGCCGGGTAAAGGGCAGGGAACTTTCCGACGAGGAGTTCATTGCCTACTATCAGCAGTTGGCGCACCAGTACGGCGGCAGGCTCAAGGCACGGTTCATCAACGGGCTGTGCGTGGTGCTGAACGACCGGCAGCGGAAAGAAGCCGCCGGACCGCAGGTCTCCACAGACTGGTTCTGGATCGTGGAAACGCCCCATCCCACCCGGTTAAAGGGCTTTCCCATGGACAGCATTGCGGTAGACCCCCAGACCGGGCGGTACTGGGTAGAGGGTGACCTGAAGGACGAACAAAACGCCAAGGGTTCCACCCTTGCCACGGGTGTCCGCAGGTTCTTTTCGGAGCTGCTGCAAAACGACCTGCGCTCTGAGATCGAGGAGATAAACTATGGGACATATGACCTGACCCTTGATTCCGCAGGCGGCGGCGAAACTGCCGTTCTGGATAAGGGCAAGGTACACTACTCCTATGTCAATGCTGCCAGAGCCGCAGGGCTGTTCACCAAGAGCGATTATAGCAGATACACCACATAAATCTTTATACATGGGGGTTGAAAAAATAATGCTTCACGCAAGGGAAATCACACTTGGCGCAATTGTTTTGCGAATTATTATGGCAGAAGTCCTTGGCGGTGTGATTGGTTCGGAACGCGGGAGAATGAATCGCCCTGCTGGAATGCGCACCTATATGTTGGTCAGTATCGGCTCCTGTGTGGTTATGCTGATAAACCAGTATGCCTATCAGGTCTATGGTGTTGGCGACCCTGTGCGGTTGGGCGCACAGGTCGTCAGTGGCATTGGCTTTCTGGGTGCAGGAACAATTATTGTAACAACGCATAATCAAATCAAAGGCCTGACGACAGCCGCCGGACTTTGGGCATCGGCGTGTATAGGTCTTGCAATCGGAATTGGTTTATACGAGGTTGCTATCGTTGCCTGCATTGCGGTGTTCTCGGTTCTTACTGTGTTGCATCAGTGGGATTTCTATATGAGAAACCGTACCAATATTATTGATTTATATATTGAGCTGGATGCAAGCATTTCCTTTGGTGAATTTTTGCGTAACACACGAGAATTGGATTTAGAGTTGAGTGATATTCAAAAAGAAGATCACTCTCATTATGATGCCGAAGTTGTTCCCTTTACGGTTACAATACGAAGCAAAACAAGCCGTACACAAGATGATATTCTCAGTATCATCCGGCGTATGGAAGGAATCAAATATTTTGAAGTGATTTAATCGAGGATCCTCAGAATGATAAAAAATATTGTATTTGATATGGGAAACGTTCTGGTTCGGTTTGACCCGGAGCTGTTTATGGACCGCTATTCCCTCACCGGCGAGGACCGCAGGCTGATCCGCAACGAGGTGTTCCGCTCGGTGGAGTGGACCATGCTGGATCGGGGCGTGATCGACGAGGAGATCGCAGAACAGCACATTCTGCCCCGCCTGCCGGAGCGTCTGCACGATGCAGCCCGTGGGCTGATCGAAACGTGGGATGACCCCATCGTGCCGGTGGAGGGAATGTTGGAGCTTTTGCAGGCACTGAAAGCAAAGGGCTACCGGCTCTACCTGCTTTCCAACGCTGCCACCCGTCAGCCCATCTACTGGGCACGGGCAGAGGCCAGCAAGCTGATGGACGGTGCCCTGATCTCCGCAGAGGTCAAGCTGCTGAAGCCCGACCCGCAGATCTACCGCACCTTCCTGCGCAAGTTCGCCCTTCGCCCGGAGGAATGCGTCTTTATTGACGATACGCCCATCAACGTGGAGGGCGCACTCTACGAAAATATGGCAGGCATCGTGTTCAACATGGATGTTGCTGCCCTTGCCGAGAGCCTGCACGCTCTGGGCGTGGAATGGTAAGGTTTTGATTGGAGAAATGCTTATGATGATCTGGATCGGTTTGATGCTTTTGATTTGTGCTGGATTCTCTGCTTATGCAGGGGTATCCCAGTTGGAACAGGCAAAACAGCGTGCAAAGTGTTCTCTGGACGCTTTCACGGAACGAAGAAACGGGGTAAGCTGCATCTGTCTGGCGATCCTGTTCGTGATCCTTGGAATCGGCATCAACCTGTGACAGTGCATTTCTCCCGTCCCTGTTTGCTTCTTCCAAAGCCTGTCTGATGGGTTTGTTATGGCTCCCCATCGCTGCAGCAGTCCACAGGCGGTTTTGAAAGATAAATCTCCTTCATTTTCTGCTTAACGGCAGCAATAAAAAAGACCCCCGCAGCGTATGATTTGACGCCGCGGGGTTTCTCAATTGTTCGGTTTGTATTGCAGCACCTTC
>ENA-ORLW01001849-ORLW01001849.1-human-gut-metagenome-genome-assembly--contig:-NODE-1849-length-21375-cov-18.652221_pt1 | contig 21375 bp, 18 predicted proteins | sample MGYA00243017_ERZ508829 | MGnify/ENA primary metagenome ERZ508829 (study PRJEB26277, sample SAMN04329776) | human gut metagenome | biome: human-associated habitat | host: Homo sapiens | place: USA...
AAACTTAACTTTTCAACCCCAGTCGCTGAATTCTTCAAATTTATTGGTTAATTTTGCACTTGCAGGTAGAATCTGCCGCGTTTTAGAGAATTTTTGCTTTTGGCGAGGTTGATTTGGGTGAAGAAATGTAAAATTGGGTTTTAATGTGTCAATCCTTGGTAGGTGCGGCGCCTGCGCAGGTAGTACTGGGCGAGTATGTTGGTCTGCGAGCCGGGTGTGACGCCGAGTAGGTCGTCGTCGGGATGGGCGCCGTAGCTGCGGGCCATGCGCCGGAAGTCGCGGTGGGCGCGCACTATTGCGGCGGCGTCGGCCCAGTTGAGGGTGGCCACCGACCGGCACCATGCCAGGGCGTCGAGGAGTCTCCGCTTGAAGAGTTTGCGGGCTCGGGTGGCGTCCGGCAGGTTTTTGTGCATCATCAGCAGGTTGTTGCGGAAATTGAGGTATGTCTTGCGCGGGTTGCCCATGGGCAGGGAGCCGCCGCCGAGGTGTCGCACGGAGGCTGCGGGTACTGCCGCCACCTGATATCCGGCCAGGTGTATGCGCCAGCACAGGTCGATTTCTTCCATATGGGCAAAAAAGCCGGGGTCAAGGCCGCCAAGTGCCAGATAGAGGTCGCGGCGCACCACCATTGCTGCTCCGGAGGCCCAGAATACTTCCTGCGGGGTGTCGTACTGGCCGCGGTCGGCTTCGCAGTGGCCGAAAATGCGGCCTCGGCAGTAGGGATAGCCGTTTCGGTCGATGAAACCGCCGCATGCGCCGGCGTACTCGAAGTGTGTAGGGTCGCTGTAGCTCAGTATTTTGGGCTGCGCGGCTCCGATGCGGGGATTGGCTTTCATATAGTCGACCATAATGCGGTCCCACCCGGGGTCGGGGGCGAGGTCGGAGTTGATCAGGGCGCAGTAGGTGAAGTCGCCGGCCTCGAGGATGGCGCGGTTGTAGCCGGCGGCGAAGCCGAGGTTGGTGTCGAAGGCGAGAATGTCGACCTTGTCGGCAAACTCCGTTTTGAGCAACTCGAGGCTGCCGTCGGTGCTTCCGTTGTCGGCAACTATGATGCGCGTGATGGAGCTGTCGGTATTTGCGATGACCTCCGGCAGGAAGCGTCGGAGGAGCTTCTCGCCGTTCCAGTTCAGTATTATCGCTGCTAAAGGTCTGGTTTCTTTCATGATTTGATAAATTCGGAGGCGTTTTTCCACCTGTTGTGGCTCCACAGCCAGATTGCGGGGTTGCGCCGCACTGTTTCTTCGAGCATTTCGGCATAGCGGGAGGTGACTTCGTGCGGCTCGGTGTCGGCTACATTGCGTGCAATCAGCCGGCAGACTATGCGGTAGTGTCCCCGCGAGCTCTTGTACATATCCCAATAGATAGCGGCCATGCCGAGCTTGCGGGCCAGGGTTTCGGTTCCGCTGATAAAAGGCGTCGGTCGGCCGAGGAAGTCTACCACCACGGCGGGGTCGCCATGCGAGGGCTTTTGGTCGCTCATAAAGCCGGTGACGCTGAGGGCGCCGTCTCTCTTCCACCCCAGCAGTGTGCGGAGCACCACAGCCTTGGGAATCGAAACCGACCGGAAACGCGAGCGAACCCGGAGCATGAGCGCATCGAAGGCGGCATTGCGCAGCGGGCGGTAGACCTGAGCGTAGACCATTGTCGGCGAGGGCTTCGCTGCGGTGTGGAGAGTAACGGAGGGCGCCCACTCCCAGTTGCCGGTGTGGCCGAAGTAGACGACTGTGCTGCGTCCTTCGGCTGTGAGCGAGTCGATAAGCTCCACGTTCTCAAACTCCATACGCCGGCGCATTTCGTCGTCAGAAATATGGAGGAGCTTGAGCGTTTCGACCACATAATCCGTGAAATTGCGGTAGAAGCCGCGTTCTATGGTCAGCAGCTCGGAGTGGCTTTTCTCCGGGAAGCAGGCGGCAAGGTTGGTGCGGACCACGCGTCGGCGATAGCGAGCCACATAGTACAGCACGGGCCAAATGATATCGGAGGCCACGTAAAGCACACCCAGAGGCAGACGTGCCAAGACCGAAAAGAGAGCCAACAGAACGCGAGTCATGGCATCGAGGCACTGATTGTCTGTCCGTCGGCCAGTAGCTCGTCCAGCCGCAGCGGCATGATTGCGTTGTCTTGCCCTACACCGGCCGGGGCGGCCACTCGCAGGTAGTTGTCGGTGAATCCGCCCAGGCTGCCGTCGGCCTTCGACGACTCCAGCAGCACGGGGCGCACCGTGCCGAGGTAGCGCTCGGCGAAGGCGCGGTGCTTTGCGGCGCTGACTTGGCCCATAATGTGCGCTCGGCGATGCTTTTCGGCCTGGTCGACGGTACCTTCTATGGCCAGGGCGCGTGTTCCGGGACGTTCGGAGTATGGGAACACGTGGAGATGGCTGATGTCAAGGCTCTCCACGAAGGTGCGTGACCGTTCGAACTCGTCGGGGCTCTCCCCGCGGGCGCCTACGATGAGGTCGACGCCGATGAAGGCATCGGGCACGATGCGGCGCACCCGCTCGATTTTGGCGGCGAAGAGGGCCGTGTCGTAGCGGCGACGCATAAGTGCGAGCACCTTGTCGGAACCGTTCTGAAGCGGAATATGGAAATGGGGCATGAAGGCGCGCGAGGCCCCCACGAAGTCTATGAGTTCGTCGGTGAGCAGATTAGGTTCGATGGAGCTTATGCGGTAACGCTCTATGCCGTCCACGCGGTCGAGCTCGCGGCAGAGGTCGATGAAGCTGTCGTCGCGTCCGGCCCCGAAGTCGCCGATGTTGACGCCAGTGATAACAATCTCACGTCCGCCTCGGGCGGCTGCCTCCTCGGCCTGGCGCACTATCTCGGCGATTGTGCCCGAGCGCGAGCGGCCGCGAGCCTTGGGGATGGTGCAGTAGGAGCACCAATAATCGCAGCCATCCTGCACTTTGAGGAAGAAGCGAGTGCGGTCTCCTCGGGCGCAGGCCGGCATGAAGGTCCGCAGATCTTTGGCATCGGGCACGGCGGCGGGTGCGGTATTTCCGCTTCCGGCAATGGCTTCAAGGGTCATGTCGGCCAAGGCCAGCTTGTCGTTTACGCCGGCCACCACGGCCACACCCGGCAGCAGAGCCACCTCGGCGGGTTTGAGCTGGGCGTAGCAGCCCGTCACCACTATTGCGGCCTCGGGGTAGCGGCGGTTGAAATTGCGTATTGCGGCCCGGCACTTTCGGTCGGCCTCGGCGGTGACGCTGCAGGAGTTGACCACCACCACATCGGGCGTCTCGCCGTCGGCGCAGGCGCCGATGCCTTTGGCGGCAAACACGTCGGCCACGGCCGACGTCTCCGCAAAGTTCAGTTTGCAGCCGAAAGTATGGTAGAGCGCCTTCATCCTTTATAATTATTGACAATGGCGGCGATTTCGCGGGCATCCTGCGCGGAAGTGCCCGTCGAAATGGGCAGCGACACCACAGTGCGGCATATACGGTCGGTCACCGGCAGAGCGGGCCACTCCCTGTCGGCATAGCACGGCTGCCGGTAGAATGGGGTGGCATAATGCACATCGCAGCCAACGCCGTTTTTATTCAGAAAAGCCATGAAACCTTCGCGATTGTCGGTTCGAACAACATACTGGTGCCATACTGAGCCGTCGGTCTTCTCAACGACTGGCTTAACAATCAGAGGATTGTCTATCTCGCGGTCGTAGAGTGCCGCAAGGTTGCGCCTGTGGTCGGTTTCAAAGGCTATGTCCTTTAGTTTGATTTTGAGGAAAGCGGCCTGAATAGGGTCCATACGGCAATTATAGCCCAAATAAATATTGTGATAGCGGCGGTCGGAACCATAGTTGGCCAAAGCGCGAACCGTTGTTGCCAATTCGGCGTCGGCAGTGACCACGGCACCGGCATCACCTACGGCGCCGATATTTTTGGTGGGATAAAAGCTGAAAGCAGCGGCATCTCCCAACGAGCCGGAGATGGAAGTCCCTCGTGGCGAGAGAGTTGCACTTTGCGCTCCTATCGCCTGGGCGTTGTCCTCGATGACGAGCAGATTGTTCCGGCGACCCAACTCTGCCAGAGTAGCGTCGTAGCACACGCGACCGTAGAGATGCACCGTCAGGATGGCTTTAGTTGCCTGGGTTAATGTTTTGGCAACCTGCGAAGTGTCCATGTTTAGCGTTTCCGGATCTGCGTCGACCGGCACCGGCACGAGCCCCATTTCCGTCAGCGGCAGCACGGAGGCGATGTAGGTATTGGCCGGCACTATAACCTCATCGCCGGGAGCTATGCGGCCGAGCAGAATGTACGCTCTGAAAATGAGACGAATGGCATCAAGACCATTGCTGACCCCGACGCAGTGCGGGGTGCTGTGGAGGACCGCCATTTCGCGCTCGAAGGCCTCGCACTCCTCTCCCCCGATATATCGGCCGGAATCGAGCACGCGGCAAGCAGCCTCCTTTAGGTCGCTAAGATGCCGGCGATTAGTGGCGCGAAGGTCGAGAAAGGGATATTTGAGTTCACTCATGTGCATGAAGTTTAAGGAATTGGTCGAACTCGCGCACATAATCGCCTTCTGAATAATGAGTTGAGGTCAGCACCATACAAACCGAACCGGACGAGAAATTGTCGAGCGTACGCCAGTAGCCCGGCGGCACGTAAAGTCCGCAGAACGGCCGATTCAAAGTGTAGCGGTGCCACTCGCGGCCGTCGAAAAGATTGACGTTGAAGCTTCCGGACATAGCAATCAGCACCTCGCGACCTTGGTAGTGCGAGTGGCCGCCACGCTCTTCGCCGGCTGGAACATCGTATGTCCAGTAAACACGCTCGATGGCGAAGGGGATTCGGCCGTCGCCGTTCTGGACGAAGGTGAGGTTGCCGCGCGGGTCGTAGATACGTGGCAGCTCTATAAGGCGTGGTTTTTCAGTTTCCACTTGCAAGGCGCTGGAGGTATTGTCCATAATGCGTTGATTTTAAGGGTTCGGCGAGCGCCGCCAACTGAGCGGCGTCGATGAATCCGCGGCGGAAGGCCACTTCTTCGAGCGAAGCCACCAATAGCCCCTGGCGTTTCTGGATGGCCTCCACGAAGGCCGAGGCTTCCTTCAAGGAGTCGACGGTGCCGGTGTCGAGCCATGCGAAGCCGCGGCCGAAAATCTGCACGCGCAGTCGGCCTTGCTCCAAATACCTGCGGTTTACGTCGGTGATTTCCAGCTCGCCGCGTGCCGACGGCTTTATGCCGGCTGCAAGGTCGACGACATCGTTGGGGTAGAAATAGAGTCCCACAACGGCTTTGTCGCTGCGCGGCTCAGCCGGTTTCTCCTCTATGCCGACGGGTAGGCCGGACTTGTCAAGCTCAACGACGCCATACCGGCGGGGGTCGAGTACGGGGTAGGCGAAGACCGAGGCAAGGCCGGCGGCGCAGTCGGCGGCCGCTTTGCCGAGCATACCGGTGAAGCCCTGACCATAGAAAATGTTGTCGCCAAGCACAAGGCAAACATCGTCCGCCCCGATAAAGTCGCGGCCTATGATGAATGCTTGCGCCAGCCCTTCCGGCCGGGGCTGCTCGGCGTAGTCGATGGCGATGCCGAGCTGCGAGCCGTCGCCGAGAAGGCGGCGGAAGCCGGGTAGGTCGGCGGGGGTGGAAATAACCAGTATGTCGCGTATTCCGGCCAGCATAAGCACCGAAAGCGGGTAGTAGACCATCGGCTTGTCGTAGACCGGCAGAAGCTGTTTGGACACCGCAAGCGTCATCGGGTGGAGGCGCGACCCGGCCCCTCCGGCAAGTATTATTCCTTTCATCGGCCTTCGTACATTTTCCGGTAATAATTGCGGTATTGGCCGCTAACTATATTTCTCACCCACTGAACGTTGTCGAGATACCAGCGTACGGTGCTCTCAAGGCCCGGCCCGAAGTCGACCAGCGGCCGCCAGCCCAGAGTCTTCATGGCTTTGGAGGCGTCGATGGCATAACGTCGGTCATGGCCCGGTCGGTCGGCAACGTAGGTGATGAGCGACTCATCGACGGCCTTGTCGCCGGTGAGCAGCCGCACCTTTTCAAGCAGCAAGCGCACTATGTCGATATTGCGCTGCTCGCTGTAGCCGCCGAAGTTGTAGACTTCGCCGGGAATACCCCGCGTGGCGGCCAGGAGGACGCCACGGCAGTGGTCGTCGACGTAGATCCAGTCGCGCACGTTGAGTCCGCGGCCGTAGACGGGCAGCGGACGGTGCTCGAGCATATTATTGATCATCAATGGAATGAGCTTCTCGGGGAACTGGTATGGACCATAGTTGTTGCTGCACCGGGTCACTACCACCGGAAAACCGAACGTGCGGTGGTAGGCCAGGGCCATCATGTCGGCGGCTGCCTTGGAGGCCGAGTAGGGCGAGGACGGCGCAAGCGGCGTACTTTCGCTGAAGGTGCGGGTGCCGTAGAGCAGAGCCGGCCGCCCCAAAGCGGCCTCGGTGGCCGTGTCGGCATGTACGGGCGCCGGGCAGTCGGCCTCAAGGTCGCCGTAGACCTCGTCGGTGCTCACCTGCACAAATTTCTCGAAGGCGCAGCAGGGATTTGAGGCAATGTGGCGACGTGTGGTCTCCAGCAATGCCTGCATTCCGGCTATATTGGTGTCGACAAAGGGCTTAGGGTCCATAACCGAGCGGTCGACGTGGCTCTCGGCGGCGAAGTTCACCACATAGTGGGGGTCGAACTCGGCCAGCAGAGCACCTACGGCAGCGGAGTCGGCGATGTCGGCGTGCAGAAAAGCCCCGGCAGGTATCACTCGCTCAAGGTTTTCGGCATTTCCGGCATATGTCAGCGCATCGACCACCCGCACCTGCGCTCCCATCTTCACGAGCATGCGCACAAAGTTGGTGCCGATGAAGCCGGCGCCGCCGGTGACTACAAAGCGCTTATCGTTCAGCGTGCTTTCCATCACTGTTCGGGTTGAGTGTGGTTGGCCATCTGATCGCGCGCAGCGCGGAGCATTCGTTCATACTTCTCGCGGCGGATGGTGGCCATCCGCTTGGCCTGAACGGCCATTGCGAAGTTGTGGCACAGCTCGATTTCGGCACGCATGGCCGGCGTGAGAGTGGCCTGAGTGGTCGTGGATGTGCCGACGAACACAATCTTGTTTGCCGACGGATGCTCGGCCAGCCAGGGTCCGAATTCGGCCACTTCCTCCTGGTTGAAGCTGGCGGTCTCTGTGGAGCCTACCGTGACAAGGCGTGCTGCGGAGATAGCGCCGCTGCGAACGGTCTGCGAGCCGGCTTTGAGCTCGATGGCTCGAAGGCCGATTCGGCGCCCGTTAAGAGCGGCCACCATATATAAATAGCCGTCGTCGTTGACGCGGGCCTGGATGCCGGTGGAGGCCATGGCACGCTCGGAGGTACCGGTCGGCAGCCAGTACCCCTCCATGCCGGGAGCGGGTGGGGGCACGTGGCGGAAGAGGGCGCGGAGACTGTCCTCGGCAATGGTTGCGGCCGCCAGCTCGGCGTCGGCCAGCCCGATGCTGTCCATTGCCAGACCTTCCATAGCCCGAGCCCTGAGGCCCAATGCGTTGCGGCGCACTGCCACTTGGCCCGGATAGCGGGCGTTGAGGGTGTCGAGCACCTCGATGGCAGCGGCGTAGTTGCCGTTTTCTATCTCGGCTTGGCTCCGGGCGTAAAGAGCCTCGGCGTCCTTGCGCTCGCCCATAGTGCAACCGGTCATGCCGATACCGGCCACAACGGCTGCCAATATTCCAAATAACGATTTTCTCATCATTGCAGATTTTCCGCAAAAATAAGCATTATTTGGCAATTGACAAAAAATCCGCCTTTCGCCGGCTCTGCAATCCTCTCTCAATAAGCCTCAAAGAAAAAATCAAAGCTTAGAGCCTCCTGCGCACTCATCGTGTCGGATTGGGTGGGGAGGTGGCCTCGCCGTAGTCGATGGTGTAGTCTGCGCCGTTAAATGGGTAGAAGGTCCAGACGCCGACACGTTTGAATCTGAAGGGCTCCAAGCTGAAGATTATCCAGCCTTCGGCCGGTATCCGATGTTTGTAGCCATATATTTGCATAAAGCCCTGGTATTTGTACTCCGGCGAATCGGACCGGAAATCTTTTATCCTGCTTATTTCGGTGACTGAATTGGCCGGAACGCGTCCGTTGAAGTTTATTATGAACTCACCTATCGAGTCGTTGTAGAAATGCCGCATAGCGGTGGGATGCGGATATTCCGCCTGCAGCGACTCCTCGCTAAAAATCAACTGCGTCCCGTCTTTGCGCCCGAGAACATATGGCGTGAGAGTCAGTCCGCCCTCAAACCGATTGCCCTGCTCAATCCAAAACCCGAATTTGCGACCGCAGGAGTCGTAACGGTTAAAGATTTGTAGGCTATTATATCGCACTGCGGGTATTTTACGCGCACGCCATAGTGTGAAAGGTGAATCGTTGGCGCTTTCCCGCTGAGCTATCCTCAGTGTTGTGCCCCATACGTCATTGTTGAAGCCGGAAGTACGGGCAATGTACTGTTCAAATATAGTGGGAGGGTTGGGCGGTGAACAACCGTAATCAGTCAACTCAATCTTTCCGGACGGATAAACGGTTGTCCATGTCCCCGCACGAGGTTTCAAATTATCGTCAAAATAAGGAATAAAACCGCGAAGGCTCCAGCCTTGCGTGATGGAGTCTTTATAGATAAGTTGCTTGTAAATCTGATCTTTAATAAAAGGTTGTCTAAATTTTATAATCTCATCGGTTACGGGCCCCCCAGGGTAAAGGTGTAGACGGGAAGCCAATCATTGAATATCACATCAAAGTTTACCACGTAACAAGGTTCAGGGCTTAAAGCAGGAAATGAACAACCTACAGATTCTACATATGGTGCAGTAGCGGAATCTAAACACTCATATGCGGCTTCGATTCCCCTATTTTTGCCATGGAGATAATTGGTTGAGCCGAATATGCGGTCTAATATCCTGTTATTCACCCTCACCCAAGTCCCATGCCGCAACCCCTCAGCATCGTGCCTGTTTAATTGGGTTGGTGTGCCAAATATTTCACGCTCCTCAAAATTAGTTTGAGAGAGAATCGCCATGCAAGAGATTCCCGAAAAAATAAGAATAAAAAACACCTTTTTCATCGCAGAATAAATTGTATCAATAAATTTAATCATCTGTTTGTGTTTGTTGTTGTGTCGGAATGGTGTAGTCTATCCAAAACCGTCTGTGGCTTCATCCAAAATCAAATTAATACTTTTTTCGTATAATTAAATGTCTGGGAAGGCTAAAAAGCCAAATCGGCAATGGACCCCCACGAAGAAAGAAAAGACTAAAAAGATGATGGAGCCAATAAGCCAATATTTTGTAACTAGTCGAAATTTGCGCAAGTCATATGTTTGAGGTTTGCCTGCTATTCTCTTGTATCGTCCACTTATGACGAAATATATGAGCAACCCGGCATAATTGAGTAGAATAAACATAATTATGCTCGTATTGGTAACGTCATGGCGAAAAAAATCATAAAAAGAATCCGATACTATCAGCAAAAGAAGGAGTGCTCCGTAGTTGGCCATCAACGGAATACAAAAATCGACCACCGTCAGAACCGCGGAGAGGGCGTTGTCTCCATAAGTGTTCTCATTACGCTTATAAAGGGCATATAGTATTCCGTCAAGTATTTTCATCATATTCTTCATTATAATAATTCTTTTCTATCTATGTCGGATTCCTTTTAAAAACCGAATTTGATGCCAAAGCCGATATAGGTAGATAGTAAGCAACCTATGATTGCTACACATAAAGAAAGCTTAAAATAAAAGCGTTTTTTGGGTGTGTCGTAAATTTCCGGGTGCTCCACAATTCGTAGATACCTTTTTCGAAATAGAAAATATGCGATCCAGAACGCGAATGGGAACGCGATTAGCAACTTAACATATAATGCCGGGATGATAAGCCAGAAATAGGCATAAGGCTCCCAATTAATCAAAAATCCGTTTATTATTAAGAATGAAAAAATTGCTTGACACGCAATATAACAGGACGCTGATATTGCCGACCAAATGTTTCGGCCAAAATCTTTTTCCTCTTTTTTGAAGTAGAAATAATAAAGGGTATCAATAAATTTAATCATATGTCAGTATGTTTTGCTGTGTCGGAACGCTGTAGTCTATCCAGAATCCATCCCTAGCTCAGTTCAATTGTATATAAAGTATATTCCCCCCAATAGCTGAAGAGGGGGAGTGGCTAAAAGCCGAATTTGATGCCGAAGCCGATAATGGTGGATATAGGAAACAAAATGAGTGTTCCCCAAGACCATACTCTATAGTATTTGCGATTTTTTTTAGTCTCATAAATATCCGGACGCTCCACAATGCGTAAATATCTTTTTTTAAAGAGAAAATAGGTAGTCCAGAACACGAAAGGAAACGCGATTAGCAACTTGACATATAATGCCGGTATGACAAACCAAAAGTTGGCATAAGGTTCCCAATTAATCAAAGCTCCATTTACTATTAAGAATGCCATAATTGCCTGTACTGCAAAACACCAAGAGGCTGACATTGCCGACCAAATGTTTCGGCCAAAATCCTTTTCCTCTTTTTTGAAGTAGAAATAATAAAGGGTATCAATAAATTTAATCATATGTCAATGCATTGGTGAATGTGTTTTGTTGTGTCGGAACGCTGTAGTCTATCCAGATTGTATCCTAAAAGCCGAATCGAAAGTATACTCCGATTGCCATACAAGGAAGTGGCAGACATATCGCACCCCAGTGCCAGAGTCTCGCTATCATATGATATTTGGGAGAGTCGTAGATTTTGGGGTTGTTCATAATTAGTTTATATCTTTTATTAAGAAGAAAATAAACGATGCACACAATAAAATGCAAGGCTATAAAAAGAATGAACTCATACTTAGAGACCGATTTGATAAACTTGTCGAAAGCGGCCCAGTTAATCAAGCCGGCAAACAGAACCAAATAGTACAGGAAAAGGGAGATTACAAGAAACATACAGGCTATGATTGCAGCCCAAGCGCTTATTCCAAAGTCTTTCTCTTCGCGTTTGCAGAAGAAATAAAAAAGAGCATCTATAAACTTCATCAGTGCACTATATTTATTAATCAAGTTGTTTCACGGAAGTTGAATAATCAATACCAAAGCCATCAGTAGCCAGATCAGCAATGAAATAAACAACACCTGCGCCTAGCCCGGCCCAGCCTGCACCACATATATATGACATTGCAGCATCTGTGGTATATTTCAGATAAACTGCACCATTTCGGCCTCCTTCATCATAATATTTGTAAATATTGTATAATGCGATAACTGCTGAAATCCCCATTGTAAATTTACCGCAAATTTTCAAAATAGTCATATATCTGCCCAACCCTACTCCAGGGGAAGAATGGCCAACTGCGAAATCAATAAGATTCTTTTTTACTGTGTTTTGGAACCCAAAAGCTGTTGCTCCCACATTTATGCCATGAAGAACTTGGCCAATTTGCTCATCTTGGGGTGCGTTGATTTGGATTTCGTACTCCGGATCGGGTATTTCAGCATTGCGGTCGGGCAATTCGACGGGTTGGAAGGAGTCCGCGACAAAGCACGTGCCGTTCAGCTGATTGGGAACCCTGACGTTTTGTAGGCCATACATTGGCTGGCCAACGGACATCGTTTCCAGTTGTCTGTTCTGGGCACCGTCGCGGTCGAGGTAGCGCAGCGGGTTGGCCAGGCAGTAGGTGTAGGGAGCTGTGTCGAGGTAGCGGCGCCACAGGGGGTCGGGGGTGAGGAAGCGCAGCAGCACGGCGTCGTAGATGCGGGCCGCGTTGTCGTACCAGCCGGTGCCGTCGGCATCAATCCACTCTTTGTCCTGGTGGAGGCGGTCGGTGCGCCGCGCGCCGCCCAGGCGCACGGGCAGTCCGGAGGGGTAAGTGAAGGTGTGGTTGGCGCACTGGCGCGTGCCGGAGGCGCTGAGCTGCACGGTGTTGCGCACCGACCCTTTGGCGTCGCGCGCATACCAGATGTGGGTGCTGTCGGAGTAGCTCCAATGGCCGAATCCTGTCTGCACGGTGGTGCTTCCGTTGTGGGTCTCGAACGGGCCGGAATAGGTGTGGATATCGCGGCTTTCGTGCTTGCGGACGCTGCGCCATGTGGTGTCGCCCTTGGCGTCGACGCGCGGGGTGAGGGTGGTGCGGTAGCGGTCGTAGCAGCGCGCCGTCAGCCGTCCGTCGGGCAGATAAGTCATGGTCAGCCGGTTGCCTGAGCTGAAGTCCACGCGGTTGATGAAGTTGCCGAAACTGTGGTATTTAATACTGGTAATTCCGCGGGTGTCGTCGCGCACGGGGCGTCCGGCGGCGTCGTAGCCGACGGGGTCGGGATACTCGCCGGCGGTCAGTGCAGGCACTTTTCCGGCCAGGGCGTCCGAGCCGGCCTCGCTGACGCGGCTGATGCGGTTGCCCGTGTAGGCAATGTCGGTGTCGGAGGCGTCGATGCTTTGATAGCGGCGCCGGATGGCCGTTGGGTTGCCGTTGAGGTCGTACTCAGTGCGCTCGCCGACGGTGCCGTAGACGCTCGAGTAGTCGATGAGGCGCCCGAGGCCGTCGTAGCGGATGCGGAAGGCGTTTTCCTGCCCCCAGCCCTTTTCGGAGACATAGGTCGGCATGCCCGAAAGCGAGCGCGAAAGGCTGTCGGTGGAATCTTCGTAGAAAATGCGCTGCCGTAGGAAGGGGCCCGACGACAGCGAGGCAATCTGCCCGCGGACGTTGCGTTCGTAGCGTTCCTGACACACGCCGTCCACTCCCGCCGGGCGGCCTGCCTCATCGTAGACGTAGGAACCCAAAAGCGTCCAGTGCGAGCCGTCGGGGCTGAACTCGGCAGTGCGGGGTCGGTCGGCGCGGTCGTAGGTGGTGCGCCAGTGGGCCTCGCATGCGCTAAGGACAGTGCCTTCGGTCATCCTCTCAGCGCGCACCATCCGGCGCAGCACATTGCCGCGGAAGTCGTAGGTCTTCAGCTCGGTGATGCGGTCGCCGTTGCCGAAGGGATCCCACTCCACGGCTGCCACCGGGCGGTCGTAGTCGTCGTACCACACTGCCGTATAGCGGCCCGTGCCGCCGGCAATCACTGCCGAGCCCGTGGGGAGTTCCAGTGCGCTCAGCGACGGGTCGAAGGGAAAGTCAGGATGCGAAGGCACCGTCACATTGGTGGCAAAGGAATGATTGTCGTAGTACCAGGCCCGCAGGGCCTTGAACCCGGCAGGACCGGCGAGGTTGCTGTACTGCAGGTCGTACTCCATCGCGCCCGGTCCGGGCACAACGTGCTCAATGAAAAGGCTGTCGGCGAAAAGCTCCTGCAGCTCGTCGTGGGTCATCCGCGTAGTTGCGGTGCCCTCAAGCACCCGGCGGTGCAGATGGTCGTATTTGAAAACCGTCCAGGTATTGGAGGCACGCTGGTCCGGCCGCTGAACCATAAGCGGCTGGTCGAACGGACTATAGACTGTCAACTCCGGCTCGCACCCGGGGGCCTTTGCCCAAATGCAGCGGCCACTAACGTCGTAGCGGAACTGCTGGCACAGCCCGTCGAGCAGCGACTGCGGCACCGACCCGCTCTCGGGAAGCTGAGCCGACGCCTCCGGCGAAAAAACAACCCTGAGATTACCGTAAATGTCGTAAACGCGGTAGGTGTCGGCATAGGGGCGCCCGGGCTCTCCCGTAAGCCGCCGCGTCAGAACGGTGCGCCCTTGAGTGTCGTCGAACTCCATCGTCACGCGGCCGTCCGGGTCGGTAGTCCGGGCAATGCCCAGCGTGCGGGCGCGATAATGGCCCGCGACGCACACCGCGCCGTCGAAGTCGACTTTGAGAAGACGGCAGGAACGCTCGTCCGACGAATCATTGGGGAAATACGAAATATGGGTCGCACCCTGGGCTGCAGACGGCCGCACGCCGGGCATAAACTGCCGGCTGAGACGCTTGGTTGCCGCGTCCTCGTAGCCATACTCAGTGTAGGGCCTCACATCCGCCCCGAAGAACGAGGCAGCCGCGTCGCGGACCGATGCCGGCTGAACGAAAGCCCCGTCAGCGCCCGGCAGAGGCACCGGCACCCAACTGTGGGAGAGCATCCCCGCGTGGTCATACTCCGAAAGAATCCCCACATCGCAGCCGGAGCCGCCGGCGGCGCGGCGCACCTTCAGCACCTCGCGGCCCATGCCGTCGAAGTAAGTCACCGTCTCAGCCGTGAGCGAATCCGCCAGAATCGTCTCAAGCGGAGTGCCGACCGGAAAGGCTCTTCCGGGAGTCACCTCCCTGACAAAGTTGCGCTCCACAAACTCGGCCGCCGCCGGCAGAGCCGACAGCAGCGCGAGGGCAATAAGGACGGGCGCTTTCATGGCAGTGGGGTTTATGCCCCAAAGTTAAGCATAATCTGCAGCACGGCAAAATAATGTCGAGAAAAATGAAGTTTTTAATTTACACGCTCACCGACAAAAAAAGTGATTTTTTTTTGCTACATTTGCAGCTAAGTCTTATATTCGCACCCGAAAACGGGCCTCGCCCCGGCGGGCGCCCCGGAAGATTAAAAAAGCAAACCACAACCAAAAGCAATGATATTCACTTTCAGACTTGTATCCGACGAAGTGCCCAACTTCAAGCGTGAAGTCAAAATAGATGCCACCTCGACCTTCCTGGACCTCAAAAACGCCATCTGCGACTGCGTGGGCTACAACAAGGGCCAGCTCAGCTCTTTCTTCATCTGCGACCGCAACTGGGAAAAGAAGAAGGAAATCACCTTTGAGGACATGGGGACCGACGATGACCAGGACATCTGGCTGATGGACGAGAGCGAACTCGACGACTTCATTTTCGACGAGGGCCAGAAACTGCTCTACGTATTCGACTACATGACCGACCGCGCCTTCTTCATCGAGATGACCAGCAGCGAACCGGGCAAGAACCTCAAGGACCCCATATGCTCGCTCAGCGTGGGCAAAGCCCCGGAGGAAATCATCGACATCGACGATTTTGAAGCGCCCGCCGCCGCCAAGACAGCAGCAGCAGCCGGCTCCGACCTCGACGAGGATTTCTATGGTTCCGACAGCTACAACGAAGACGAATTCGACGCGGAAGGATTTGACGAAATGAACTTCGAAGAGCGCTGATGTTCGAGGCCGTTGCCAATCTTCTTGCCTCGGGGTGGATTCAGTCCGCCCTGCTGTGGATTGCTGTGGCCTCTACGGTGATTATAATCATCGTCATCATCTCCGAAAACCGCAATCCGGTCAAGAGCCTGGCTTGGGTGACCATACTGCTCCTGCTGCCGGTGGTGGGTCTGGTGCTGTACCTCTTCTTCGGGCGCAACATCAAGAACAAACGCATGATTTCGCGCCGAAACCGCCGGCGCCTCCGCAAGCGCGAGAAGCGTACCAAAGCCGACCCGCGCGAGGCCGGCCTTACGCCTGAAATGGTCCAGCAGGTCAATCTGGGACGCTCCCTGACCGGCGCGCAGTTCTACACCGACAATGAAGTGAATTTCTTCTTCGACGGCGCTTCCAAGTTCGATGCCCTCCGCCGCGACCTCCTTGCCGCCCGACACTCCATCAACCTGCAGTACTACATATTCAGCGACGACGAAACGGGGCGCGCCATAGCCGACATCCTCTGCCAAAAAGCCGCCCAAGGCGTGGCTGTGCGGGTCATCTACGACCACGTGGGCTCACTGGGGTCGTCGAACAAGTTCTTCCGGCGCCTCACCCGGGCCGGCGTCGACGCCAAGCCCTTCTTCAAGGTCACATTCCCGGGTTTGGGCACCAGAATCAACTGGCGAAACCACCGCAAGATAGTTGTTATCGACGAGCAGGTGGCTTATATCGGAGGCATGAACATTGCCGACCGCTATGCCCGCGACCACACCGGTAACCGCGCCTGGCGCGACACTCATATCCGCCTGACCGGTCCTGCCGTGGCCGCCGCACAGTTCTCCTTCGCCGTCGACTGGAGCTTCACCGGAGGTGAAATTATAGAGGGCGAAATCTCGCCTCGGGAAAACTTCGCAACACTGCCCGGCGCTTTGGCCGGTGTCGGCGCTCAGGTGCTCACGGCAGGTCCCACCAGCCAGTGGGCCAATATTTCGATGGCTTTCCACAAGGCAATATCGAACGCCCATCGCCGCGTATTCATCCAGACTCCCTACTTCCTGCCGACCGAGGGCCTGCTCAAGGCCCTTCAGAGCGCCGCCCTGGCCCACGTCGACGTGCGCATCATGATGCCGGCCAAAAGCGACTCGGCTATGCTTACCTTCGCCTCCTCGTCCTATGTGGCCGAGTGCCTGAAGGCGGGCATCAAAATCTACCTCTACGAGCCGGGCATGCTCCACGCCAAGATGATGGTGGTCGACGATGAGTTTGTCAGCATCGGCTCCACCAACTTCGACTTCCGCAGCTTCGACTATAACTTCGAGTCAAACATTTTCCTCTTCAGCAAAGAGGCCAACGCACTTGCAGCTGAGCAGTTTATGGCCGACGGCGCTTCCAGCCGCCGCGTTCACCCCGCCGAATGGCGCCGCCGACCTTTCCTACATAAAATGGCGGCTTCCCTGCTTCGTCTGCTCAGCCCCATTCTCTGACCTTCTCTCCCGTAGATCTTATATGGACAACAAAGAAACACAACGCGAGCGATTCTGCTCGCTGCTGCGCCAAACGGGGCGCGAAAATATCGAATATGTCATTGAAGACCTGGAAGATGCCGGATTCTTCGAGTCTCCAGCCTCGGCGCAGGGCCACGGCAGCTTTCCGGGAGGTCTGGTCGAGCACTCGCTCAACGTCTACGACGCCGCTATGGCTCTCCGCGAAGACACCATCGCCGCCCGACCCGACCTGGAGCCGCTGCTGAAACCGGAGTCAATCGCCATCGCCGCTCTCCTCCACGATGTCTGCAAAGCCGACCTCTACGTTCTCTCCAAACGCAAGAAAAAGAACGAGATAGGCATCTACGAGGCGCAGGACGTCTACGAAATCCACGACGAGAACTTCCCCATCGGCCACGGCGAGAAGAGCGCCATGCTCCTTCTGCGCTCCGGACTCGACATTTCGGAGGCCGAACTCTGCGCTATCCGCTGGCACATGGGCCCTTGGAACCTCTCACGCGACGACGAGAAGTTCTACCGCCAAGCCGGCCGAATTTCGCCGCTGCCCCCGCTGATACACGCCGCCGACACCGTGGCGAGCGCTCTTCTCGAACGCCCCGCCGCAAAATGAGAACGGCTATCTGCTTATTGGCCGCCGCTCTGGCATGGGGCGCGGCAAGGGCCGACAGCACGGCCTCGCTAAGGGCCATTCCGACCGACAGTCTGGCTACTCCACGTGTCGTGGCAATAGGCGACCAAGTGCTCGCCTATCAGCGCATTACCGGAGGCTGGCCAAAGAATGTCGACATGACGGCTCCTCTGACGGTCGCACAGCTCGACTCCGTCGGCGCCTGCAAGGCCAACACCCACGACTCCACCACCGACAACGGCGCCACCACTGCCCAAATACGCTTCCTGGCGCGTCTCTACGGCGCTACAGGCCAAAGCCGCTTCCGCGACGGGGTCTGCCGGGGCATCGAATATCTGCTTTCGGGCCAATATCCCGGAGGCGGTTGGCCTCAATTTTGGCCCGAGCCTCATGGCTACCAGGAACATATCACCTACAATGACGGTGCCATGGCCGCCACCATGACGCTGCTGCGCGACGTGGCCCTAGGCGCCGAGCCCTTCGGCGCGGAGGTCGCCCCCGACTGTCTGCGGCGAGCCTGCCGCGAGGCCTTCGACCGCGGCGTGGAGTGTATTCTGGCCACTCAGGTAGTCGTCGACGGCCGACCCACTGTTTGGTGCCAGCAGCACGACCACATCACCCTGACTCCTGCCAAGGCCCGAGCCTACGAGTTGCCCTCGCTGTGCAGTCAGGAAAGCGCAGAGCTGGTTTGGCTGCTGATGGACATCGAAAATCCGGACGAGAGGACGGTCAACGCCATCGATTGCGCAATGCGCTGGTTCGAAGCCAACAAACTCACCGGCGTGCGCTACTTCCGCCCCGACCGGCGTCGTCAGCCCGACCTCGATGCAGAGCTGCAGCCGGGCGACTCCACCGACGTGCTTTGGGGGCGCTTCTATGACCTCGAGACCGGACGTATTTTCGTCTGCGACCGCGACGGCATCAAGCGCGACAGCCTCGACGAGCTCGGACGCGAGCGCCGAAACGGCTACAGCTGGTACTCCACAGCCCCGGCTTTCCTCTACGAAAAGTACCGCAGTTGGCAGCTTAAACGGAGCAGAATAGAGCAATAACAAAATTTAACACTTGCAATGTAAGATTTGCCGCTTCTCCGCGTCATATATAAAGGCACACATTAATAAATATAGTGCTCCACCGAACCGCAAACACTAAACCAAAAATAACAACAATGAGAAAAAGCTTTACCGGCATCCTCAGCGCTCTGCTTCTGACGGCAGCGTGCGCTCTCGGTGTCCAAGCACAGGTTCCGCAGCTGCCCCAGCTTCCCCAGGACTCCGCCCTGGTGACCGGCGTGCTGCCCAACGGCCTGACTTACTACATTCGTCACAACGAAACCCCCAAGGGGCAGGCCGACTTTTACATCGCCCAGAAGGTAGGTTCCATCCTTGAGGAAGAAGAGCAGCGCGGTCTGGCTCACTTCCTGGAGCATATGTGCTTCAACGGCACCGAAAACTTCCCCGACAAACAGATTATCAACTGGCTTGAGAGCGTAGGCGTCAAATTCGGCCGCAACCTCAATGCCTACACTTCTGTCGACGAAACGGTCTACAACATCTCCAGCGTTCCGGTGGCCCGCACCTCCGTTCAGGACTCGTGCCTGCTCATCCTCCACGACTGGGCCAACGCCTTGACCTTGGCTCCCGAGGAAATCGATGCCGAGCGCGGCGTAATCCACGAAGAATGGCGCCAGTCCATGGTAGGCTCCATGCGCATCCTGGAGCGCCTTCTGCCCGAGGTTTACCCCAACAACCGATATGGCGAACGTCTGCCCATCGGCACCATGGAAGTGGTCGACAACTTCCCCTATCAGGCCCTGATCGACTACTATCACAAGTGGTACCGCCCCGACCAGCAGGCAATCATCGTTGTCGGCGACATCGACCCCGCCTACATCGAAAACAAAATCAAGGAGCTCTTCACTCCCATCGCCATGCCCGAGAACGCCGCCGAGCGCGTTTACTTCGAGGTTGAGGATACCCCCGGCACCATCTATGCCATCGGTTCCGACCCCGAAATGCAGCAGGCTGTCGCCATGATGTTCTTCAAGAGCGACGACATCCTCGTTCCGGCCGAAATGCGCAACACTCAGGCCTACTTCATCTACTCCTACATGCAGTCGATGATAAGCCAGATGCTCAACAACCGCTTCGAAGAGTTCTCCCGCAACCCGGAATGTAAATATGCCTCCGCCGGTATCAACTTCGGCGAGTTCTTCCTGGCCCGCACCAAAGGCGCTATCACTATGCAGGTAGTGGCCAAAGGCAACGACCTGCTCACCGCCTTCGGCGAGGCCTACCGCGAAGTGCTCCGCGCCGACCAGTCCGGATTTACCCTTGGCGAACTCGAGCGTGCCCGCCAGGAGTTCCTCTCCCGCATCGACCGCCTCTACCAGGAGCGCGACAGCCGCGAAACCGACTCCTACAGCCGCGAATACGTCCGTCTGTTCACCCAGGGCGATCCCGCTCCCGGCATTGCCGTCGAGAAGCAGATCTACGACCAGCTCGCCCAGATGATCGGCATCGAGATGATCAACCAGTACTTCCAGAGCCTGGTCAACGACGACAACCGCGTCGTAATCGCCATGCTCCCCGACAAGGAAGGCTACACCATGCCCACCGACGAGCAGTTTGAGGAACTGGTTGACAATATCGACAACGAAGACCTCGAACCCTACCGCGACGAAGTGCGCGAAGATCCCCTCATCCCGTCGCTCCGGCCTGCCGGCAACATCGCCTCCAGCGTAGAACTGCCCGAATGGGGCGCCACCGAGTATACCCTCAGCAATGGCGTCAAGGTCGTCGTCAAGAAGACCGGATTCAAAGCCAACCAGATTCTCTTCCACGCTATGGCTCTCGGCGCCGGCGAGGCTTCTCTGGACCAGAGCAAGGCCGCCAGCATCCTCTTCACGCCCTACGCCATGAGCACCAACGGCCTCAACGACTACTCCAACTCCGACCTCCAGAAGTACCTCGCCGGCAAGCAAGTCGAAGTGGACTTCAGCTACGACGAGTACACACGCGAGCTGGAAGGCTCCTCCACCGTGGCCGACCTTCCCACCCTCTTCGAGCTTATTTACAGCACCTTCACCGGTCTGAACATCACCGAAAGCGAGTACAACGCCATTCAAAGCACCATGGCCGGCATGTTGGCCAACCAGGAGTCCGACCCGCAGTACAAGTTCCTCAGCTTCGTTAAGAGCATACTCACTAAAGCCGCTTCCCAGCAGGCTATTACCAGCGCCGACGTCAACGCCGCTTCCCGCGACGATATCCTTGCCAACGCACGCGCCATGCTCGCCAACGCAGCCGACTACACCTTCTACTTCGTGGGCGACATCGACACCGCCACCCTCATCCCCCTAATGGAGCAGTACATAGCCTCCTTGCCCGCCGATGCCGAAAACAGCGTGAAGTCCTTCACCACCAACCCCGACTTTGAGGTTGCAACAGGCAGCGGATACCACGAAACCACCGCACGCATGGAAACCCCGCAGAGCTGGGTATTCATCGAGTTCTGCGGAACTATGCCCTACACCGCTAAAAACAAAGCTCTCGCTACCGTAGCCGCCCAGATTCTTTCCAAGCGTCTGCTCGACAAGGTTCGCGAGGAAATGGGCGCAACCTACTCCATCGGTGCCAACGGAGGCCTCCAGCGCGCCGCAGCTAACAACTGCGTATTCCAGATTGCCTTCCCGATGAAGCCGGAATTCCGCCGCCAGACTCTGCCCATCATCAAGGACATCGTCAACGCCATGACTTCCACCGTCACCGCCGACGAGCTCCGTCCTGCAGTCGAATACCTCGTCAAGACCGCCCGTCAGGGCCTCGAAAAGAACGAAAGCTGGATTTCCGCTATGGTCGCTACCCAAATCAACGGCGTGCAGACCTTCACCAACGCTGAGGAAACCGCTTCGTCCATCACTACCGACGATGTTCAGAACTTCATGAAAGACCTTCTCAACCAGGGCAACTACCGCGAAATCGTGGTTGACCCCGAAGGTTTCGACTTCGAAGCCACCGCCGAGTAAACTCTCGCTCCCATAAAAACCGACGGCCGCGCACCGCCGAACCTCCCGGTTCGACCCTGCGCGGCCGCCTCGTTTACGCCCCAAAGACGGCGAGCTTCCAGCTCGCAAGCCGCGAAAGGGCCCGCAAACATACACTTATGGCATTGAAATAGAACCGCGTAGCGG
>ENA-ORLW01001850-ORLW01001850.1-human-gut-metagenome-genome-assembly--contig:-NODE-1850-length-21360-cov-4.599680_pt1 | contig 21360 bp, 24 predicted proteins | sample MGYA00243017_ERZ508829 | MGnify/ENA primary metagenome ERZ508829 (study PRJEB26277, sample SAMN04329776) | human gut metagenome | biome: human-associated habitat | host: Homo sapiens | place: USA...
CTGGTCAACGATGAGGATCCTGATGTAAGAAAGGCTGTGGCTGAACGTGGCCGCGACAAGGATCTGGATATTCTGGTCAACGATGAGGATCCTGATGTAAGAAAGGCTGTGGCTGAACGTGGCCGCGACAAGGATCTGGATATTCTGGTTAACGATGAAAAATGGTCAGTAAGAATGTCTGTGGCTGAACGTGGCCGCGACAAGGATCTGGATATTCTGGTCAACGATGAGGATCCTGATGTAAGAATAGCTGTGGCTGAACGTGGCCGCGACAAGGATCTGGATATTTTGGTCAACGATAAAAATTGCTCAGTAAGAAAGGCTGTGGCTGAACGTGAAAACTTCAATGAACATCCTTCAGCAGCGGAAGAAGTTGAAGTTCCTTCTGATTTTATGAGCTACGTTGATGCCGTCATTGAGGAGGCCAAACAGGAGCGGCAAGCTTTGACTGCAAGACAGATCAAACCTACAATTATGCAAGGTGATGAACATTAATATTTTGGACATTAAACGAATTTAATTCATAGGAGGTATGCAGACTACTGGACGGTGTACGGAAGTCTTTTAAATGTGTTTTTCTGTGCAGAAAAATTAACTTGAAAGGAACTGGAAACAGTTCCTTTTTATATGCAGAATTTTTAGAAAAACGCTCTTTCTTTCATAATAATTATAGAGCGCAAAACGAAAGAGAGGAGATTTATGTATACATCAGATCATGCAAGAGACCGCATTCAGGAACGATGCGGAATCAACAAAGCAAGCTGTGACCGCATTGCCAAAATAGCGTTCGATAACGGTTTGACGCACGCCGAAGCAACCGGACAGTTAAAAGCTTATATTACGAAAACATTTTGCCGCAATGAATCCGCTAACAACATTCGGATCTATGCGGAAAAAGTTTGGATATTCGCCAATCTGGAACTTGTGACGGTATTTGCATTGCCCAACAACTTGAAATCGCAGGCGAATAAGCAGTTGGAAAGAAAGAAAAAGAACGTAAGAGGGAAAAAGAATGGATACTACTACAGAAAAGGAAAATTTGCTTCAGGAATATTTCCGGAGGAAGAATCCAGAGCTGGAATCGAAGATTGTTGAAAAATATCTGCCGTATGCGAGAATGCTCGCGTATAACCAGGCAGAAAAAGCCGGAAAATTAGGTGATTTCGACAATATTTACGGTGATGCGGCACTTGGATTATTAAATGCGATAAGAAACTATGATCCGCAGGAAGGCGTAAAATTCGAGACATACGCTACTTATAAGATACGCGGAGCCATTCTTGACGGTGTCCGCAAAAATGACTGGATTCCGCGTACCGCCCATCAAAAACAAAAAGCCGTTAATGAGGTTCGCGAAAAACTACGCATCGAACTCGGAAGAGTGCCGTTTATGGAAGAAATCGCGGATGCCCTGAATATGAGCATCAATGAATACCGAAAAATGCTCGCGGAAAATTCCGTCAATACCATACAATCGCTTGACGCACATCTGGAAGAAAACGGAGATTCCGACTTTTCTGCCACCACTTTATCAAAACTTCCGGATCCGGAAAAAGAGGCGGAGAAAAAGGAACTGGCAAAAAACTGGACGAAACACTGGAAAACTTTCGGAAAGGGAGCGCCTGGTCATTCAGTTATATTACTACGAAGAATTATCGTTTATTGAGATAGCGGATGTACTTGGTGTTTCCCAACCGAGAGTTTCACAGCTGCATACCCGCGCTTTGGGTAAAATGCGGCCGAATATGGGAAAATATATGGAATTATTTGTGTAATATTTTTTGTTCGGGAAAAGCGAAGGCGACTATTGCATAGAATCGTCTTTTTAAGTGATTCTTCCAAAATATTCTATCATCACATTCAAAATTCCGATTCAGTCGGAGATGTATCGCAATTATAAAAAGAGTCTCATTTGAGACTCTTTTTCTGTGCAGAAAAATTCAAACTTCATTAAATCTGTCATAATATATGAGAAGGAGTAATTATTTTACTACGTAAAATAGGAGATAAGTATGATTACTACAATTATTACAATAGTTGCGGTTATTCTTTTTATGTTCTTTATGTGCATTATGAGCCTTGGGGTTATTGAGGATAAACCAGTATTAGTTTTTGGTGGGATTATTTTGGCACTGTTATTATATGTTGGAATAGCAGCGTATCCCCAATCTGATATGCTAACGGAACCGGTAGTTACAAAGCCAATAGCAGAAAGCTTCCAGTCTTTAGACTGTGAGGATGAATGCGTCTTTCTGTGCAGAAATCTGCACAGAACATAAAATCTGTCATAATACTTATATAGCGTGCCATGGCAAACAAAGGTTTCGGTAACGGTAAAGCCACCCTGGATAACGGATATGGCATGTTTCTGTCCATGCTCGAATACAAACTTGCCAATAGAAACAAGTATCTTGTCAAGGTCGATAAATGGTTTCCGTCATCCCAGATCTGTCACTGCTGCGGTTCCCTGCATCCGGAAATGAAGAATCTTTCGATTCGTACCATGAAATGCGACTGTGGCATGACAATGGGCCGGGACAGAAATGCCGCTATCAATATCCTGTAGGAAGGTCTGCGGACACTGAAAGTGGCAGCATAAATTAAATATTTCATAGTAGGGATGGAATAGCCCAAACTCATACGCCTGTGGACATTGTGTAAGACGTTGATTGCGTATATCGTGATCCATGCAGCGGTGGTCGAATCAGTAAGCTCCGACTTCTATAAGTCGGGGTAGTTCACCACAAAAATTTCCATGCAGAAATTTGTATTCTTTTGAATATGTGTTATAATGAATTTATCAAATGGATCATAACTAAACAACATAACATATACTTGGAGGTAATCAAATGAAAAAGAGAGTATTAACAATGATCCTTGCTGGGATCATGATCATGTCTATGACAGCCTGTGGTAATAAGGACATAGAAGTAGCAACTACCGAAACGGTCGTTGAAACCACTGAGACAACTGAAGAAAGCAGTATCGAAGGGACTAAGGAAAATAAGCCGGTTAATACTGCGGAAGCAGTAGATGCCACGCAGTCAACAATTACCGCTGCAACGACAGCAAACCCTGCAGCAACTCCGAAGACAGCAACTCCGAAGACAACAACAGCTTCGAATAGTACTGGAAAAACAGGTAGCACAGCATCTGTTTCGAATACGACTACAGCAAACACAAAAACGGAAGCAACAGCAAAGCCTGGATCTACGGCAAAGCCCACTTCGACAGCAAAACCGAAAGCGACTACCAAGCCTGCGGAAACGGCAAAACCGACAGTAACCCCTCAGCCCACAGCCAAACCTGCTGCAACCGCAACTCCACAGCCTGCGTGTGCTCATGAACATAAGAAATATGAGACAGCCGTTGAAGCGAATTGTCAGCATGATGGATACGATAATATCTATTGTACTGATTGCGGAGCTTTCTTAGGAACGAATTACCAACCTCAGGGTAGCCATGGTAGTACAACCAGACATACTACAACAGAACCCACATGTACTTCCGGCGGCTGGTGGGAAGAAACCTGCGACTTGTGTGGAGCTGTAATCAATAGTGGATCCATTGATTCTCTTGGATGCGTAGATAATGGTGATGGCTGGTGCAGTCGCTGCGGAGCCGAATTAAGAGATCATTCTCAGCCCGATGTTCCTTCCGTTGATGATGTATTAAAGGATCTCTATGGTGATACTCCCACACCAGCTCCTAATACGGAATCTGAGGCAAATGGTTCCGACACGTCTACCACAAGTGAAGAAAATAGCGTAGACACATCTGATAACACAATTGAATAAAATAATATTTAAAAAGAGTCTCTTTTTGGGGACTCTTTTTTATGTAGATTTTCCATTCTTTCAATTTTTCTGTCATATTAATTAAGAGATGATTTTAATAAGAAAGGAGAATCGGTATGGGAAAACTTAAGACTAAATTGCTTTTTCCGTTACTGGCTGCAGGTATTTTAATGAGTGGAATTACTGTCTCTGCAAATACCGGAATTGAAAGATCATATACGAATGAAGCTTTTACCTTAGATCGATATAATAAAAATATCTATGAAGGTAAAATGGGAGAAGAGGTATATTTCAGGCCCGTTACTTTGACAAAGACAGAAAAAGGTCAACATTTGTATGCAGCTGAATACACGGGAAATGTGTCAATTTCAAAATGGACAATAGAATATCCTGAACATTATTGTATTCACGCATCTTATCCAAACGGAAATGAATGGATGGGATTTTCCTTTGGCAGACAATCATGCAAAACAACAAAATGCCAACCCGGCTGGATAGCCACATGCGCTAAATGTGGAAGAGAAATAGTTATCCTTTTTTATGCATCAAAAGATACTATTAGTCAATTAAAAACTTTATCAACTGGCGATTGTTATGTATCAAATTGCGTTGACCCAAAATGTAATAATCTGGAGACAGCTACGTATATTAGCCATAAGTGTGATGAAGTATCATGGAACAAATATATCATCCAATATGTTGGAAATGGAGCTAATGGAGGATATATTTCTGATAGTTTCCATTATTATAATAATTACACGACTTACGAAGGACAAACAGTTACTCCGCAAAAAAAGTTATCCGTAAATACTTTTTATAGAACAGGATATGTCTTTACTGGGTGGAATACAAAACCTGATGGAAGCGGCGTTACTTTGGCTGATGAAGAAGATTTCCTTATCGTTCAAGATAAATTGGGCCTCAATGTTAAAAACAATAACACAAGAGTTAAAGTATATGCCCAGTGGAAACCTGCATATTCTACTTTGAATATCGATCCTAATGGCGGATCATACAATGGAGAAACAACCATTACACAACGTTTTCGTACTGTTTATTCGCTTGATCCAAATAAATTGACACCACCTGCTGGATCAATAGTTACATATGATACACAAGGTGGAAATAAGATTGAGCCAACGCACACAACAACTCATTTTTCCGGATGGACATTTACTGATCCATTACATGGTGTATTTGTTTCTGCGTCAAATCGCTACGCTTTTGGATTGTACGATGCTAATAATATTTTTTCAGAAACAAAATCTGTCTGGTATGATGGATGTATTGATACAGCTATAGCACAATATGCCGGCGATAGCTTTAAACTTCCAGAGGCAACCTATCCGAATGGAAATGATCCAACGGATCAGAAAAGATTCGGGGGATGGTATGCCGACCCTGAATGTAAAATATTTATAGGTGGCCCGGGGGATGATTTCTCGACAGATGAAGATATCACATTATATGCAAAGTGGTCAACACTTCATGCAGACAGTGTAAAAAACTGGACTGCAAATAATGAAAAAGGAGCTATAGACTTATCATGGATCCAGACAGATTCAGCTGATAAAGTATTTAAAATATATCAGAAAAAAGAAAACGGAAATTGGATTGAAGTAAAAAGCGCAAATTCAATTCAAAATAATGTCGATAGTGTAGAAAAAACTTTTTACAGAAATAGTGATTCTGCTAATTCAGAGCAAGTATATATTGTTCCGTACAGTGGATTATACAACTTTAAGTTAACTGGAGCTCAAGGCGGAAAATATGGCAATTATTCCGGTGGTGCAGGAGGCACTGTGACAGGCCGTATTTATTTCAATGAAGGTGAAAAAGTCTATGTAGGTGTTGGTTCTCAAGATGGTAAAGGTAAATATTTTTCTGGAGGATCAGCAACGTCTTATGGAAATGGTGGATCAGCATCTTATCTGAGGACGGACAGACTCGGTATTTTTGCCATAGCTGGTGGCGGTGGCGGTGCAACCATGATGGGCAACGGCAATGCAGCTAATTCTGGAAGCTATAGAGCTGATGGCAATGGATCCGGAGAAAACGGAATGGCCGGTGGCGGTGGCGGAAATATCGGAGGAAAACAAGGAACTGCAGTAGTGCACCACCATAGCAGTTCATGTTATCAGGATTTATCATATACACCTGCATTTGGAAACTGGGAATCTCATATGTGGGGACATAGTTGTTTTGATTCCTCAGGCATAAATTCTTATCAATATAACGGACATACATCAGATGATGATGATTATAGTACTTGTACAGTAAGAGTCGGTTGGTCCAGAGAATGTCATATTGTTGAAAACAAAGCAAATTGGTGGAATGTCTCTGGATATAAAGGAATTCCCACCAATGGCAATACGACATTGAATCTTTCATATTTTTGCGAAGGATGGGGTGATGTAGGCGATAATATTGTGAACACCAATTGGCTGCCAGACGAAGAGCAACCGTCTGAATTTGTAATTTTGGATCAAAATGGTACAAAAATTGCACAGGGAAAATTTAGAGATTATCCTTTTACTGATAATTTTACCTGGAATGGTAATAATCACGTTGGAAGTAGCGAATTTTATCAAAACTTAAAAATTTCTTTACCAAAAGGAACTACGCATATTTTTGTACATCTCAATTTTCATTTAAGAGGTGATGTCTGGTTTACTTCTGGAATTAAAGGATTAAGTTTTAGTGGTGGTAAAAAATTAGCTTGTGGATACACAGAAGATCAAGTTGTATCTGCTTACCCTTCGTATGGAGGCAGTAACGGATTACGCGTTAATACACAAGAGGGTAAAATTTATTTTGGTAAAACTGATTATGCAAGCACGCAAACTGGAAATGGATATATATCTATTACGGGGGCAGAGCTTGGATTATATAAGGATAATGAACTGAAAGGAATCATAGCAACGGATGAAGCTATGCCTAATATGCCTGTCCTTAAAAGAAAACCTGTAGAAGATGATAATGATTATTCTAAGGCAACAGTAGTTTGGAATAATCCCGGTGATAACGGAACAACATATCAGCACCAGGTAAAATCTTTCTACACCGAGACCATGGCCCCAATGTTGGAATCAAATATCACAACAGATGTTATGACCTCTGGTGTTAAAGGTTATGTTATTCTGGTTGATGAAAATGAGGATACGATTGTCACAAAAGACAATGGTATATATCAAACTGAGACCAACTATGTTATTTTATTAACTGATAAAACTACAAAATATATCCATGTAGCAGCAGTAGATGGTGCCGGTAATGTTAGTGCTACGGCTCATTTGAAAATCAGCAGTACTATGTCGGACGATGGACAAGTATTTTATCCTATTGAAACAACTCCAATTTCTGTTAGAGGAATGGATGATAATGTATATGAAAAAGACGGATCTTATTTTGTGAAAGCTGACGGAATAACTCCCTTCTACCTGAAAACAAATGGCTTAATAAGTGAAATTGGAGATGCAGTTGCCTCCAAAAACTATCAGATAAATGCATTATCCTATATTATTGATAAATCCGGGGCTAAACAGAAGTTGAGTTATTATAGAGAAAATGATGATAGTGATATTTCTAAAATCAGCATTGATGATGTTAAAAAATCAGTCATTGGAGTAGATAATGAAAGTTATATCAAAGATGCGTCATTTTTCGAAATGTCCCGATATAACAATTTGCGTAATGTATCACTTGATGCAGCTTATACCATGGACTCTGTTTACAACAACACAGAATTTGTCATAACACCTCAAGCTATGGCATATCAAACAACGGATAAATACAATAACAGCTCTTACACGTATTCAGACGATGCCGCTGATGCTTTGAATAAAATCGTATTGATTGCTGACGGAAAGGCCCCTCAGCTTTCTGGCGAAGGATATGAATTTTTAAAAGATATTGATAATATTGATATTTCAAAGTATCCGGACAATTATGAAATCACTTTAGAGGCAAAAGATGATGAAAGTGGTTTAAAAGAGTTTTATGTTGTCGTTGCAAATCAGGATAATAATATAACACATACTTATCCAGGTACCATTTCTAGTGATGATAAGACCGGTACGGTTACCATCAATATCATAAATGATGATTTGTTATTTAAGGGTGATATAAATTTCTTGATTTATGTATCAGATAACGTGGGAAATATCACGGAAGAGTCTAAGGGCCTTGGAGAATTTTCTCTTCATACAAAACTGGTAGGAAAAAGCGGTTCTGATGTAATTGCTGATAATGGTTACATTACATTCAAAAAAGGTGAAACCGGTGTATTAATTGTAAGAACAAGCGGGTATGCGGATCAGTTGCAGATAAAGTTCCCTAGTGAATTTTCCGAGAGCGGATTCGAAATAATCAAAAATTATTTTTATGAAAAACCGATTGGATCCGGAGACACTAACGAGGAAGATCTTCAGAGATTTGGTATCCGAACAGAAGTAATTAAATTCCCGATTCCTTATGATATTGATGAGAGAGAGGGTTATGATATAGAAATCATCGCCTTCAAGAACGGAAATAGCGTCAATGTTACAGAAGGGGTTACTGTAAAAACCTTATCAGAACGTCAGAAATTCAATGTCAAAGATAGTTTATTAGATGGCATGAGAACCTATATCATTCAAAACTAAATCAACCAAAAGAAAGCATCGGTTTTACCGATGCTTTTTCTTTCATATTAATCGCATAATAATTGTATCAAAGATAGATGGAGGAATATGGTATGAATAAATGTAAAATTATTAACACATGTCTTATAGCAATTATTGTTGTTGAAACCGCAATTATTTTCAATCCAGTGTTAACAAAAGGAATCGAATTTATTTTAGGGGTGAATTAGCGGAGGAAGTGATATATGTCATACAATGCATGGGTAGAAGGATATACCAGTGTGACTACTGCATATGTATTTATTGCCTGGATGATGGTGAATGCGGGAGTAAAATATAATTATAATCGGTAATGCGGAAATTGAGGAGGTTGTAATGGATTATCGGAAATTATTGGAATCTAAAGGTTTTGTCTTGAACAATTATCCCGAAGACGGCAAATTTTGGGAGCTGGTTGTAAAAGATGACGAAGATTTAAAGCGGCATATCTGCAAGGTATTCAAAACCGATGTAGAGTTGCTGGATAATAATGTGGTAGATATAGACAAGGTAATCTTGCAGTGTGCCGAAGATTATAGCAGATGCGTATTCTACTACGGTTGTAATCTATATAATATGGAAACAGGTGAATTTATAAAATGCATTGAAAATATATAAAGGAGAAAATGAAAGCTTCCGGTATTATGCCGGAAACTTTTTATATTTATAATCTGTCATATTAAATATATCAATGAAGAAAGAAGGAGAAAATATGCTTATAGGAATTACAGAAAGAGGAGATGCCGGAGTCGATTTTTCTTGGGAATATTCCATCAGAAATCACGAAGTCGATGCTGCTGTTCTTATCACAAAATGTATTACACAAAAATTCTTAGAAAAAGTACTGAAACTTCATCAGGAAGGTTATAAAATTATCGTCCATGCTACATGTACGGGATATGGAGGTACGGAACTGGAGCCTAATGTTCCTGATTTTACGTCCCAGCTCACAATGATAAAAATGTTGCTCGATGACGGATTCCCAGCAGAACAGCGGGCGGTCCGCTGTGTATTATTTAGATGAGTATCCTCATGTAAAAGAACGTTTTCCTGACAGCTCTGCACAGTCTAAAGACTGGCAGGTTCCAGGTACATAACAGCATCACTTGACAATTCTTACAACGGATCCGGTTTCTGATCTTTACGGTCAGGAAGCGGATCTTTTATTCGCAGAACAGTGTTTGTTATAGCTGTCGTACCTTAACCGGAATTTCGCCGCAAACACCCCGACGAGTGCTTCACGCGGCCGGATCCTGTCGAACCCGTTTGTATGATCAACAGTTGCATTTATAGCGTTCATAGCTCCGAAGACCGAAGCTCGAAGGATATTTCTTGTTCTCTGCAAGGAGCGCGTCCATGCAGGCATCATGTGTTATCAGGAACATGGGGAAGGCGTCGATGCATTTCTGTCTGTCGGCAGCCGTACCGGTAGCGTTACTGTTCATCAGGAGGAACGCCGAATACAGATCTCTCTGTATGTAGTGGTCGCCAATGAAACTTCCCCGGCAGGAAAGTTTCTTCCGGACGTAATCATCTGTCACATGGTTGTACTGGCTGGCGCGGAAGCTCACGGTATCGACTTTGACCAGTTCCCCGCCGCCGGAAGCGAGTCTGTTACCAAGGATATTCAGAAATGCGGCCGGTGCATGGTTGCTTATGGACTTTCCGAACCGCTTCCTGCTCCGGAACCGGCCATCAGCTTTCTTCGTGGCGGATTTCGATTTCCGTGTAAGACCACGAAAAGACATCTTTTCCACGTACACGGTATCTGCCTTCGAAGCGATCTCATTTACAAGCCGGTGATGGCTGGCATTTATCGCATCTGCATGCCGGCGCTCCAGGGATCGTTTCCTGAACTGAAGCTTCTCATAATGCTTCGTACGGATCCACTTCCTTGCGCCCCTGCGGACCGCGCCGTCCGGCAGATAATTATCCGGATTCGTGGCACGTCTGCTCCGTTCCATGGCTCTCTGGATCCGCCTGATCTGTGAGGAACGGTCTTTTGTGTCGGAACCGAGCACCGTCAACTGACAGGTATCGTCAGTCACAATGGCCGCCGAGGAGGTTCCGATATCCAGTCCGGCAGTCCCGTGACCAGCCGGATGCTTCACCGGAGGTCTTCCTTCCAGGACAAGCTGCAAATAGTAGTGGTATTTCGCACTTACCGGTTTCCTATGGATACGGCAGTACTTTACACGGGATTTCAGAGCTTTCCGGTCATAATCCGTCCGGATCTGCGGCTGGATCACCTGCCCACGCCAATGAAGCCGGCCGTCTTTAAACCGCATGCCGGAAGTATTTTTCTTCCCTTCCATACTTTCGAATTTATTGTACTTCCTGAAATGAATGCATTTGCCGTTATCGAACAGATACTTCTCCACAGAACGCCATACGGAAGAGGCAATCTTCTGTGCAGTCAGGGAATCGATGTGCTTCTGATACCGGTGCTGCTGCACAGAGACATACGCATGCAGCTGGTATTCGCTGAATCCATAACCTCTGCGGATAGTGGCAAGCTCCTGATTGATACGGTTCTTATCCTTCTTGGAAAGATTACTTTTCCTGCGGGCAGCCAGAAGATCTCGGTACTCCGGATCCTGCATTAACTTCCGGAGTTGCTTCCGGCAGTGCCGCACGAGGACGTTGTAGATCTGCTGTCCACACCAGAAAGCATGAGAAAGCCACTGGTCCTGCTCGGGAGAAGTATTCAGTTTTAATGTTAAAACGAATGATTCTGTCATAAATATTCCTTATATAATTATTATGATAGATTTTGTATTCCGTACAGATTTCTGCACAGAAAGACACGTTTCTCCTCACAGTCTGAAGACGGGAGGCTTCCTGCTATGGTATTTGTGATAATCTATTTCTAATACCACCATAACGTTTTTAACAAGGACGGCGTGTTCGTAGCAGCGTCGTTTTTGTGTTTTACGGAAAAATTATATGGCTTTTTCTATCATAATAATTATATCAAGAAAACAGGAGAAATAATTATGAATAAAAATGGGAGGAAAATCATGAAACGTACACCTGAAGAAATCAAGGAGCAGATAGAAATGTGGTTGGATGAGAAATGGCGAATCGCCAATATGGATGACGCAAGACCTCAGGATATGAGCTATTACGATGGAGCTATAGGGGCTCTTGTTCTTGCAGGATATGAGTGGGAACGAGATGAACAAGGTAAACACTTGTTATATGTGTTCTAAACAAGAAAGAATTTTACCCTGGTATAGATGAGGCATCGGAATTATTAACAAAACCTTCTGGTATGTCGTATGACGAATATTCTGACAGCTCTGCACAGTCTAGTTTGTTATAGCTTTGTCACTCCAACCGGAGTGGCTGAGTAAAGAGAAAGCGAGAAATGAATTGGGTTATGAAGATAGTTGTTTTGGAGATGAAATATACTCGGCTTAGGAATTACTAAAAGAAAAAAACCATGAATTGAACTACTGATGAAAATTTGGTAGTTGGGAAGATAACAAGTTGAAGAAAGAGAGGATATGTTTTTATGATTATTACATTAATTACTATTGTTGTATTTGTTTTAGGTATTTTCGGTTGCATTCTTTATGAACTTATCCCTTGGGAATATAAAGAATTTATCAAATTATTAAGTTTGTGCACTGTGTTCATAGCCACCATAATTATTGCGACTGAACTCTCGATAATTATATGCCAGCATTGCACAGTCAATAAAGATATTTACGAGTACAACCTTGAACGAGAATTCATAGTTAAGCAGGTTGAGTGTATCTCTAGCGACTATGAAGATGTCTCGAAAGCAACTGTTATTGCAAATGTATATGACTGGAATAAAGAAGTCTATAACACGAAATATTGGGCTAAGAATCTGTGGACGAGTTGGTTTTATAGTCAGAAATTTGTGGATTCTTTGGAATATATTGAATTGGACAACATACATTAAATGATGTCAATGAATTACTTCATCTGTCCGAAGCTGGAAAATAATGGTGAGCGCGTTCGGATCGAAGACGGATGCCCGGAACTTATTTAGGAGGAGAAAAAAATAGAAAGATCATGTAAGTCAAAAAGAAACGCTGACCGAATACTTGAAAGAAAAATATCTTTCTGGACTGGCAAAATTATTATAATGAAAAACAATAAAACAAAGGATCTTTTTTAAGATCCTTTGTTTTTTATACCATATTTCTATCATATTAATAGTAAATTAGATAATTGGAGAAAAAAGATATGAAATATGAGCTTAAACTTTCTCTACGATGTGACGTATATCGATTACCGTATCGGCAAGAAGGCCAAAGGACAGGAACTCTTCAATGGCCATATCAATCGAAGCCGCAGGAAGGATTATAAGAGAAAGGGTAATTATTTTACATCGTAAAATAGGAGAGAAGTATGATTATAACAATTCTGATTACAATAGTGGCACTTTTTCTTTTTATATCATTTATATGTACGATATTCGCTGGCATCGCTAATGACGATCCAATATTAGCTTCTTTTGGATTAATTTTGACTATACTATTATGTTTTGGAATGGCGGCATATATTTCCTCTGATACGCTAACAGAACCGGCGGCTACAAAGACAACAGAAGTAGAATCTACAACAACAGAAGCTGACGTTGTGAAGAATCTAATAGCTTCTTTCAGAGGAGAGGACGCTGTAGAAAGTGAGAAAAGTCCAGAAGTCTCCGAAGAAACAGAAGGAGACAACCTGTTAAGAACTATAATAAGTTCAGAAGCCTCCGAAGAAACAAAAGGAGCCAGCATAGGAATAACTATAATCGCTATGCTTGTTATATTTAGTCCGGTACTTCTTTTTATGGTATTAGAACTAATAGAAAATATTATTAATTTCATTTCTGATCTTATTAAAATTTGTTTTTCAAAAAAGAATAAAGAAACCACAACTGAAGAATTTGTAAGAGAAACAAATGAAGATTCAGAAGATAATCCTTTTATTAAAAAGATTCCTACGCCAAAACAGAAAAAAGGAATCAATATTGATAAATTGACAGAAAAGGATTCTAAAATCGCTTATATTGTTTGGGCTGTAAAGTTTTTAAATGATCAGGGAAAAGAGAGTTATACAAGGAAACTGGAAAGTTATTATATTCCTGAGATCATGCAGGCATATAAACAATATCAGAAAGTAAAAAATTTTCATGTAAAAGAAATGACAGCAGAAGCAAAAAAGCATTATGAAAAAATTGTAGATTTATCCTATAAAGTTGCCAATGTAGAAGTAAAAAAAGGCAGCGGGAGAAATCGTTATGGATATGGATTGTAATGCTGATGTATGTGAGAATATTTATAAGAAAGATGGATATTCCTCTATGCAGGAAGAATTTGAAAAAAACAATCAAAATTAAAATAGGAGAAATAAGATGGAATTATTTTATTCTTTAATTGGTTTAGGAGTTATATTTGCCGAATTTTTACTCGGTGATTCTATTGATTGGTGGTTTTTAATTCTTACGTTTTGTTGCTCTATTTTGTATCACATAATATCCAATTGTATTTACACTAAAGGATTATAACACCTTTAAATTCTATTTTTAAGTTTTTTTAATAACAGTTGCTAGATGAAAATGGAAAAGCTGATAATACCAGAAAGCATAAAAAAATTATTATATTCCGGAGATTCTGAAAGCGCAGTTACAATTTAAGAAAACAAAGGCTTATGGCATGGATGAGATGACCACGATGGATATTCCTCCATGCAGGAAGAAATTGAAAAGAGTAATTCCGAAAAACATATGTCTGAAAAGAAAAAGAACAGGCTTTACATGCAAAAGCAATTGGCAAAGACTTCTATACCTTTTGGACAAGCAAAGAGTAAAAAATAAGGCAAATCATCATCGCACACCATAAAGGAGTGCGGTTTACAGCAAAATTTATAAAAGAGTTTCATTTTGAGGCTCTTTTTCTGTGCAGAAAAATCCATATTTCTCAAAATCTGTCATAATAATTATAAACATAAGGAGGAAAACAAAATGAAAACAGTATTAGTTAGCTTGCCTAGCGTAGAAAAAATAAAGGAGTTCAACACAAAAATCTTTCCGTTAGAAGGCAATTTTGATCTCGGAACCGGACGTTATATCGTAGATGCAAGAAGTATTATGGGTATTTTTAGTCTTGATCTTTCAAAGCCGGTATCGCTTACCATTAACTCTGACAATGAAGAGGAAGTCGTAGAAGCAATTAAGGAGTTTATTATTGAAAAATAGAAAACAAAATCACCACACACTGTAAAGACTTATGTATTACAGTAGAAAAGAGAGGTTCTTATGTTATTTGATATTATTACTGATGTGATTTTGGGGATATTTGTGGTTGTTGCACTTATATTTGGAGTCTTTAATCCTCAACCCACGCCTGAGTTAGCAATGATTATTGGTTTGGGACTAACAATTCCTTTGCTTACGGGAATTTATCATAGTAATTACGAACATAAGGAAAAACTAAATAAAGGTAGTATTAGTTAGTTTACCAAGCAAGGAAGTGGAAGTAGGCCATTTCATCAACCCTAATTACTACATATGCCCTAATTGTGGCGTAGCATTGCCAGTTATTTCGAAAGCGGATCTCGAAATATTATTTAAACAGGAGAACACAGATGAATAAACAGCGTAGAGCAATTTCTATTGTAAGTATTACATTGGCATTAATTGTAATGATCACTCTGATGATTGGAACCATAGCATTTGCTGCCCCAACTTCAGATATGCTTGTTATGGATAATGCGGATATGTTGACAAGTGAGGACGAGGCAAAGATTAAAAATGCCCTGTATCAAATCTATGAGCAGACAAATATTGAATATGCTATCTATCTGGCACCGTCACTGGATGGTAAAACCATCGAAGAAGCATCTTTGGAAGCCGGTAGAAAATTAGGCATCGGTGATAAAGAGGATAACACAGGATTACTTATCTATGTAGCCCTGGCAGACAGAGAATTCAGAATGGAAGTAGGTTATGGTCTGGAAGGAGTAATTCCAGATTCGCAGGCAAAAAGGATTATTGACTGCATGACCTCGTATTTTAAGAATGAAAACTATGCCGACGGACTCTTAGCTGCTGTCACAAAAACTGTGGAAATCTTAAACGATTCTGGCGAATATACTATTTCGCAGGATGAAAACTATGTTGTAGAGACAGGCACAGATGATGACGACCTACTGGTAGGAATGATTGTTGTCATCGTATTTATTGTTGTATTATGTGTGGCTTCAGCATTCATTGATGGTGGTTCGGGTTCCCTATCATCAGGCCGTTATTATTCAAGCGGCTATAGCAGTAGTTCCAGTTCGAGCGGTTCATTCGGCGGTGGTAGCTTTGGAGGTGGTGGTGCTTCGGGAGGTTGGTAAAATGGTTTTAGTAGATGTATCACTTGTGGCGGTGATTGTGCTATCCATTACGATGACTCTTGTATATGGATTGCCACTTATTGAGCAAATAAAGAATAAAAAAGTTAATATAATACAAATGTTAGCTGTATGTTTATTTATTTGTGCAACAATATCAGGAATAATTATTTTATATTTTATAAGGAGATAATTTGGCGGTAGCGCTTCGGGAGGTTGGTAAATGGAAAGATATGCAAAAATGTTTCAAAACACCCATAAAAATGGAGTAGTCTCTCATATTACAGATTATAGCTTTAGATATTCTGAAACTACGAAAAATGCACAAAATCTTCCTATTACAAAAACGGTTGTTTATATGAAATCTTATTTTTTAAAAATTTAAGTAAAGGAGATAAAATATGAAAAATAAAGGATGGGTAGTATTAGTTGTAGTAATCTGCGCAATTGTGCTTTTGTTTGGAGGTTCTTATAACTCTTTACAGCGTGCAGATGAAAATGTAAATGAAAAATGGGCACAGGTGGAAAATCAGTTACAGCGTAGATATGATCTGATTCCACAGTTGGTAGCCGTAGTAAAGCAGTACTCCGATTATGAAGCATCTACATTGGAAAGTGTTGTTGCTCTGCGCGGGGATGGTACTTTGGGTGAAGAAGCTGCCGCAGATTCCGCTTATCAGTCCGCAATGAAAGAATTCAATATTGCGGTGGAAGCATATCCGGAATTAAAGGCAAGTGAAGAGTATAGTCAGTTGATGACTGATCTTGCAGGTACCGAAAATCGAATTGCCGTAGCAAGAAAAGACTATAATGACGCCGTAAGTTCCTTAAACAAAAAGATTCGTTCCTTCCCCATGAATATCATTGCAAATATGAGTGGTGTAGATAACAGATATTATTTTGAAGCAAGTAACGATGCTTCAGAAGTACCTAATGTATCGGAACTATTCAACCAGTAAGGGGACTGAAAAATGACAGCATTAAAATGCATCTTAATCATCCTATTCCAGCTATACTTTTGTATTATTCTAGCAATTGCTATTATTCTGGGGATTGTTTTGTTGGCAATGTAAAAAGAAAAAAAAGTTGATCTTTCGTAGAAAGACAGGTAATACATGGAACATTTATTATATATTTTACCTCCTATAAGTTTCATTATGGGAATTTGGAGAATCGGATATGCACTAAAACATTGTCATGATCCGGATTTTGCGATTCAGTTAGTGCTTGGATTCTTTTTAATCCTTGCGAGTATAGTATTCTATTTCTGTAATTGTAATATAGTAACATGGAATTTTGATACTATCCCCCCAGCGGGATATGGAAATTAAAATCTAAAAGACACAAAAGGAGAAAATTAAAATGAATGGAATTAACATTGGAGTTATTGTAGCAGTAGTGGCTGTTGTAGTAGTACTTGGTATTCTGATGTCTGGATATGTAAAGGCATCTCCTGATAAGGCATACATTATTTCGGGTTTAAAAAAGGAACCCAAGGTACTTATTGGTCGTGCCGGTATTAAGATTCCCTTTTTAGAGAAAAAGGATGAATTGATGCTAAGACAGATCAGTATCGATATTAAGACAAACGGATATATTCCCACAAAGGATTTCATCGGTGTAGATATCGACGCCGTGGCAAAGGTAAGAGTTTTGACTGCAAAAGATATTACAGTAGATAAAGAGGGAAATATTCTGCCTGGTTGTGATCCAAATAAGAGAGTTACTCATGAAATGGTACAGGCGGCCATGAAGAACTTCTTAAACATGAAGGAACAGCAGATCCGCGAAGCACTGACTGATTCCTTACAGGGTAATATGCGTGAGATCATCGGTACCCAGTGCCTGAAGGAGCTGTGCAACGACCGTAAGACCTTTGGTGACGAGGTTCAGGCGAAGGCGCAGAAGGATATGAACGCCCTGGGTATCTGGATCGAGTCCTGCAACATCCAGAAGATCGAGGATGAGAACAACCTGATTACTGCTTTGGGACAGGATAACATGTCCCAGATCCAGAAGGATGCTTCCGTAGCAAAGGCACAGGCAGATAGAGATGTAGCTATTGCCAGAGCACAGGCACAGAAGGATGCGAATGATGCACAGGTCATTGCGGATACTGAGATTGCCCAGAAGCAGACCGAACTGGCTATTAAGAAAGCAGAGCTGAAGAAAGAGTCTGATATTAAGAAGGCTGAGGCAGATGCAGCATATAAAATCCAGGAAGAGGAACAGCGTAAGACCGTGGAAATCACCACAGCGAATGCGAACCTGGCCCGTCAGGAGAAGGAACTGGAATTAAAGGAGAGAGAAGTATCCATCAAGGAGAAAGCTCTGGAAGCTGAGGTCAAGAAGACCGCAGAAGCAAACAAATACGCAGCACAGCAGAAGGCAGATGCCGAGCAGTATGAGAGACAGAAGAGAGCGGAGGCCGAACTCTTCGAGATCCAGAGACAGGCAGAGGCAGAAAAGGCAAAATCCGAGGCAGAAAGATTCGCCAAGGAGCAGGCGGCAGAGGCAGTCAAGGCAGCAGGCCTGGCAGAGGCAGCAGCCGTTGCAGCCAAAGGTAAGGCGGAAGCAGAAGCCATTCAGGCAAAAGCAGAGGCAGAGGCAGCCGGTATTCTGAAGAAAGCGGAAGCTATGAAACAGTACGGTGATGCTGCAAGACAGCAGATGGAGCTGGATACTTTGAAAGTATACTTCGAGCAGCTGCCCAAGATCGCCGAGGCTGTGGCTAAGGGCTACATGAACGTAGATTCCATCAAGATGTTCGGTGGCGATTCCAGCAAGCTGGCAGGGGACATCATGACCACTGTAACCCAGGTTACCGATGGTATCAAGGAGTCCACCGGACTGGACATCAATGAGATGCTGGCTAAGGGATTTGCAAAAGAAACAAAGTCTGAAGAGACTGGTTCTACAGCAAATGCCGATTATCACGAGGTAAAGCCGGAATAATACTTGCGATAGGCGACAGAATGTCATAAACTGAGGGTACAGAGACAAAATAAAAGTCTCTGTACCCTCTTGCTTTTGCGGGCGGGGTATGAAGATGAAAATGGAAAAGGAAGAAAAGATGACAACAGCAGATCCGAAGGCGACAAAAGAAACAGTAGAATTATGGCATTACCTACATGCCGTCGCAGGAAAAAAGATCATCACCGGTCAGCACACCCAGACCATCCCCTGTGAGGAGATTGCTTATATCCGGCAGACCACCGGAAAAGAGCCAAAGCTGCGTGGCTTTGAACTGCTGGCGTATTCTCCGAATATCAATTATGCAGACGCTTCCCCGGAATGTCTGACGGAAATAGAAGAAAATAAAGGCACCGCAGAGATGGCACTGCAGTGGGCGATAGAACAACGCAAAAATGGTAACGGTGGCATTCTGACCTTCACCTTCCACTGGTTCTCGCCCTTAGGCGGCAGAGACAAGAGCTTCTATACCGAACACACGGATTTTGATGCAAGGGAAGTATTGAAAGAGGGAACCCCAGAGAGAGCGGCATTCTATCATGACATGGATGTGATTGCGGAGATCCTGCGGTGCTTTCAGGAAGAGCGGATTCCCATTCTCTGGCGCCCGTTCCATGAATCCTACGGTACCTGGTTCTGGTGGGGAGCGCAGGGCCCGGAAGTGGCGAGAAACCTGTATCACCTGATGTTCGATTACTACACAGGTGAGAAAGACCTGCACAACCTTCTCTGGGTATGGAACAGCGATATACCAAAAGCCTACCCCGGAGATGAATACGTGGATGTAGTATCCATGGATGTCTACCTCCCAGAGTATCAGGCCACAGACTATGCGGATGCCTACGAGAAGCTGGTGGCAGCCACCTCCCGTGGCAAAGTGGCTGCCCTGGCAGAAGTGGGATACCTTCCAGATGTGGATCTTCTGCAAAAAAGCAGAATCCCCTGGGCTTACTACATGACCTGGTCCAAGGAATTCTGCATCGGCGAAAAATATAACAGCGTAGAAAATCTGAAGAAAATGTACGACAGTGAATATGCGGTGACTTTGTGATACAGTCACATTTGCACTTGTTGCAGCTTGGCAATGAGAGCATCCTTTAGAACTTTAGAATAATTGATACCGCAATTATCGCAGGCAGTGTTTAACCATGCCGGAATAGTCAGTGTCTTTTTGACGGCCCTGTCATCATAAGCACGGGCATAATTATCCAAATTCACACAGATTAGATTTATTAATGCAGTGGGATCATCTGATTTCACTGCATTAATTGCAGTAGGGGCGGGAAGAGCATCGCCGTCTCTCAGAGAAGTAAACAGATATTGTGCACATGCTTCCTGTGCCATGGCAAAGGCATCTGCAAGACTGTCACCATAGGTGGCGAGATCATTAAGATCGGGAAAAATGACAGAGTATTTCCCATTCGCTTCTGGGTAAAAAATAGCCGGATATATATAATTCATAAGATCACTCCTTTCAAAGGCTGTTCCATATTATTTTAGTCCAGCCTGTTTAAAAATAGAATTAACAACTCGCAAAGGAATATCGCCTCTGATATCAGACAAAACCCAGCCATCGTCAAGGATGATTCGCTCTAATTCGCGAAAACGCATGGATTATCTCTCCTTTCTTAAGGTAACACGTATAATACGTGAAGCCAATAAATGTTGGGAAAATTCGCCGAAGAATTGGCGTATTTAGAAACTTTTAAAATAAAATGAAATAATTGTACCGTGTAACATGAGAGAAAGCAACAAAAATGTTTTTCTCAGAAATTGAAACAAAAGTACTAAAAACAATTTACATAAATCTAAAATATGCTATAATATTTCCGTATTGAGACAAAATATTTGTGAGTTGTAGCCAAAAAATACTACAATTTCACACATATTTCCAATTATCGACAAAAGCAATGGGTGAGAGAGTTTATGGAAACAGGCAGAAAAAAAGTCCGTTTAGGTGAATTATTGGTAAACAGTGGGGTGATCACGGCAGAGCAGTTGCAGCAGGCACTGGACAACCCCAATCGTCAGGGCAAGAAGCTGGGAGAATTCCTGGTAGATGAAGGCATCGTATCGGAGGATGATCTGGCGAAGGCACTGAGCCGCCAGCTGGATCTGGATATGATCGATCTCCAGAGCGTCAATGTGGACAAGGAAGTACTGAATCTGGTACCGGTCAACGTCCTGAAGAAGAACAAGATATTCCCCTTCGCCTACAAAGAAAATAACTTCAACGTTCTCATGGTCGCCATGGCGGATCCCCTGGATTACAACGCCATCGATGATATCAACATCATCACCAACTTCCAGGTAGAGCCCGTAGTAGCCACCACCCGCAGCATCATGCTGGCCATCGATAAATATTTCGGTCAGGAGGAAGTAACCGAGGCACTGGCGGCCTACGCCAAAGAGAAGAAACTGGACGTGGTGGAAGACATCGCCACGGAGGAGAACATCAACAGCTCCCCTATCGTAATGCTGGTAAAGGATATGATCGAAAAAGCCGTCCGCCAGCGTGCATCCGATATCCATATCGAACCTATGGAAAATATCATCCGTGTCCGTTA
>ENA-ORLW01001855-ORLW01001855.1-human-gut-metagenome-genome-assembly--contig:-NODE-1855-length-21288-cov-19.887841_pt1 | contig 21288 bp, 17 predicted proteins | sample MGYA00243017_ERZ508829 | MGnify/ENA primary metagenome ERZ508829 (study PRJEB26277, sample SAMN04329776) | human gut metagenome | biome: human-associated habitat | host: Homo sapiens | place: USA...
TCGTTAGCTTCAAAAAATATTCATCGGAATCCGAAACGCTTTCGTGCTATAACGCTTTCTATTTTTTTAGCTGTGGTCCTTGGGTTGTCCTTGTATAGTTTTTCGGATTTTATGCTTTTCCAGACATCTATGGATATGAAAGAAGATGGTTCAAGTTATACAGATGTTCAAGCTGCTGTTCAGTATAGAGATTTAGCAACTGCTGCGAAAGCAATTTCTGATGAGGGTATTTCAGCAGACATATCCTATCGTATTTCCCGATATATGACAGCTACATTTGAGGAAGAAAATATCAATTCAGATATGGCGGGATACTTTATAAATGGCAACTATGCAGAATTATATGTTGTGGGTATTGATGAAGAACATTTTCGCGCTATTTGTGAAGAAAATGACTTGAATTATGCAGTATATGATGGCAAGCCAAATCATGGAATACTATTCAATAGTGCAACCGGGAATTATGGTACATCTCCTAATCGTGTTGTAGTTGGTTCTCCGTTTGTGCTTGAAAATGGGTATGAAATTGAACTGGAATACGGCAGCGATACAAATAAAACGGTCATTGTTCAAGATATTGTTAATGGCAATAATGCGAGTATTCAATCACAATTTGTTCAAGATAGAGCTGTTTTGATTGTTCCAATGTCTTTTTTTGAGTGGCTACTGAATGATGATACCTCTATTGAACTTGCTATTAACACAGCACAGCACGAAGAAGTTACGGAATGTTTAGCGGATACGGGATTTTTTCAAGTCGTCGATGTGGCAAAGACAACGGAAAATTCCCGCCAAACATATATGCTTCTCAAAATGATGGTTTGCATCTTCACGGTTTTAATGACAATGATTATTGGACTAAATGTATGCAATACGATTTCAAATACCATAGATGTCCGTAGAAATGAGTTTGCAGTATTGCGATCTGTTGGTATGACATCTGGTGGTTTAAAGAAAATGTTACTTTTGGAATCTGTATTATATGGCATGAAGTCGCTCGTATTTGCAATACCGATCAGCTTAATCATTCATTATGTTATGTATTCCATGATTTCGAAAGGAATGACCCCATTTATGTTTTATATCAATTGGGGAGCATACGGAATCGCTGTTATTATGGTTGCACTTGTAGTAGTAATGGCAATGCTATTTTCTTTGCAAAGTATTGAAAAGGTTGAAATTGTGAAAGAATTGAAAACCGGGAGCATGTAGTTCAAGACAATTGGGAATTAAGCACATTCCGTAAAATGAAAGGAAAGAAATGGGCAAAAAGCATTTTACTCATGGCAGGTTGAAAGTATTTATGACAATAATTTTGGCTGTTATTCTGATTGTTCTGGTTGTAGTATGCGCCAAGAAAATAAAACTTGCTCAAAACGAAAAAAATATTATTGGCACATGGAAAAACAGCAGTTCAGAAAATGTAATTACAGTTCAAGACAGTGAAGCCCTAATACTGTACAATGATATTCCTGAAGCAGGTTTATATCATGGCAATGCTTCTTATCATTTCAGTTACACAGATACTATCTGCATAACGCAGGATGATATCAGTGCGGAGTTTGATATTGATGTTGATGAAAATCAATTGATAATCTACTTTGCGGGTCAGGTATATTTAGTGTTGCAAAAATAGTAACAGCGCGTAAATCAATTTAAACATGTAATGCCATTGTGGTAGACGGAGAAGTCGCAGTCAATGAGTCACTATTAACTGGCGAAACAGATGAGATATTCAAGAAACCGGGAGATACATTGATGTCCGGTAGCTTCGTAGTATCTGGAGAATGCTGCGCCAGGTTGGAGAAGGTTGGCGCAGATTCCTATATCTCTCAGCTGACGCTCGAAGCCAAAGCCATGAACCGTAAAGAACAATCTGAAATGATACGCGTCCTCGATAAGCTGGTGGGAGTAGTGGGAATCCTGATCATCCCGCTTGGACTCCTGCTTTTTGGACAACAGTTTTTCGTTTCAAAAGCCTCTTTCAGCAGCAGCATCGTCTCTATGGTTGCAGCCGTGATTGGAATGATTCCGGAAGGACTGTATCTGCTGGCAAGTGTGGCCTTGGCAATCAGTGTCATACGCCTTTCATCCCAAAAAGTTCTCGTTCATGATATGAAATGCATCGAGACGCTTGCCCGGGTCGATGTTCTGTGTGTGGACAAGACGGGGACCATTACAGAAAATAATATGCAAGTGATCAGCACTATTCCAATGGAGGGGTACAACCCCTCGACTGGATCTGGGCTGAAAACAATGATCAGTGATCTTGTAGTATCAATGCCAGATGGCAACATAACAATGCAAGCACTGAAACGATTCTTTAAGACACCATCAGATAAAAAGGCTGACGTGGTGATTCCGTTTTCATCGACATATAAGTATTGTGGAGCTGCATTTTCTGGTGACGCATACGTCCTTGGCGCACCGGAGTTTGTTCTCCGGGAGGACTACGAGAAATTCAAAGTACTGATTGAAAATTACAGTTCTGACGGTTATCGTGTGCTTGTATTTGGCAGATACAGCGGCGTTCCAGATGGGAAGGAACTGACGGAAGCCGTTACACCACTGGGGTTAATTCTCCTCGCAAATCCTATTCGCAAGGATGCTCCGGAGACCTTCCGGTATTTTGCGGAACAGGGTGTAGCGATCAAAGTAATATCCGGCGATAATCCCGTGACTGTCTCGCAGGTTGCCCTGGAGGCAGGCATTGCAGATGCGGCAAAATACATCGATATGTCTACTCTCCATACAGAGGATGATATACGCGAAGCTGCAACCCAATATACCGTATTTGGACGCGTCACGCCGGTACAGAAAAGACAGTTGGTTCATGCCTTACAGAGTGCTGGGCATACGGTCGGTATGACAGGAGACGGCGTCAACGATGTTCTTGCACTGAAGGATGCGGATTGCTCTGTTGCTATGGCATCCGGATGCGATGCTGCCGCACAGGTCTCCCAGCTGGTCCTTCTGGAATCGGACTTCGCCGCGATGCCATCTGTGGTGATGGAAGGCCGGCGGGTGGTCAATAACATTGAACGCTCTGCAAGCCTGTTTCTGGTCAAGAATATATTCTCATTCCTCATGGCAGTGTTCTCGGTATGCTTCCGAAGCACCTATCCATTGGAGCCGTCACAGGTGTCCCTGATCAGCATGTTTACCATAGGAATTCCCGGCTTTTTCCTTGCCCTGCAGCCCAACGGAGATATCATACATGGCCGGTTTTTATCAAATGTTCTTATTAAAGCTTTACCCGCTGGTCTGACAGATTTTCTTGTTGTAGGCGCTCTTGTCGTATTTGGCAGTGTCTTTGGTGTGAACGAAACTGATATTTCGACCGCATGTACTATGCTGCTGGCGATTGTTGGGTTTATGATCCTCTATCATATCAGTAAACCCTTAAATCCGTTACGATGGTGTGTTTGGGTAGGATGTATTGTTGGGCTTCTGGTTTGCAGCATATGGCTGGGAGATGTATTCGGTATTGAGCATATGTCGATGGAGTGTGTCATGCTGTTTGTGCTCTTCGCCATTGTGACCGAGCCAACCCTACGTTACGGTACGATACTGGTGGAAAAGATCGGTGGCATTATTACGAATAGAACGAAATAGAGACATACCGATACTGTGGCACACACAATCAGTTGAAACAACGGATTACTGTCTGTCACTGAAATAAAAAAGCAGCCTTACGGCTACTTTTCAAGTGTGGTATCAATTAAGGCTTTTACAGTTGCTTTGACGACTTCCAGAGAACGCTCATCGCAAGCTGAAAGCATACGGAGGAGATTTTCTACCTCGGAATCTTTGGACGGCTTCTCGGGGTAGAAAATCGAATCCGCAGAAATGGACAATTCACGGATCAATTTATAGAGAACATCGAAACTTGGCTTTTTGCCTTCGTTTTCAATTCGATATAGGTATCGCTCAGTGATTTCAGCCCTTTCAGCCAGCGCTTCAATGGTGATACCCGATTTTTCCCGCGCTGCTTTGAGGATACTGCCGAGCGTTTCAGGTTGATTATGCACTTTCAGTTCACCTCCACCTATTATTCTACAGATTTATGCCATGTTTATAATGGCATAGCAATTCAATTATAGGTGGTCTGGTGGTTCTCAAAAATGTGAACTAAGTATATAGCCCCACCAATAAAAAAAACGAGGTTTTGGCGGGGCTGATTCCTCATGCCCCCCAATTCCGAGTTTGGATTGGGGGGATTTTTATGCGCTGGAGCTTTGCCTGCGCTTCGCTGCTGATTTCATGCAGCGATTATGCGTTTATCCGATAAGCCCCAAATGTACTAGTGGTATACGGTCAAAAAAAGCCCACATCCTCCATCTGGACAAGTAGGCACATATACTGAACTATCATTTCAGTATAAATATGAAATAAATATTAGCAATGCGCTTTTTATGCACTGCCCTGCAGTGTGTAATGGGCGCATTTTTTCGTGTGTAAGCTCATTTCCACCGCGTTGCCGAAGTCCTCCGGTCAATCTGGATTTTCAAAAAAATCAGATTGATTGGAGGTACATAACGTGGATGCTGACAAAAAAAGATTATGGGTCAGCGGTCAATTCATCGAGGTAACGGATGAAGTTTACGATGCCTACATGAAAGGTGATCGGAAAATGCGCTACTTTGAGAGTGACCTGAAAACAGAAAGGTTCCTTATGGATGAAAACGGACAGATCAGGCAGGTCATTCCCAGCCGGGAGGATTCTTTGGACAGGCTCATGGATGATAATGCAGAGCAGTTCGCAGACCGGCACGAAAGTGTCGAGGACATGGTGTTACGCAGAATTTCCATTGAGCGGCTGTATAAAGCGCTTGATAGACTTACTGAAAAGGAAAGAAAGTTGATAGAAGCTCTTTTCTTTGAGGAAATGACAGAGCGCGAAGTTGCTCACTCCCTTGGTATTTCCCAGCCGGCTGTCCATAAGCAGAAAAATAAAATACTCAAAAAGCTGAAACTTTTTCTTGAAAACTAAGTTTTAGCGGTTATCAGACCCCTCACTCAACGGCAAATAGAGTGAGGGGTCTTTCTGTTATGACTCTGATGTTCCTTGAAAACCGAATACCCATTCATCGAATACTTTCCTATTGCTTTTGTGATGAGCATAAGCCACGTTAGCGATTGCGCCATGATGTACCAGGTAAACGACAGCAGGAACGCCACCTGATTGATTGTACGGTTCGAGGTCTGTCCTGTCTGATACGGAGCGATAACAGTCGGCTATAAGTACCGGGCAGCTCCCGGTATGGCGATGACAGGCAATAGGGATAATGATACTCCTGTCCAGCCACAGTCCGAGCGTGATAAGCGTTCTCAGCGCGAAGCCGTCGCAGGCAATGGGGGCAGCCGAAAAGCAGAGATCCTGCCGGGGGTGAAAGGCCCGTGGAGCTGATACGCTGTCAGCCGTTCGATGGATGCCCACAGAGATTCGGGGTGTCGGGGACAAATGGAATCTCTCTACATAGGCGGTACATATCGCCTCAATAATTCAGGGAGGTCATAATAATTGAAAAGAACATATCAGCGCGGCGAGATGTATTACGCCGATCTGGGGCATGGCGTTGGCTCCGAACAGGAGGGTCGCCGCCCGGTTGTTATCATACAGAACAATGTCGGCAATAAACATAGTCCTACGGTCATTGTAGCGGCCATAACAACTAAAACAGCAGGCAAGCGGAAACTGCCCACCCATTATGAAATCGGAGCTGAGCATGGCCTGAAAGCACCCTCATTGGTCTTGCTTGAACAGATTCGCACCATTGACAAGCACCGATTGGAAAAGAAAATCGGAAAGCTGTCTCCGAAACAAATCAAGGAGATGAACCATGCGCTGGCAGTCAGCGTGGGTCTGACCGACCCGAAGCCCAAAACGATGACACTCTGCCTTTGTCCCACCTGTGCTGAGAATTTCTTCAGCACGGGTGCTTATTATTTGAAAAGAGTCGATCCATACAAAACAGAGAAAGAAACCTGTACCTACTGCAATCAGCGTAGAGGGTTTGATTATAAAGTGATTTCACGGAAATAAGGAGGGTGCTTATGGATAATGAAAACGAGAAAAGTAAATCGAAAGTACCAATTTGGCAGAAAAGTAATTTGACGATAGAGGAAGCGGCAGAGTATTCCGGCATTGGACGCAATAAGCTCCGGCAACTTTCCGATAATGAAAAATGTCCGTTTGTACTGTGGGTTGGCAATAAGAGACTAATCAAACGGAGAGAACTGGACGAGTACACGGGGCGTATGTACTCTATCTGACTTAATCAAGTGTGCAACGGTAGCGGTTCGCACCTTTGGCAAAGAGGCGCTGCTTTGATAGGCTTATACCGAAGCAACGCCTATACATATTATAAGGAGGAAATTATTATGGCACAGCCCAAAAGAAAGGATAAATCAAGAGTGGTACTCCGCAAAGGAGAAGTGCAGCGCGCAAACGGTACATATCATTATTGCTGGACGGATGGCAAGGGAAAGCGTCACTTCGTTTACGCAAAAACTTTGGAAGAACTTCGGGATAAGGAAGCAGAGATCGAAAAGGATAAGTCCGATGGCATCAAAGCTGAGGCAAAATATACCACGATAAACGACCTGTTCGATCTGTGGAAGCAACTTAAGCGTGGATTGAAAAACAACACCTTTGAGAACTACAAATATATGTATGATACTTTCGTCAGGCCGGAATTTGGAAAGACACGAATCAGCTCTTTGAAAAAGTCTGATGTGAAACGCTTTTATAATCGTCTGGCAGATGACCGCGGCTTGCAGCCTTCTACGATTGATTCTATTCATACGGTTTTGCATCAGGTTCTGGATATGGCGGTTGACGATGATTATCTCAGATCGAACCCGTCGTCCAATGTCCTGCGGGAATTGAAACAGTCTCATTGCTTTGAAACCGAGAAAAGGCGTGGACTTACGAAACCGGAGCAAGACCTTTTCCTTGATTTCCTGAAGCGCAATCACACCTATTCCCATTGGTATCCGATTTTTGCGATTATGGTAGGAAGCGGACTCCGTGTGGGTGAAATAACGGGCTTGCGCTGGTGTGACATAGATTTGGAAGAAGGCATTATTGATGTCAACCACACACTTGTATATTACGCCCACAGAGATGAGGTCCATAAGCATGGCTGCTATTATAATGTGAACACGCCAAAGACAAAGGCGAGTACACGGCAGGTGCCAATGCTGGATTTCGTGAAAGAAGCCTTTATCATGGAGCGTGAATATCAAGAGGCGATGGGGATTAAGTGCGAAGTAACGATTGACGGCTACACAGACTTCATTTTTGTCAATCGGTTTGGAGAAGCACAAAATCTGGCGAACCTCAACAAAGCGATCCGCCGTATCATCAGGGATTGCAACGATGAAGAGTTTCTAAAAGATGAAAACCCGGCAGTCCTCTTGCCGCACTTTAGCTGCCATTCGCTTCGCCATACCTTTACGACAAGAATGTGCGAAGCAGGAGTGAATGTTAAAGTCATTCAGGATGCCCTTGGACATCAGGACATTTCTACTACCTTAAACATCTATGCCGATGTGACAAGAGAACTCAAGAAGAAAGAATTTGCCGGTCTGGATATGTACTTTATGCAAGGACAATAAGAGACATCCCGGTTAGCCCAACAGTGAAGAATCTTACATCACTTACATCAAATTCTACATCAAACAGAACAATGGATATAAGAACTTATAACAGGTTATGAAAAATGGGTTGATTTTGGATGGTGGATTTGGTAGGATATAAGAACTTAAGGAGTGTTATAAAATGAATGTAAAAGACTTCCCGACGATGAAGCCGAACCCCTAACCGGGCAAAAAAGCATAAGCTACAAGACCCCCCATTCGATTGATAGGGGGTTTTTGCGAAGACAAATGTGCGGGCTTTTGAAGAAGCTCATGCTATTTTAATCTGCAATGGTTTACGCGGATCGATTCATATAAGTCGTTTATAGCGAAATATATGTTCCTAAAGATGCATATATTTTGCTTGACGAACACAGTTCATGGTATTATACAATATATCACATAGAATATAGGGCTATATGCCGCGATAAAAATGATAATTGAGGTACAGATGCTTTTACATGAACAGATATACCATGATATTTTTAAGCTAATAGCTGACGGACATTATAAAAGAGGCGACTTGCTGCCGAGCGAAAAGAAACTGATGGAGCAATACCGTTGCAGCTTAGCTCCGGTTCGTCAGGCTATGGGACAGCTGGAACAGCTGGGTCTGGTGGAAAGGCACAGAGGCAAGGGAACTTTCGTCAGGTCAAACGATGCAAGCGATTTCAGGCTGGATCTGGTAGGCTTTACCGGAGCGCTGTATAATGAAAGAAATGAATGGATATATAAGACCAAGCGCGTTGAAATCGTAAGGGCAGATGAAGAAATGGCTGAAAAGCTCGCCATTGCACCCGGTACGGAAGTAATATGTGTTGAGCGGGCCGGTTTCTTCAAAAATATGACAATACAGTTTTCAAGACACTATCTGCCGGATATCAGCTTTTATGATGAAATAAAGAAAGCGGGAGACATACAGTTCTGGCGTTTTTTGCTTGAAGGCAAGCTGGGGCTGCACATGACAGACGCCGTAGATGAGGTCCATGCCGATCTTGCCATTGGAGAGCTTGATGGAATGTTTCCGCCGTACAAGGGATACCCCATGCCGCTCATGGTGGTTGAACGCACATCCAGGGACAGATTGGGAAGGATACAGGACTATACGGTATTTTATATTGCCAACTTCAAGGTCGGAGGCAATACGGTATGTCACAGATACGTAATAACAGGTATGAAAAACGGAATTTCAGCCGTCAAGTAAGCTATCGCTGACCGCTGCAACCGCCGTAAGGACGGGATCTAATAAATAATTCAAATCTCCGCGCCCCGCAACGAGCGTGTGGCTAAGACAAAGCTAAAGGGATCATATCCATCGTTATTTTTATTAGTTTGATATTGACATGTTTAAAACATTATAATATTATAATATTATAATGTTTTGTCATATCCGCGCGGGACGTCACGCAGCGGCGATGATCACAGTTCTTTGTTACAATTTGACAAATCACAGAGAGGAATAAAAGTATGCTGCTAATACGTAATGCAAATGTATACTCCCCTGCTCCGATGGGCAGGAAGGACGTCCTCATAGAAGGGGACAAGGTGATCAAAATTGCCGATAGGATTGCCGGAGATTACTCTGAATTGAACGTAAAGACAGTTGAGGCCGAGGGCAAGACATTGGTGCCGGGCTTTGTCGATCAGCACGTTCATGTCATCGGAGCTGGCGGCGAGGCGGGCTTTGCTACACGGACTCCGGAAATGCAGATAAGCAATATAGTAAAGCATGGCATAACCACGATAGTCGCACTTCACGGAACTGACGGCACGGCGCGTAATATTGAAGCACTATATGCAAAGACCTGCGCTCTTGAGGAGGAGGGAATAACGGCCAGAATGTTGACCGGCTCCTTTGAAATGCCCTCTGCCACGCTTACCGGCTCTGTTCGTCGGGATATGATATTTATAGATAAGGTCATAGGAGCAAAGACCGCAATATCCGACAGAAGATCCTCCCAGCCCACAAAAGCTATGGTGGAGCAGCTTGCGGCTCAGGCTTACACAGGCGGGCTTGCAGGCGGGAAAAGAGGTTACACACATATTCACCTGGGAGTTGGCGCCCGCAAATTGAGCATGCTCAAGGATATAATAAGGGAGACGGAGATTCCACCCTATCTGCTCGTTCCTACTCACATAAACAGGGATAAGGCTCTGTTTGAGGACGCCATAGAGTTTGCAAAAATGGGCGGCACGATAGATATAACGACCGGAATAGGGCCTGAATATGGGCTGCCCGATTCGGTAAAGCCCAGCGAAGCGGTAAGGCGCTGCCTGGAGGCAGGCGTAGATATAGAGCGTATTACCATGAGCTCGGATGCAAACGGCAGCATGGCCGTATACGATGAAGACGGAACATTCAAGGGATTGTTTGTAACAACGGTAGAATCGATGTTTTCAGAATTCAGGGACATCGTACTCAAGGAGAATCTGCCCCTCGAAACGGCAATAAGAGTGGTTTCCACCAACGCGGCAAAGTCGATAGGTATGTACCCAAGAAAGGGAGGCATACAGGAGGGACAGGATGCTGATCTAATACTGCTCGGAAAGGATCTGGAAATAGACTCCGTATACGCCAAGGGCGTGCTTGCCGCCAAAAACGGCGTTTCTCTTTTGCATAATGCGTTTGAGCATTCAACTATGATGTAACATATTTTGAAAGGAGAAAACAATGGATAGCAATAGCAAGAAAAGGCCTTTTGCGCAGCTTCTGATGAAGGAGCCGCCGCACACTTACCTGCTTATTTTTGTAATACTCATTATATGCGCGGTTTTGACCTACATAGTTCCTGCGGGGCAGTTTGAAACGGCCGTGAATGAATCCGGACGCGCAATACTGATACCCGGGACATATCAAAGGGTAGAGCAGAGCCCCGTGAATCTCTATCAATTTTTTAACGCTATACCCAGCGGCCTGGTTTCAATGGCTTCGCTGATATTCTTTGTAATGATAGCCGGCGGATCGTTCGCTGTCATCAACGAGACAAAAACCATAGACATATTGACCAATAAACTGGTAATATCCTTGGCGGGCAAGGAAAAGTTGGTAATCTTCGTTGTAATGCTGATGTTTTCCGTACTGGGGGGATTAATAGGATTCGACGCGGAGTGTGTGATTTTCGTTCCTATATGTATCGCCCTTGCGCGCAGAATGCATTATGATAGCATCACAGGCGTAGCTATGGTAATGTGCGGCGCTTTTGTCGGCAGCTCTGTCGGCACATTCAATCCCTATGCCACCGCTGTTGCTCAGGGGATCGTCGGACTGCCGATATTCTCGGGCGCCTGGTACAGAATAATCATGCATATCGTAATACTGATAGCGGCTGCACTTTATGTTATCAGGTACGCCGAAGGCGTAAAGAAGGATCCGAGCAAAAGTTGCTGCTATTCTCTTGAAAAGACGCTGCCCGCGCCGGAAAGCGACAGCGTCCAGTCTTCAATACCGTCTAAATTTAGCACGCGGAATATATTGGTGCTGATAGTGATGATTGCGGGCTTTGGCGTAATAATATACGGTGCGCTTAAGATGGACTGGTTTGCCGGACAAATGGCTCCGATATTCTTGGCGATGGGTATTATAGCCGGCATCGTTGGAGGGATAAAAGGTAACGATATATGTAAGGTATATATCAGCGGATGCAAATCCATGATGTTTGCCTGTCTTGTGATCGGTATGGGACGCGGCATACTGATAGTAATGGAGCAGGGTATGATATTCCACACGATACTCAACGCCCTCGCAAAGGTACTGTCCATGATGCCTCCCTCTTGTATAGCGGTAGGTATGTTTTTAATGAATATCGTGATCAATCTATTTGTGCCTTCCGGCAGCGGCCTTGCGGCTCTCGTAATGCCGCTTATGGGACCTCTTGCCCAAATGACCGGCATTACCGCACAGACTGCGGTCGTGGCGTTCCAGTGTGCCGCGGGCTTTTCGGACTGCGTCATTCCTACCAGCTCCACGACCAATGCCTGCATAGGCGCCGGTGGAATCAGCTTTGTCCAGTGGTTTAGGTTTGCGATAAAACTGGCTCTTATCGAATGGGGACTGAGTATAGTATTTATCGTTATAGCAACGTTGATACATCTCGCGTGATCGACACTGCAAAAATGGGCAATCCTGCAAACATGACAATAAATAATGATTTCCCTGCGTAAATGAGAATACTTTGTTGAAAAAATCCAGCTTCGGCTGGATTTTTTATATAACCATGGTAAAAGCAGAGGTTTTATTTATATTATATTCTACAAGCGCCTTCAGACCATAAGGAATGGGATGAGTGGCATAAGCATGTATATACGGTGCTATTCTTCTCAATACGAAAATGCATGATTGAAATTGCGATAAGTATGAGTTATAATCCTCTCAGGGCTACCGATTCGAGGCTGCATCTGACATCGGCCCGGCCGTTGTAAAATACGGTAGCAGCATAGTATCTCTGTTAAATTAACCTAACCATAGTAAGAAAAGTGGCTTGCTTCATAGCAGCTTTGTTGACAAAAGTTTAAACATTAACACGGCAGAAATCGGCGTTTACGGCAGAAGCAGTATGGTCGCCGCCCCATTTCCCTTTGACGAGGTAATAAAAAACCACTTGAGATCAATCGCGGTGCCAACAGTCTATTAGAACTTCTGCCCAAGTAATATGATTTTCGATCCAGAATAAATTCTGCCTTTCGAGGTGCATTCGTTTAATACCAAAGCGAAGCGCCTTTATTTGCACAAGCGGAGATATCGGCGGGGGGCGAAAGGTCGCCTGTATCCGCTGCAACGGCTAAAAAAAGGATATTACCGGCCCGGCCGGTGATATAAATTGTAGTAATACCCTTACCCTTATGGCGACAATGTAGCATGTAGCACAACAATACAGCAATTACAAAGGAGACTTATATATTAGAAACAATTCTCAAGCCCGCAAGTGGACGCTGACTATCAACAACCCCTTGGAGGCAGGCCTCGACCATGATTCCATCCGGGATATCCTGCTACGTTTTTCACCGTCCTACTATTGCATGGCAGACGCGATAGCAACGACCGGCACACATCACACGCACATTTTCATGTTTTCGCCCTCGCCTGTCCGTTTTTCAACGATCAAGGCGCGCTTTCCCACGGCACATATCGAAAAGGCCTACGGCAGCGCAAGGACAAACCGCGACTATATCACCAAAAGCGGAAAATGGGCCGATACCGCCAAGGCGGAAACATCCGTTATCGGAGCCTTTGAGGAATGGGGCAATCTTCCCGCCGAAAAGGAGGAATCGCCGGAAATGTTTGCGCTTATACAAGAGCTTCGGGAAGGTAAAACCATTATGGAGATCGTCAACGACAATCCCAAGCTTGCTTTCAGAATCCGAGACATCGAGATTCTTCGTCAAACCATTTTGGAGGAGAAATACAGCGCCGAAAACCGCAAGTTGGAGGTGACCTATCTTTACGGCGCGAGCGGAACCGGCAAGACATGGGGGATTTTCGCAAAGCATGACCCCAGAAGCATCTGCCGCATTACGGACTACGGCGGAAAAAACGGCGTCCGTTTTGATGCTTATCACTCCCAGGACGTGCTGGTGCTGGAGGAATTTCACAGTCAGATTCCGATTGCTGCAATGCTCAATTACTTAGACATTTACCCGCTGACGCTTCCGGCGCGGTATACCGACAGGGTAGCCTGCTATACAACAGTCTACATCACAAGCAATGTCCCCTTGTCCGAGCAGTATATGGATATCCAGAGGTATCAGCTGGAGACGTGGCGGGCCTTTCTCCGCCGTGTGCAGAATATCATCGAGTATCTGCCGGACGGCTCTACCATCCGGCACAAGGAAGGAGGATTGCCGCTGTGACAGAAAACGAAAAGCTCCGGATGCGGAAAAGGGACGCGTTCAATGGCTTGCTGCAAAGGCTGAATGGTACACCGGATTTAACAATTAAGCTGGCCTTGGCTGCGCTGTACCTTGCTATCGCTATCTATCTTTGGGCACAGCAGGCATCGGCGGAAATCCCAGCGCTGAAGCACCTGATGCGGTATGCTTTGACTGCTTATCTGCTGTTTGGCGGCGCGGCGCTGCTGCTCTATCCAATAGGGCGGCGGATGGCAAGGGACAGGCTTCAATGCATCGGCCTCGTGAACCACGCCGGTATACCGCCGGATATGCTCCACAAATGCCGCGACAGCGGCAATCCCCGCGTTACGGTTTGGGAGTTTAATAACCGGAGCATTCCGCTCGAGGATTGGGAGAAAAAACGCCCCGCCATTGAGACGGCGCTGGGGATAAACATTGTCAAGCTGGCATACGCCAGGGGCAAGAGCCGCGTGCTGGTGTATGCCGTTCCTGCCGGAGAGGATTTGCCGGAGGTACTGCGTTGGGGTGTCAGCTGCCTTTCCCGCGAAAGTTTTGTGCTGGTGCTGGGCGAGGGGTATGCCGGCCCCGTGACGGTCAACCTCGCGCACGTTCCGCATATCCTTTTGGGCGGTTCGACCGGCAGCGGAAAAAGCGTTTTGCTCAAGCTGCTGCTGATGCAGTGCATTAAAAAAGGCGCAAGGGTATTTATAGCGGATTTCAAGGGAGGCGTGGATTTTCCCAAGGTGTGGCATGAGAAATGCCGGATGTGCATTACGGAGGAGTCTCTGCTCGATACCCTCGACCGGCTTGTTGCGGCGCTGGAAAACCGCAAGAGGGAGTTTGCGGCGCTGGGCTGCCCGGATATCGACAGCTACAATAAAATCAGGCGGCCTCTGCCGAGGCTTATATTCGCCTGCGATGAGGCTGCGGAGATGCTGGACAAGACCGGGGCCGACTCCGAGCGCAAGAAGCTGCTATCACAGATAGAAAGCAGGTTATCCACCATTGCGCGGCAGGGAAGGGCGTTTGGCATTCACCTCATACTCGCAACGCAGCGGCCAGATGCTGCCGTTATCCCGGGGCAGATAAAGAACAACATGGATTTTCGTGTGTGCGGCAGGGCAGACAACGTGCTTTCGCAAATAATCCTCGACAGCACCGATGCCGCCGACCAGATACCCAAGGACGCGCGGGGCCGCTTCATTACCGGCGACGGCACGGTATTTCAGGGGTATTTATTCGATGAGAGCGTCATATAAACAGGAGAGGTATTGCATGGCTCACGACACCGAATTGACGCAGGGGCGCATCGCGATCCCGGTCTGGGAACGGTATACCCTCTCCGTAGAAGAAGCCGCCGTATACTTCAGGATCGGCGAGAACAAGCTCCGCAGGATCATCAGCGAAAATAGGGATGCGGATTTCATCCTCTGGAACGGCAACAGACCTCAAATCAAGCGGAAGAAGTTTGAACAGCTTATAGACCATTCGAGCTTGGTGTAAAGGGAAAACCTTGAAATAGGAATCCGCTTATGGTAAGCTGTTCACAGCCTATAAGCGGATTCTTTTCGTATGAAAGGAGCCGTAATGACAGGTAAGCGAGATAAAAAAGGCAGAATATTAAGACAGGGAGAGCGTCAGCGCCAGGACGGAAGGTATGAGTACCGCTATAAGGACGCATACGGAGAAACAAGGAGCGTCTACAGTTGGCGATTGGCAGAGAGTGACAGCACCCCTAAAGGCAAGAAAAACGAAAGGCCCTTGCGGGAGCTGGAAAAGGACATTATCCGAGACTTGGAGGATAATGTAAACAGCTACACGGCGCGCAAGACAACGCTGAATAGCTTTTATGATGCCTACATCGAAACCAAGTACGAACTCAAACAGTCAACACGGACAAACTACAAGTATATGTACGGAAAGTATGTCCGCGATGAGATAGGCATGAAAAATGTCGCTGAAATCAAGTACAGCGACATAAAGAAGTTCTACGTCCATCTTATCAGGGATATTGGGTTCAAGCCGAACAGCATGGAGATCATCCACACGATACTTCATCCGGTGTTCAATGTAGCTGTCCGTGACGGATTCATCAGGAGCAATCCTACGGATGGGGTTATGGCGGAAATAAAAAAGAGCCATAATTGGGAAAAGCCAAAGCGGCATGCCCTGACAGAGCCGCAGCAGGAACGGTTCATAGAATTTATCTCGGGATCATCGACCTATTGCCACTGGAAACCGCTGTTTACGGTGCTGCTTGGCACAGGCGCGAGGATCGGCGAGGTCCTAGGGCTTCGGTGGGAGGACTGCGATTTTAAGCAGAATATCATCGACATCAACCACAATCTGATATATCGTCAGCAGGACAGCGGAAAGATGGAGTTGCATATCACTACGCCAAAGACAAAGGCCGGCACGCGCATCGTTCCTATGTTTGCGGATGTTCGGACCGCACTGCTTCAGGTAAGGCAAAGGCAGGCGGAAAGCGGATTTAATCAATGTGTGATCGATGGATATTCAAACTTTGTGTTCCACAACCGCTATGGCGAAATGCTGACGCCTCATGCAGTCAACAGAGTGATCGACAGAATCATACGAGACTGCAATCTTGAGGAAACAGAGCAAGCGAAGCAGGAACAAAGAGAGCCCGTGCTGCTGCCGCATTTCAGCGTCCACAATCTGCGGCATACATTCTGCACACGGCTTTGCGAGAATGAGCCGAACCTGAAAATCATTCAAGAAATCATGGGGCATCGAAACATCGAGACTACGATGGATGTTTACAACGAAGCGACCAAGGAACGAAAAGTGGCGAGCTTTGCCAGTCTTGAAGGTAAAATCAGGATCAGCTGACGCCGCCGGATTTACCCATTATTTTACCCATTTTGGGTAAAAAGTTATGGAAAGATATGACCAGTTACGTGGGAGCAGCTATGAAAAAAGCCCAGAAAAGCAGGGATATAAGAGCTTGCGAGGCAATACGCTTCTCTAAGGCGGTAATCCCCACGATGAAGCCTACCCTCTGACCGGCGAAAAAGTTCGTAAATTGTAATAAATAAACTAAGATCCTCGAGTCGATTGACACGGGGGTCTTTTAGCTTTAATCTTGTAGGGCTGAATAAAGAATCAAAATGCAAGGTAATACTTGTATATCGATAAAGCAAAAAGCGGAGGGTAAAAATGAAGAGAACGAAGAGAATATGGGCACTCATGCTTACGCTTCTCATGACGCTGTGCCTGCAGAACGGCGCGGCGTTTGCGGAGGGGGAGGAATACTACTGGCACAGCAAAAGCACGGAGGAAAACACCAAAACCTATTACCAGCGCAGTGTCCACAGGATATGCGAGGGCGGCTTCATACCCGCGATATACAACATAGTGGACGGCGCGGGTAAGCAATACGATGTGTACTGCTGCGACTTTGAAACGGGAATACTCGCAAGCGGCGAAAGGATAGCCTACCGGCGGCTCACGCTGGAAAACTCCGGCTACTACCCGCCCGAAGCCGCAAGCAAGATACGCGCCATAGCCTTTAATTCATACCCCGTATTGTCCCTGGAGGAAATGAAGACAAGGATGGACAAGGCGGGCTATACGTTAAATGAGAGCGTATCCGAGGAGCAGCTCCTTTCCGGCGCGCAGAGGGCGATATGGCAGTACTCCAATAGCGATTCGGTAAACAATCAGGCGGCGTATAATTTCAGCCTTAAAATAAAAGACGGCTACGCGGACGTGATAAAGCCGCCGGAGGGAAAATATAAGGAAAGCGGCAGGCAATATTATAATGAAATAAACGAGAACGTGCAGAAGGTCTACAATTACCTGATGAGTCTTAACGGCAAAGAAGCCTCCCCCGGCGGTATTGTCCTCAACAGCGTGGAAGCTACTCCGCTGAGCACCGGCGCAGGCGGCACTGTGGACGTACTGTTGAAGTTTAAGCTGAAAAACGACAAGCACGGCGGCATAACGCTTAACGAAAAGGACGTGCTTACCCTCGCGGCAAACGGCAAGACCTTCCCCAGCAGGGAATGGAGGGACGAGGGAAACGGCGAATACTCGGTGACGCTCCAAGGGGTGACAGCCGGAAAAAATATAGACGTTGCCATATCCGGCGAGCAGTACCTCGCAAGGGACGCTTACTTCTATGAGCCTGTGAGCGGCAGGCACGCCGCTCAGTGCTTCGTGGGCGTTGCGGAGGGCAGCACGCCGGTATTTGCCAGGGGCAGCTTTAGGATAGATGAAAAAACGGAGCGGCTGGCGTATCTCAGTGTGAAAAAGACCAGCAATAGAGCGGGTACATATAAATTCAACGTGTATAAGGCGGAAAACGACACGAAGGAGCTTATAAATACAGTAGAAATAACAACTGCTGAAGCTAATACCTGTGTTGCGTCTGAGAAAATACTCCTTCCCGCCGGTACTTATATAGTTGAGGAAGAAGACGCCATAAAGGCAGGATATACGCTTACCGTAACGGTGGACGGCAAAGAACATACTGTTAACAGCGAGAAGGTGGAAAATCCCTCGGTGCAGGTGACGCTGCAAGAAAACAGCGAAGCAGAGGTAACGGTCAATTTCGCCAACTGTTACGAAGAAATACCCTCATCCTTTGGCTTCAAAAAGACGGACGAGCACGACGCGGGGGTAAAGGGCGCGGTATTTGCACTCTTTAAGGATGAAGACTGCAAGGAGCCGACCGCATATAAACAGACCTCGGACTCCAACGGTGACGTGAAGTTCCCGCTGATACCCGTAGGCATTTATTATATGAAGGAGACTGCTGCTCCCTACGGCTATTATCTCAATAAGGAGGTATTCAGGGTAGAGGTGCTGGTGCAGGAGACCAGCGGTACCGACAACGTTGCCATATACCGCAAGGACGCACAGGACCAGTGGGTAAAGGTAGAGGGCAGCCTGGAGGTGGAGAACAGCCGTAAGCCGGAGAACCACTACACGCCCGAGGAACCGGTTCCCGCAATAGTGGTCATGCCCAAGACAGGCGACGGCAGCGTGCTGCTGAGCGCCGCAGGGCTGCTGCTGGCGGCTGCCGCAGTGTGCGGGCTGAAGCACAGGATACGAGGCTGATGGGCAAAAACGGGGGAGACCTTCGGGTCTCCTTTTTTTGTATTTGACAGGAGTATGACTTAGCTGTAACATATAATAACAAAACAATGGGCGCATAACGGCTTAAAAATCGCCCCAACTATGAACATATTATGAAAATAACCCGGGGGCCTTTGCGCATATGTGCATTATGTGTTATTATTTTAGTACGTAACAAAAAAACATGGGCCAATCTGGCCTTACAGGAGGATAAAAGCATAATGAAAAAACTCGTTGCCCTTGTGATGACCGCCCTCTGCCTTTTGGCCGTAGGCTGCTCCAAGCAGGAAGATGATCAGATAATAGATGTAGTAGTTCCCAGCACGCCGGAGGCGGTAGTAACGCCTGTCCCCACCCCCGAGCAGCCCGAGGAGACCCCCGCGCCGGCATATACCTCCCCATACACCGAGGAGATCGCGGCTCAGAAGGCCAAGAACGACGAGACTGTGGGCTGGATAAAGATACAGGGCACTAATATCAACTACCCCATAATGTACGATACCACCGGAAAGCTGGGCTATTATAAATTGAACAGCAGCAAGAAGGAAAGCGAGCTTGGTTCCGTATATATGCACTTTAACGTGGCCAGCGCGGACGCAGCCGGCGTGGGCCAGAACCTGATAGTGACCGCCCACAATAACCGCGTCGCCTATTCCAAGGGCAAGTATGAGGACGGATTCTTCCATGAGCTGCACCACATACAGTCCGTAAACGAGGGCAAGACCAACTGCGGCTACGACGAGAAAGGCCGCACCTGCCCCGTAACATTGGACGCCGGCACCCTGCCAAACCTCATGACCCCCGAGGGACGCACCTGGGATATCTCCGTTGACGGCATAGACGCGCAGTGGGAGGTATGGGCGCTGTATGAGGTAAAGAAGGACGAGCCGGGTAAGACTCTGTACTACAATACCTGGTGGCCCACCGACAACAAGGATGTAAAGTATACCTTTAAGAAGCCCGACACAGCCTTTGTTCAGGAATGGATAAACAAGCAGCTTGAGCGCAGCGAGATAAACCTTGGCGTTACCCCAAGCACCACCGACCAGTTCATGACCATCTACACCTGCGGAGACAACCACGATTCCAGTGACGCTCAGTCTCGTCTGTATATCTTCCTCAGGCAGGTCAACCCAGCTTCAACTAAGTTCGGCGGAACAGCGGCTGCTACGGAAACTACCCCTGCCGCATAAAGGGGACGAACTGCTGAATTTACGGGGGGTACGCGAAACCGGCGTTCCCCCTGTTTGCGAATTTATTGGTGAGAGGTAAAATTTACCCATGAAGCGAATTGCCGTATTAGCCGTTGCGCTGGCCGTGCTGCTATCTGTGGGCTGTCAACAGCAGCCTGTGGATAAGCCTCAGGCGGAGGCTACGGAGAGCCCTGAGGCTACTCCCAATCCTACTCCTGTAGTTACTCCTACGCCTGTCCCGGAGGAGACAGAGGAGCCGTATGTATTTCCCTATGAGTCAAGGCTGATAGAGGCAAAAGACAAAAATAACGACGTGGTAGGCTATATATGTATCCCGGGTACAAACATAGATTATCCTATACTATATGGCAGAGACTGGTGGTTCTATGCCGACCATGATATAAATATGGAGAAGAACGGCGTAGGGTCTGTGTATTCCCATTTCAACATGGCCTCCTATGAATTCTTTAATACGCAGCAGAATCTGGTTATAGCGGCGGCAAACGCACGCACCAGCCGCACCCTGTTCCATGAGCTGCACCATATACAGGAAGTGAATCTCGGCAAGACCCATTGCGCATATAAGCAGTGCAACGCGGAGCTTGACCCCGCCGTGCTGCCGGATTTCAGCAAGCCGGAGGGGCGCACATGGGATATCGCCATATGCGGCATAGAGGCCCAATGGGAAGTATGGGCCATGTACGAGATGGGCGGCGACAAGGGACAGGTGAATTATAATACCTGGTACCCCAAGAAGAACGAAAAGACCGGCATTATGGAATACGTGCCTGCGGACGAGGAAGATGTCCAGAAGTGGATAGATACCCAGCTGAAAAACAGCCAGTATGATTTTGGCGTAGAGGTGACAACGGAGGATCAGTTCCTTACCATATATACATCGGGCGACGAGCACGACCCCACGGATGACTCCGCACGGCTGTATTTTTTCCTGAAGCAGGTGAATCCACCTTCTGAGAGGTTCAGGAAGCAGAGCGGCAACGCGGGAGAGGCCTCTGAAACCCCGGTTCCGGAGGCGGAGACCACGACAGCGCCAACGGCATAAAACACAACTAAATATAATTATTCGAAATGCCATATGGGACGCGAGCCATCGCGTCCCTTTTATGATACATGAATATCAGATAAAATGTGGCGCAAAATCATATATTAAATGAATTGACATGAATTCAGAAGAAAAACGGAGCAATTTCTTAATTTAGATTGATAAACAGCAAAATGTTTGATTTAAAACTTAAATATAACGAAATCAAGCTGAAAATAGCGGAATTAGAAATTGTGTCGGGCGGCTTTTTTTGCTAAACTATAACACGTTCCGAGCAAAACCGGCAAGCGCACCTTGAAAACTATATAGTGCAAGAGACGAAGAAAACGCGATTTTTTTGAAGAAGCGACCGAGCGATAGCGATATCGCAGGGTCGAAGATGAGAGATCATCAAGGCCAGAATTCAAGATAGTAAATGAGGTCACGGAAGTGACATCA
>ENA-ORLW01001857-ORLW01001857.1-human-gut-metagenome-genome-assembly--contig:-NODE-1857-length-21274-cov-8.126952_pt1 | contig 21274 bp, 18 predicted proteins | sample MGYA00243017_ERZ508829 | MGnify/ENA primary metagenome ERZ508829 (study PRJEB26277, sample SAMN04329776) | human gut metagenome | biome: human-associated habitat | host: Homo sapiens | place: USA...
TTTTGCCATGGCATCCGTCAGCTGGCTGTTCGGCAGCGGTGTCTGCTTCAGGCAGGCATCCACACAGGCCTGATCCAACGCCAGGGGATCAAAGGATGCAAACATACCGATATTAGGCAGAATAGGAGCATCGTTCTCGAAGTGGCAGTCACAGTTTGGAGACACATCCACTACCAGAGAAATATGGAAATTCGGTCTGCCGTCCACGACAGCCTTCGCATATTCTGCCATGCGGCAGTTGAAATCCTTCGTCGCCGCAGCATCGCCGCTGTGGATCGCATCAAAATTGCAGGCGCCGATGCAGCGTCCGCAACCCAGACACTTCTCATGATCAATGTGCATCTTATGTGTGGTCTCATCATATACCAGTCCATCATTGGCACATTCCTTCATGCAGCGCTTACAGCCCCGGCACAGACTCTCGTCGATCTCCGGCTTGCCCTGCGCATGCTGCTCCATTTTGCCCGCTCTGGAGCCGCAGCCCATACCGATGTTTTTAATAGCACCGCCAAACCCCGCCGTCTCATGTCCTTTGAAATGATTCAGGGAAATAAACACATCCGCATCCATGATGGCACGACCGATCTTCGCATTCTTCACATATTCGCCGCCTTCTACCGGTACCTCGATGTCATCCGTTCCCTTGAGTCCATCGCCAATGATCACGGGACATCCCACCGTCAGAGGCGTGAAACCATTCTCCCAGGCACAATACATATGCTCGATGGCATTCTTACGGTTGCCGGGGTACAGGGTGTTGCAGTCGGTCAGAAAAGGCACACCGCCCAGCTCCTTTACCACATCCGCTACCGCTTTCGCATAATTCGGACGTAAGAAACCCAGGTTGCCCAGCTCTCCAAAGTGCAGCTTGATAGCAACAAATTTGTGATCCATATCAATATTCTGAATCCCCGCCGCCTTCATCAGACGCTTTAACTTACTGGGAAGCCCCTCTCCCAGACGGGTCCTGAAATCTGTAAAATATACCTTTGATTTTTCCATTGATTTATCCTCCGCGCAAAAAAGATACTACGATTATAACATATCTTTTCCGCTTTTTGAGAATTTTTTTGCATTCTCCACGAAGCGCTCCGCGAACTCCGGGCAGGATGGATAATAGAGGTGGGGAAAACCGTACCAGTGACTCTCTCCCACGTGGATACAGGGATAATTTCGTCCGGTGGAGGGTTTGGTAGCGATGCAGTCTGCGCCGTTGTCTTCACTGTCATAATAGTGGAATTCGTGGGCACGGATGCGGCTGCCACGAGGCATAAAATGTCCGCTGTTCTCTTCCAGTTCAATGTATCCGAAGCGCACCAGATGTCCGGTGTCGAAGCATTTACCGGGCAGGACTCCCGCCATGGGATAGGAATGTCCTTCCCGGTCCGTCAGGGTCGTATGCAGGTATAGAAAACCGCCGCACTCTGCCACCGTGGGCAGGCCGTCTGTGACTGCCTTCCGGATCGCTGTGCGCATGGCATCATTCTCGCTTAACTGTCCGGCATACAGTTCCGGATATCCACCGCCCAGTAACAATCCGTGAATGTTTTCCGGTAAGTTTCTGTCATGCAGCGGGGAAAAATACACCGGTTCCGCGCCCGCCTGTTCCAGCAGACGCAGGTTCTCTTCGTAATAAAAGCAAAAGGCTTCATCCCGGGCTACGGCGATCCGTGGGCGTATTGCTTCGCTGGTTTCTACGGAATCTTCCACTACCGTCTCTTCCTCCAACGGCTCCGCTTCCTCTGCGATCTGCAACAGTTTTGAAATGTCTGCGGTCTCCCGTAATCTCTCTGCTGTCATACGGATCTGTCCCTGCAAGTCTTCCAGTTCTCCCGGCATGCACAAGCCTAAGTGTCTGCTGGCGATCTGCAGGTCCTTATTTTCCGGAAAATACCCCAGTACCGCAATGCCCAGTTCATCTTCTGCCAAGGGCTTCAGTATCTCATAATAGGCTGCGGACATCCGGTTGAAGATCACGCCACGGATCAGATGTGCCTTATCGTAAGCCAGGAATCCGGCAATCAGAGGGATCACCGATCTCCCCATGCCTTTTGCATCCACCACCAGCAGGATGGGGGTCTGCGTCACCTTTGCCAGATGATAGGAGGATCCTTCCTCCCGGATGCCGCCCAGCCCGTCATACAATCCCATAACACCTTCCATGACCACAAGCTCGTCTTCTCTGCGATCCTTCAAAAACAGCTTATGGGTGCCCTCTTCTCCGGTAAAAAAGGTATCCAGATTCCGAGAGGGCACCCCCAGCACCTGTCTGTGGAACATTGGATCAATATAATCCGGGCCGCATTTACAGGAAGAAATATCCTCACCGTTTTCTTTAAAAATCTGCAATAATCCACAGGTAATCGTAGTCTTGCCGCTGCCGCTCTTCGGTGCAGCGATCATGATGCGGCGTATCTTCTTTTTCTGTGCTCCGGTCATCTCTGTACTTCTCCATTCTTACCGTTTCCGGTCTCCCCTGCGTCCTGTTTTGTTTTCTTCGCGTTATCCATAGGATCCGTTCCTGTCTCCCGGAACGTAAACGAACAGATCCACACTGGATTTTCCGCCTGGGGCAGATGATAGCTTAAGAGCTTCTTCACCCGGCTTACCTGCATCTGCAGGATCTCCTCTTCCTCCATCGGAAAAGTATCCAACACTTCCTTAAGTTCTGCAATGGTCTCCATGCTGATGGCATTGATCACAATACGCATATGGGGATTCTTCCGGTACAGGGTCTGTAAAATATCCAGCAATCTGCCGCCGCTGCCGCCGATAAAAGCATGGGTCGGCACTGGTAATTCTTCCAGTCCTTCCGGTGCCGGGGCTTCAATGATCTGTATATTATCCATGTGAAAATGCTCTCTGTTCTTCCGAAGCAGTTCCACCGCCTCCGGCTTTCTCTCAATGGCATAGACCTGCACCCCTCCGGGCACCCCGGCGATCTCTATGGCAACGGATCCGGTGCCGCTGCCGATGTCATAGACCACGGCGTTTTGTGTCAGGTGTAGCTTGCAGATGCTGACCTCGCGGACTTCTTCTTTTGTCATTGGAGTTTTCGCATCCCGCAGAAAACAGGTATCGGCTCTTCCATGTGTCAGGCGTTCCGGTTGCCAGTGAGGATTGCGGATCAGGCAGGTATATAACCCTTCCTCCGTAATCTCCTCACACTGCCCCGGGGTCAGGATCCGGATGCTTTCCTCCGGATAGGACAGCTGATATCCTGCGATCACTTCACAGTCTGTCAGTCCCGCTTCTGCAAGCAAATGTCCGATCTTGCGGATGTCCTCACTTCCTGAGGTCAGTAAAAATACCTTCTCATGGCTCTCCACCGTTGTCGAAAGCCGGTTCAGCTTCTTGCCGTGCATGCTCAAAATGGCGGCATCTTCATAACTTTCTCCCACTCGGGCCGCCAGTGTGGCCACGGAAGAAATTCCCGGCAGGATCCGTACTCCTGCGTTCAACGCTCCTGCGGCAACGGCTTCCTGCAATGCCACATACAGCTTCCTGCATCCGCTGTAGAATCCGGTATCCCCGGAAAAAAGGACCGTTACCCGAAGGGGATCTTTCTGTGCTGTAATCCCGTTTTTCTGTAATTGCTCCAGATACGGCAGAATCTGCTCCGCCATGTAGTAGGGTCTTTTTTCGATTTTAGCAGAATATCTTTCGATCATGCGCTCCGCACCCAGCAAAATATCCGCAGTCTCGATCGCATGCTGCACTTCTTGTGTCTGACCGTCTTTGCTGCCCATGCCGATTCCGGCGAGGCAGATCTCCATGCTGCCCTGCCCGGAGAGCTTACAGTCACAGAGCTGTTCCAGTTTTCCACAGATTTCCGCAAAAGAATACGTATCTACAGCCTTCTTGGCAGGCTGTATCACATACACCGGGATCCCCAGAATTTTCGCAGCTTCCAGTTTCTCCTGATACCCTCCGGTGCGTCCGCTGTTTTTCGTGACCATGTGATGGATATCGTATTGCTTCAGGATAGCGGCGTTCATCTCTGTGGAAAAAGGTCCCTGCAATGCCAGGATCTGTCTGCCTTTGATTCCCTGCTCCATGCACAGTTCCAGGCTCTCTCTGCCCGGAAGGATGCGCACATACAGGCGGTCATGGAGTCTTCCGGAGGCACAATACGTCGGCAGTTCCTTGCTCCCTGTGGTCAGCAGAATATTGCCCTCTGTATTCTCCAGCGCTTTGGCACAGTCAGCATTGCTTTCAAAATACCGGATACTTACGGCAGGATTCTCTGCTTCCGGAGTCTCCGAAATTTCCCGTTCCAGACGCAGGTAAATGGAAGACTGTGTTTTCACAGCGTCCCGTATGTTCTCTGTAACGACCTGGGCATAAGGGTGGGTGGCATCCACTACGATCTCATAACCCTCGTTACGCAGAAATTCTTCCATCTGCTGCCGGTCCATTCTGCCACGGCGAAGAGATACGAGTGGCTGCCCCTTTGTCCCTGCCGCCTCCGCATCCGTCTGTTCCCGCATCACGATCTCACCATATTCCGTTGCCACGCATACGGTATGCGCGATTCCGGCATCTGCCAGGATTTCCGACAGTCGCCGTCCTTCTGTGGTTCCCGCAAAAATTACTATTTTTTTCATCCTGCTCTCCTCCCAAAGAGAACTTAATGTATGTTATTCTCCGCATGATATCCGCGCTTTGTGATCAACTTGTCCCCCAGGATCTCCGTCTCCGAATTGCCGATAAATACCGTGGTGAACATATTGACTTCCCGGTCCCTTAATTCCCGCAGCGTACAGGTCACCTCCCGGGTGCCTTCTCTGCCGATGTTTTCCACATAGCCGCAGGGGCGCTCCCCTTCTATGGTTTCCAGTAAAATATCACAGGCTCTTTGCAGATAATCCTTTCGCCTGTGGCTGGAAGGGTTGTAAATTGCTATGGCAAAATCTCCCATTGCTGCCGCCCGCAGTCTCTTTTCGATCTTCTCCCAGGGAGTCAGCAGGTCGCTTAAGCTGATCACACAGAAATCATGGTTTAAGGGTGCTCCCAGTACCGCCGCCCCACTGCTTGCCGCTGTAATACCGGGGATCACGATCAGTTCCGTCTGGAGATGTTCTTCTCCAAGCTCATACATCAGCGATGCCAGGCCGTAGATACCGGCGTCGCCGCTGCAGATCAATGCCACCCGCTTCCCGGCTTCCGCCTCCCTAAAACACAGTTCGCAGCGTTCTGTCTCCTGCCGCATAGGGGTGGTCAGCAGTTTTTTCCCTGCAAAACGTTCTCCCAATAATTTGACATATACGGTATAACCCACGATCACATCTGCCTGCTCCAGCGCAGCGATGGCTTCTCCTGTCATCATTTCTTCCCTGCCGGGACCTATTCCCACGATATAGATTCTGTTACTCATCCGTTTTGCCTCTTTCTATCCTTTTAAAGCCACATCCGAATCCGCTCTTTCCATGTTTTCTCTGCAACTGCCACGGTCATGCCATCCTGTGCCTGCTTGCCTAAGAGGATCCATCCGCCTGTCCCGGCTGCTTTCAGGGCGGCGCGCTCGCATACATTGTCCACGCCCACCTGTGTCTTTACGAACTCGGAACCGTGAAATTCTCCCGGCACTGCCTGTAATTCCTGTGCTGTATAAATCCTAAATGGTATCCTGTATTTTTCACTGAATTCCAGCAGGCATCGTTCCTCTTTTTTCACGTCAATAGAAGCCAATGCTGCAATCTGCTCTATGACAATGCCCTGTTCTTCCAGTATTTTTTTCAAAAATAGATCCAACTTTGCGCTGTCCGTATCCTTCTTGCAGCCCACTCCCAGAATATATTTTTTCGGCTGCAACAGTAGTTCTGCTGACTCTTTTCGAAATGTTTCTTCCGTGTCGTCCGCAATCAGGACATCCACTTTTTCCGCAGGAGGATACGCACACAGCCGGATCCCTGACGGAATGGTCTCATCCACTGCCAGATGCCCTGTCTGTACGGACATGGTAATTTCCTCGCCTGCCAGTACTTTTGCCGACACTTTGGCGATCCCCTCCCGATTGCAGATCCGCAGATCATTCCTTTTGGCAAAGATATCCACCGCAAAACTGTCATGTAAGTCTGTGGCTGTGGTGATCACCGGTATGGCACCCAATGCTCCCGCCAGACGGACCGCCAGTTCGTTGGCTCCACCCACATGTCCGGACAACAAGGGAATCACATACTTCCCCATCTCGTCTGCCACCAGTACCGGACTGTCGTGCAGTTTATCCATGATCCAGGGGGCAATGGCACGGACCGCGATCCCACAGGCACCGATGAATATAAGTGCATGGCGGGCCGCCATCTGCTCTCCCGCCCACGCTGACAGGCTGTTCCTGACGCAGATCGTGTCTGCACTGCTGTCATCCACAGCCGGTACCGTCTTTTTTCCCAGTCGGGAGCATTTGTTATAGAGCGTGACCGCAGTTTCCCCGTCCATGCTCTCCCGGATCCGCTCCGCCAGCTGTTGTCCTGTTTCCGTAAAGCTGATCACACTAATCTTCACGCCGCTCCTCCTGCGTTTCCTCTGCCTGTATGGCACAGCATTTTGCCTGACGGAATTCTGTGGTAAAATCCGCCGCATACAGCCTCGACTTCTGATAATTTCCATGGGTGATAACATCCCCCACCAGTACCAGTGCTGTCTTTTTGATGTCATGTTCTTCCGCTACCTGTGCCAGTGTCTCCACCGTACAGATATAAGCCTCTTCCTCCGGCCAGGTTGCCTTGTAGACAAGGGCTGCGGGGGTGTCCTTCGCATAACCGCCTGAGATCAGTCTGTGGCTCAGTTCCCGCAGCATTCCCGTGCTTAAATAGATTGCCATGGAAGCATGATGGGCTGCCAGACTTTCGATGCTCTCCTTCTGCGGCACTCCGGTCCGCCCTTCCATACGGGTGATGATCAGGGTCTGGGAAACACCGGGCAGGGTATATTCCAGATTTAACGATGCCGCCGCACCAAAGCAGGCACTGACTCCCGGACAGCTCTCATAAGGGATTCCCAGCTCGTCCAGTGCATCCATCTGCTCCCGCACCGCACCATAGATGCTGGGTTCTCCGGTGTGCAGACGCACCACCATTTTCCCCTGCGTCTGTGCCTCCTGCATGAGCTTAAGCACTTCTTCTAAGGTCAGGTGCGCACTGTTATGGATCTCACAGTCTGCTCTGGCATATTCTAACAGCTGCGGGTTCACCAGCGATCCCGCATAGATGATGACATCCGCCTGTTGCAGCATGTGCATGCCCCGCACCGTGATCAGATCTGCTGCTCCGCTTCCTGCGCCAACAAAGTAAACCATTCCTCCGCCTCCTTACTTTTCGCCAATGCACCGAAATCATTGGCATACATGATACATTCGATCGCAAGCTTTCCCTGCGCCCGCTTCTCAAGATAAAATAAAATACGCTCCATGGCATAATCCATGACTTCCTGTCTCCTGCCGCACTCATCCAGGATCCGCACGGCTTCCTCTGTGGTGACACAGGACAGGAGCTTTGCAGCATCCACTGCCGCCACACCACATTTTACGGCAAAGGCTGTCAACAGCTCCATCCGGCAGTCACCCTCTCTGGAATGGGTATTCATAATACCGCCCGCCACTTTAATGAGTTTTCCGATATGTCCTGCAAGAAGCAGACGTTTGAAGCCCTCTTCCACCGCCATATCGATCGTCAGACCGATAAAGTTACTGCATTTTACACTTTTGTCCAGATCATAGTGATAGGTATTTTTCAAAAAATCCAGTCCATAATTGCCCGGAGAGATCACCACGTCTTCTCTTCCCAGTGCCCGCTGCTGCCTAAGTTCCACGCGGATCGTATCTAAAATGGCCTGGGTACTCATGGGTTCCACGACACCGCTGGTACCAAGAATCGAAATGCCGCCCACGATGCCAAGTCTCGGATTAAATGTCCGCTCTGCCAGATGTTCGCCCTCCGGCACAGAGATCTCCACTGACAGGCTTCCACAATAATCCAGTACCTGACACACCTGTAATACTTCCCGTTCGATCATCTCTCTGGGAACGTGATTGATGGCGGCATTTCCCACGGGCTGATCCAGTCCCGGTTTCGTCACACGACCAACGCCGAAGCCGCCGTCGATCACGACCCGGGCCAGGGCTTCCCTGCCTTCTTCTTCCGGAAACGAAACTTTCGCGCAAATCAATGCCCCGGTGGTAATATCGGGATCATCCCCACCGTCTTTTTCCACGGCGCAGCTGACCTCCCGCTCCTTACGACAGATCCTAAGGATCTGTGCCGTATAGGGGATGCCTTTGGGTGTCTCTATGGTGATCTTAGTTTTCTCCCTGCCGGTCAACAGCATATAAGCAGCCGCCTTCGCCGCTGCTGCCGCACAGCTTCCTGTGGTAAATCCATACCGCATGCCTCTACCTTTCCTTCCTCAGCTCATACAACAATGCATTACAGATGGCGGCTGCCACATTGCTGCCGCCCTTTCTTCCGCGGTTGATAATATAGGGCACCTCCGTCTGAAGGATCAGTTCCTTGGCGGCTTCCACATTCACGAAGCCCACGGGAACCCCGATGACGAATGCCGGACGCCAGTTGCTCTCCTGCATCATCTCGTAAATCTGTATCAGTGCCGTAGGTGCATTTCCAACAGCGAAGATCACCGGCTTTTCCCGTTTTGCTGCCAGTTCCATGCTGATCGCTGCCCGGGTGGTCCTGCGTTCCTTCGCCATTGCTGCCACCTCTGCGTCTGCCATGTAGCAATGAGCTTCGCCGCCAAAAGAAGCCAGCACCTTTTTGTTGATCCCTGCCAGTGCCATATTCGTATCCGTCACAATGTCCGCACCGTTTTTTATCAGGTTTTTGGCGATCTCCACTGCATTTTCCGAATAGGTCATCGTCTCCGCATAATCGAAATCCGTACTGGTATGGATCACCCGTCTGGTGATCATATCCTGCTCCGCAGGCAACGTGATTCCCCTCTCTGCCAGTTCCGCCGCAATGATCTCAAAGCTTCGCATCTCGATCTCTTCCGGCAATACATATTCGATGTTCGTTTTATCCATAAATCAGTCTCCCATAGCAAGTTCTCGTAACAGCACTTCATTCTCTTCCTGCTTCTTCACCGCGATCCGGTAATAGCCCTCTCCCAGTCCCCGGAAATTCTCACAGTTGCGGATCAGGATGCCTTTTGCAAGCAATCTGTCATAGATGGGCTGTGTGGTGTAGAGCAGCAGAAAATCCGCTTCTCCGGACACTACCCGGATGCCCAGTGCCTCCAGCCCTTCCCTAAGATACGCCCGCTCGGTTTTCACATATTCCACGGTATCCTGCAGATATTGCTCCGCCTGCTCCGCACAGACGATGCCTGCTCTCTGGGCGAACACCGACAGATTCCATTCCGGCAGCTGTCTGCGGATTTTCTCCCGAAGCCCCTCATTACTGCACACCAGATATCCCAGACGCACCCCCGGCATGGCAAAGCTTTTCGTAAACGCCCGTACCAGCAACAGATTCTCATACTGGTCTATCTTCCCGAGCAGGGACCTGGGCTGCTCTGTATCAGTCTCACAGAACTCTATAAAACATTCATCCAGTACTACGACGATTCCCTGCTGTCTGCAGTGCTCCAAAAGTTCCGGCAGATATTCCCTGCTCAGCAGCTGCCCTGTGGGATTGTTGGGATTTGCAAGAAACAGTAGATCTGTGTCTGCCGTCAGCGCCTGTAACAATTTCTTCCCTGGGCAAAATGCGGTCTCCTCCGACAGATATGCATATTTTATATGGCTGTCTGCCGCTTTCGCCGCATACTCATATCCGTAAAAGGACGGCACCGGGATCACAATATTTTTCGGCTTAAGTGCATGTACGATCGCCAGAAAAAGTTCTGATGCCCCGTTGCCAAACAGCAGATACTCCTTTGGAATTACCCTGCCGCTTTGCACCGACAGCATATGACTTACTGTCTCTGTCAGTTCGCCGGCTGCGGCATCGGGATATTCCCCCACATGATCGATAGCCGCTAAAAGTGAAAGCCTTGCCTCCGCCGGCATTCCCAAGGGATTGCCGTTTACCGAAAAATCCAGCCGTACCGGTCTGCTGTATATGTCACCACCATGTATGTTCTGCTGCATCTGTTGTTTCCTCATTTCTTTTCTTGAACCTGTTTTCTTTTTAGAGCTTTCCTTCACAGATTGCCAGCCGCCGTGTTATAACCATCCACAGCCCGCTGCCACCCAGGTCAGGATTCCCAGGCACAACAGCTCACAGATCCATGCCGTCCGGTTCATCAGACGATTGACTCTCCGGATATCCTCATATTCCACCTGCCGTTTTGGATCCCCGATATATGGTTTCTTCACGACTTTGCCAAAGTAACTGGCATCTCCTGCCAACTGTATTCCCAGTGCGCCGGCACATACGGATTCCGTCTGGGCGGAATTGGGACTGGCGTGCTTTCTGCTGTCTCTGCGCCAGATACGCCATGCCTGCCTGCCGTTATAGCTTTTTCCGCTGAGAAATTCCGCCCCGATCATCAAAAGTGCGCTGATCCTCGCCGGGAAAAAATTCACCACATCATCCAGCTTCGCCGCCGCCCTTCCAAAGTGCAGATATCTGTCATTTTTATAGCCGACCATAGAGTCCATGGTATTGACTGCCTTATATAAAAATCCAAGCACCGGCCCTCCCAGTGCCGTATACAGCATCGGCGCGATCACACCGTCGGAAGTGTTCTCCGCCACAGTCTCGATGGCAGCCTTCGCCACTCCTTCTTCCGTAAGATTCTGGGTATCTCTTCCCACGATCATGGATACCGCCTCTCTGGCAGCCTCCGGATTCCCCGCCTTTAAATGTTTCCATACTTTTCCGCTCTCCACCTGCAGACACCTTGCCGCCAGGATCTGATAGGTCATGACCGCCTCCACCACCATGCCGATCCTCGGATAAAGTGCATATGCTCCCGCCAGGATCAATGCCGTAAACATTCCCGTAAGCAGCAAAACAATTGCCACCAAAAGCTTCCCCTGTCTGCGCTCCGCTGCCTCTCTCTCCGGGGAATCTTCCTGTGGGTTGCCACTGCGCAGTGCTTTTTCTGTCTTCGCGATCAACCAGCCGATTCCCCGGATGGGATGTGGCAGAAAATAGGGATCGCCAAAGATCTGATCCAGTAAAAATCCCGCTCCAAATGCCAGGATATGATATTTCATCTGTTCGTTTCTCCTTTTGTAAGTTCCGATACTGCAGCTTCCGATACTGTAGCTTCCGACAGCGGGCGAAATTCCTTCCACTGCGGGGCTCCTCCGCCTGCCTTAAATGCCAGCCTGCCACTGTAACCCTGTCCGCATTTTACCTGATAGTCAAAATATTCTCCACCGAGGAAATGACCAAGCAGCGCCATGATCGTTCCGCCGTGAACCACCGCGGATGCATTTTGTATCTTGCGATCCCTCTGCCCCGATGCAGCACTTCTCTCCCAGATCCTTTTCATGTGATATACCATTTTTTCGTATCCGGCAACACTTCGGCGGATAAACTCTTCCCTGCTCTCTCCTTCCGGAAACGGCAGGGTACCTCCGCTGTCGATCCATCTCTGATATGCCGGATCTCCGGAAAGTTCCTGATAATTATGTCCCTCAAACGCACCGAAATCCATCTCTGTCCATTCCGGGATACAGATAGGAGTCTGCCCCGGATACAGGATCTGTGCGGTCTCAAGACACCGCTTCATGGGACCGGAAAACAGAACGTCGGCAATTGGGTAGATCCTGTCTGCCACGGATTTTTCCAGTGTCCTGATACCGTCCGGACTTAAAGCTTCCTCCGTTTTCCCAAGATACCGGCCCTCTTTATTAGAAAGCGTCGCTCCGTGCCGGATGAGGGTAAGATGAATCTCTATTTGATCTTCTGTCCGATTCCACATACGACTCTCACCACCTCATCTGCCTGCGCTGCCAGCTGTTCCAGTATTCTTCCGGTGCGCTCTCTGTAAATTCTCTCCTCCGCTTCCATGGGGACGATGCCGTTGCCGATCTCATCACAGATCAGAATGCAGTCCGGATGTTCCTTGCAGAAATGCTCTATCATTGCCTCCGGAGCGGTTCCCTGTCGCATCTGCTCCCGGATATAGTGGTGCAGATGATTGACGATCACCTGCAAAGCACCTGTCTCTGCGGGCAGTTCCAGTGTTCCATCCAAAACAGCCACTTTCCGTCCATCCTCACAGCGTGCATAACTCTGCTTCACATAATGCAGTTTTCCCTGGGCAAATCCGCCAATGATCAATATCATTACATCAGCCTTTCCGCGATTGCCACGACAACCACCACACACCCCTCACAGAGTGTCACAAAGTATCCCGCTGTGTCCCCCGTGATGCCGCCAAACTCTTTTTTGCTGCGCCGGTAATAATACGCAAAGCTAAGCAGGGCTGCTGCCACGGCGATTCCTCCCGCTACAAAAGATATCCACAGCATAAATAAAACACAAAGGATTCCCTGTCCGTATAAAGCACTTTTTACCACCCTTTTGTGGGCTTTATCCGCAAACAGATACAGTGTTCCCTCCTGCTTTGCCGAAGGGAAGTTCACCACTGCGATACCGCTTAATACTCTGGACAGGAAGCATCCGGCGCCCGTCACAGTAATCATACGCAGTGTCGTGATCTCCGAGAATCCTCCCAGGAAAATCAGTCCGTACAGTGCAAGCATGATCACTGCAAATGCCCCGATATGAGAGTCCTTCAATATCTCCAGCTTCCGGTCTCTTGACTGGTAGGAATGCAGGGCATCACAGGTATCTAAAAAACCGTCCACATGAAAGCCCCCGGTGACCAAAAGCGGTATTGCAGTCCCCACCACAGCATAGCACAGGGTTCCCACCGCGAACCGGTCACAGAACCATTTCCACAGATACCACAAAGCACCGATCACCGCACCCACCCATGGAAAAAAGCAGAGGGCGTACCGCATGTCCTCGTCCTTCCACTGAAACTGTGGCATGGGAATCTTGGAATACATAGAAAACGATATGAAAAATGATTTGATAATTCGCATGTCTGTTTCCTTTCTATCCCCGGCTGTCCTGCCGTTTCTGTGCTTTTGCTCCTGGTGAGCCGGGTTTGATCCGCTGTGGGATCCCGGCTATAACTTCCACAACTTCGTCTGCCTCCGCGGCAAGTCGTTCGTTGATCCGCCCCAGTGCCTCGATGTATTCCATCGTAGAATCATCGTAGATCATTCCATCCTCAAATACATTATTGGTTACAATGACTAACGGATCCGCCTGTTTTCTTAATCCTTCCATACCTTGCAGAATCTTTGTGATCACCGGCTGACGATCCACAGGCTGTTCCCCGGAAAACATTTCGTTAGCGGTGAGATTTGACATACATTCCAACAATACCGCTCCTGCCGGTTCCATTTGCAAGACCGCCTGCTCCAACTCCGTAGGTTGTTCGATGGTAGTGAAGCCTTTCCCCTGTCGCAGCCTGTGATGCCTGTCCACCTTTGCCTGCATCTCCGCATCCCGGATCTGCATGGTGGCGATATAATATTTTTTCTTATCACCGGCAGCCCGTAGCAGATAATCTTCCGCATAAGCGGATTTTCCGCTGCCACTGCCGCCCAGGATCAGTGTCATCATGTTGCTTCTCCATTCGTCTGAATGTTCAGCCCGCGCCATTCGCTCACAAAATCATGCAGGCATGATTTTTGCGCCCGGATATGTTCATGGCTGAACTGTTAACGTCTATATTGTTCCACTTCGATTTCTGAGAAGGTAGCGCTCTGTCCATAAATGCTCATTGCCATATCCAGCAGTGTGAACATCATAACGGCTCCGGTTCCTTCTCCCAGTGCCATTCCCGCATGGATCACCGGAGACAGCTGCAAAGCATCTGCCAGCTTCACTGCCGCCGGTTCTTTCCCAAGATGGGAAGGGATCAGATATTCCCGCACACCGGGGAACAGCCGCTCCGCCACCAGGGCCGCTGCCATGCTGATCACGCCATCCAGCACGATGGGCACATGCCACAAGGCTCCGCCGATGCACATACCGGTCAGTCCGGCAATATCCAGTCCTCCGACTGTCTGCAATACCGTGAAGGCATCCGCATGCCACAGATCATAGGTTTCCAAGGCGGTGCGCACCACCTGTTGCTTCCGCGCCAGTCCCTGATCTGTCAGTCCCGCGCCTCTGCCGGTGACTTCCTCTGCCTCACACTGTAATAGGGCGGCTGTCACTGCACTGCTGGTGGTGGTGTTGCCGATTCCCATTTCCCCGGTGGCAAGGATACCGTATCCTTTTTCCTTACACTCCCGTACCAGTCTGGTTCCTGTGGCAATGGCACGGACGGTCTCTTCTTCCGTCATAGCCGGTTCTTTTAAGAAATTTCTTGTTCCGGAGCACACTTTGCAGTTCCATACTCCGGGGATGGATTCCTCACTATTTATCCCGATGTCCACGGGAATGGTCTCGGCACCGATGCTCTGTGCCATCCTGCAGACGGAGGAACCCTTCCTGGCCATGGACTTTGCCACCGCCAGCGTAACCTCCTGTCCGGACTGGGTCACCCCCTCCTCTACAATGCCGTTATCGGCGCAGAAGAGTAGCACACCCTTTTTACGAATATCGATCACTTCCGTACCTAAGATGGCTCCGATCTGTGCCGTGATGGTTTCAAAGCTGCCCATGCCGTCCAGCGGCTTTGCCAGAGTGTCCCAATGCTTTTTCACAAGCTTTCTCACTGCTTCGTCCGGCGGCGTGATCCGGAGCTGCGCCAATTCCCGTACGGTATAGTTATGAAATACGGGCTTCTCTGAGCATTCCATAGATTTCCTCCATACGCAGATATTCCCGCAGGGTATCTGCCAGCTTATCGTATTGTCTTTCCTTAATAGTGCGGTAATCCTCCCAGACGCCGTCCTCCAGAGAGATGCCTTTTTCCCGGGCCAGGGTCTGTATCATACGCCCGGCGATCTCCCCCTTGTCGAACAGACCGTGAATATAGGAACCATAGATTCTGCCGGTGGAGTCACTGACTACATTTTCTGCACCATTTGCCGGTCCGGCTGCCTTGTCCATTGTACCCTTCGCACCGCTGCCGTCCCTGTTGCAATACACTGTCTGTCCCATATGGATCTCATACCCCGTGAACTCGCATCCCGTAAGTCCGGAGAAAATACCCTCCACTGCATCCAGAGTTCCATCTGTCTGGCAGCGATGTTTCTCCTTCTGCAGCACTGTCCGTACCGGAAGCAGTTCCATGCCGCGGATCTGTCCGCCTTCCTCTACACTGTCCGGATCCGCGATCTCACAGCCTAACATCTGATAGCCTCCGCAGATCCCGAAAATGGGAACTTTTCCCGCAACCCGTTTTACCGCTGCCTCCAGTCCGTTCTGCCGCATCCATTTCAGATCTCCCATGGTATTTTTACTGCCGGGGAGAAATATCAGATCCGGCGTTCCCAGCTCTCTTACATTCGTCACATACCGGACACTGACCTCCGGCATCTGCTCAAACACATCAAAATCCGTAAAATTTGAAATTCTGGGATAGTGGATCACAGCCAGATCGATCTTCCCCACATGTTTTGCATCGAAACGGTCCGTCAGACTGTCCTCATCTTCCAGCGTAAGTTCCATATAAGGTACCGTTCCCAGCACCGGCACCTGCCCCCGTTCTGTTAACATCTGAATGCCGGGGTCTAAAATCGTGCTGTCTCCACGGAATTTGTTGATGATCAATCCCTTTACCCGTTCCCGTTCCTCTTCGGTCAGCAGCATCAGGGTTCCCAAAAGCTGTGCGAACACGCCGCCTCTGTCAATGTCTCCCACTAAAAGTACCGGTGCATCCACCATTGCCGCCATTCCCATATTTACGATGTCATTCTGTTTCAGATTGATCTCCGCCGGACTTCCGGCGCCCTCAATGACAATGATATCCGCATAAGTCTCCAGCTTGCGGAAGGCTGCCTTGATATCCGGGATCAGTTCTGTCTTATGGGCAAAATAGTCTCTGGCGGACAGATTTCCCCGTACCTCCCCGTTCACGATGACCTGGGAGCCGGTATGACTGGTAGGCTTTAATAAAATAGGATTCATGCACACCAGCGGTTCGATCCCTGCCGCTTCCGCCTGCATCACCTGTGCCCTGCCCATTTCCAGTCCTTCTTTCGTGATATAGGAATTGAGTGCCATATTCTGTGATTTAAAAGGGGCGACCCGATAACCGTCCTGCCGGAAGATCCGGCATAGGCCCGCCACCAGGAGACTTTTCCCGGCACCGGACATGGTGCCCTGTATCATAATAACTTTTGCCATCGTTTTCTCCATCCCACAGATGCCACCGACATCCCGGGAATTTCGTTTCTCTGTTTTCTAACACCCACGCTGTTGCTCCGGGCTTTCTGACTTTTCTATCCGCTTCCCCAGCTGTTCTGCATACTCTAAAAGCTCTCTCTGATAAGTCTCCAGACTACCGAAATTCTCCCGACAGCAGATAACGCGGTTACACTTTTCCAACTGTTTCTTCGCTGCCTGTATTTTTTCCTGTGCCACCGGCTCAAAAGGATGCTCTGCGATCACCTCCGCCGCCAGAGCCTTCGCCACGGGATAATCCAGGTCATTTTCATACAGGATCCCGGTGACAAAGGGGATTCCCGCTCTCTGCAGACGCCGGTAAATTTTCCGTCCGCTTCCGGCTCCGGCGATCACGAAGACCTGCGGTGTTCCTTCCGGCGCCGCCAGCTCCATATCACTGCTGCCCTCATCATAGCTTCCCATCCGGATGCCATAGAGTTCGGTGATATAGCCGGCTGTCATGACTTCCTCCGGCGTTCCGATCCGGTCCACCGCCCTGCCGTTCACACACAGGATTCTATCGGAGATCTTCTCCGCCAGTTCCAACTCATGCAAGGACAGGATCACCGTAAGTTCTCTCTCCCTGCAAAGTTTTTGCAGGATCGATAAAAATTCCAGTTTATGCCGCACATCCAGGTAGGAAGTCGGCTCGTCCAGGATCAATATCTCCGGCTCCTGACAAATGGCTCTGGCTAACATCACCCGCTGTCTCTGTCCGTCACTGATCCGGTCAAACAAAGAATCCCCAATCTCTGCCACCTGCACCAGTTCCATGGCGTTTTGCACCGCTGCATGATCTTCTGCCCGCAGTACGCCGAAACGCCCTGTGTAGGGGTATCTTCCGGTGGCCACCACATCCTCGCAGGTCATCAATTCCCCCCGCAGACGTTTTGTCATTACCACGGCCATTTTTTTTGACAGTTCTGCCCCGGTGAGCGACTTCATATCTTCTCCGTCCAGCCGCACCGTTCCCGCGATCAGGGACAGCTGTCTCGCAATACTTTTTAAGATCGTGGATTTTCCGGCACCGTTAGGTCCCAGTAACGTCAGGATCTCTCCTTTTCTGAGTGCGATCTCCACTTCTTCGATCAGAGGCTTTCCGTCATAGCCCACGCTTATTTTTTCCGTTGTAATATAATAAGGCTTCTGCGTCTTCATAGGTAAGTTATCCACGCTCCCGTCTGCTTTTGGATACCATGATCCACAATACCACCGGTGCTCCGAAGATTGCCGTCACTGTGCTGATACCAAGCTCTGTGGGTGCCATCCAGGTTCTTGCCAACAGATCACAGAACAGGCAGAACACACTGCCTCCTAAGAAACATGCCGGTATCATGAGTAACGGTTTTGTGGTGCCGAATAATTTCCGGATCAGCTGCGGCACGGCGATCCCCACAAAAGAGATGGGTCCGGCAAATGCCACGATGCATGCCGAAAGTACGCTGGACAACACCACCAGCAGGATCCGCAATGTCCGGATGTTCACTCCCAGATTCTGTGCATACGTCTCACCCAGCTGGTAGGCTTCCAGCGGCTTTGCTAACAGGATCACCATAAGGAAAGTCACTGCCACCACGATACTCATCACTTTCACATTGTCCCAGGTCATTCCGGAAAAGCTTCCTCTCGACCAGTTGTGGAGATTCACGATATCCGCATCCTCCGCAAAAGTCACCACCAGTTCCGTAATGGCAGAACAGATGTAACCGATCATCACGCCGCTGACCACCAGCATGGACATGCTGTCTACCTTTCTTGCCATGAGAAGTACGAATCCCATGGACAACATAGCTCCTAAAAATGCCGCCAGGATCAACAGTCCGGAGCTGACCCGGATCGTATTCCCCAGCAAAAATACCATCACCAGTGCCACTACCATTTTCGCTCCGGAAGAAATTCCTAAGACGAAAGGTCCGGCTATGGGGTTGTGGAAAAAGGTCTGAAGCAGATACCCGGCAAGTGCCAGCGCTCCGCCCAGGATCCCCGCCGCCAGTGTCCTGGGAAGACGGATCTCCCACAGAATCCTCGCATTCATGCCTTCTTTGGTTCTTCCCGTAGTCAGTATTTCTGTCAACGGGATCTTCACCGTTCCGATTCCTATATTGCAAAGCAGCAGCACGAGAATGCCTGCCGTCAATAGAACAAACGCTATGAGATATCTGATTTTTCTGCGCTGCTGCATGTTTTTCTCCTTCTTTTCCTATTCGTATTCCAATCGTATTCTAATCTCATTCCAACGCTCTTATGCTTACGCTGTGTTTCTAGGTCTTCCATCTTACTGTAAGAGAAACAGATAACGCAGCTTAGCGGTATCATCGTCCGTCAACACCGTATGCATATCCTGCAATAAATACCCGATTGCCATGGACTGCTGGTACATATCGTTGGTGGTGCAATAGACCTGCCCCTCCTGTACCGCCTTGAAGTCTTTTAGAATATTGCATTTGCCGATCAGCTCGTCCAGCGTGGTCACACCACCGTCGATCGAGCTGTTGTAGATCAGTATGTCTGCGTCCTTCGCCCCGGCGTAAAAATCTTCGACCTGCATGTTCAGCGTAGAGCGTCCGCTTCCGCTGTCCTCGAGATCCTCAAAAATGTATCTTCCCCCTGCCAGTTCGATCAGCTTTGGAATATAATCCGTGCTCTGCCGTACCTGGATCAGTCCGTTGGAAGTGACATAGAAAAATGCTATGGTCTTCCCTGTTTTTTCCCCGCTTTCTACCTCTTCCAGAATCTCTGTCTGCTCCGCAAAGGCTTCTTCTGCCTCCGCTTCCTTTCCGGTCAGGGCTCCGAAAAATTTGACCCATTCCACTTTTCCCAAAGGATGCTGTTCATAGCTGGAATATTCGATCATCACCGGAATGTCAAAGCTTTGAAGCATTTCCACCACCTCCGGCGAATGCGTGATCATCCGGTTCTCGATCGCCAGATCACAGCCTTCAGACACCAGTAATTCATAATCCGGTTTACTGTATTTTCCGGCATAGATCATGTCCCCTGCCGCCATGGCATCCTTTGCTGTCTGAATGTACCAGTTCTCCTGCTTCTGTCCGGAGAACCGGATCTGATCCACAGCGTCCACGGATGCGAACATATCCATCACCCCAGATGCCACCAGATATATATTTTGAAGTGGTTCCTGCAAGATACTGACATCCTCATCCAGTCCCCTTGGCACCGGCTGTCCCTCCGGCACTATCAGATACCGTTTACTGTCGGGAAGCGTTGTCAGCATCTTATACCCATCTTCGTAATAGTCCACCGCAAAATTTTCCGCATATTGCAGCTCCATGCTGCCTGTTTTTACTAATTCTGTCTGTTCTTCCTGCGTGGCCTCTGCTGCCTGGGTAACCTCCGATGGTACTTCCGACGATGTCTCCGTAGAAGCAGAAGAAGGACTGCCGCAGCCACTAAGCCCCAGCAGTCCCATAAGAAGCAGAACATATATCCATTTTCTTCTATTTCTTCCTGACCTCAAAGTTTTCATGCCTTTCATAGCCTGCAATATTTGAGCCGCAGGCACCAATGTGTATTACTTACCGCTCTCTGCACTCTCAAGTGTCTCAGAGTGGAAAGTTACGGTGTATTCCACCTCATGAGGTGTGCTCATTGCCACGGTATCACCGATCATGGTAAGGGGTGCATCCAGTGCTTCCACCGGCACTTCAAATACGGAATTGCCTTCCGTATTTACCGGCAGATATTTTTCACCGTTTACCAGCATATAATCATAGTTCGGGCTGCTCCATTCCAGAATCGCCGTTGCCGCTCCGTCAGCTACCGTGATCTGTGTGGGGGACTGGATGCTGGCTCTGCCGCTTCCGCCCTCCATGGTCAGTTCGATGGTGTAGCTGCCGTCTTCTACAGTGCTCAGATCAAAAGTGTCTGCGGCACCCTCTGCCACCGGATCAGATACCTTTACTTTATGATCGTACCATTTTCCCTTGGTACCGATCAGTGCCAGATCGAATTCCTCTCCGATCACGGGTACAGGAACATCGAAGCCGTAGACTTCTTCCGTCATGCCGTCACTGTAAGTCACGGTATCCGTGGTGGGCTCAAGCAGTACTGCACCATCTTTGGCTGCATCTTCCGCCAGACCCGGATAGAGATTCAGGATCTTCTTGGAGCCTAAGGAAATGTGAATGGTCATAACGCCATCCTTTACCGTCAGTGTTCCCTTGCCGTCACAGGCCTCACTGACATGGAACATGGAACTGTCCGTGGAAAATTCAGCGGTGTAGACACCATCAGGAAGCTGTGCCTTGTCCTGCGCAGTCTCTGTGCTGACAGTTTCCGCCGTTTCCGTGCTCTCTGTCGGTGTTACGGTACTTTCCTGTGCGGCAAATGTGCTTTCTGCAGATGTTGCATCCGCTGCCTGACCTGCTCCACAGCCGCCAAGCAGCAGACAGGCACTCAGTCCGCCCACGATTATGATTTTATTCATTAATGTCTTTGCTTTCATTACTGATTTTAATCCTTATTTTATTTGTAATCTTGATTCTTATTTATTTCTCAGCCATTGCTGCTGCGGTATGTGCCACATACAGATCCTGGATAGCCTTGATCCCGCCAAGACCTGCGATCTGGGTATCCACGCTGTCGAACTTACCGGAAGCATTGAACTGGCTTAACCAGGAATCCTCATCCTCGCCTGCCATATCGTTGTTGGCATGGTCACCTGCTACTACCATCAGGGGACGAAGAACCACTTTGGTGTAACCTGCTTCCGCAACAGCCTTGATGACTTCTTCGCAGGCAGTCTCTTCCGGCTCACCTTCTACGGTTCCGATGAATACGTTAGCATAACCGAGGTCGTTCATCTGGGTCTGCATCTGGCTGTAAGACACCTTTGCGGTGTGAGAAGTTCCGTGACCCATGAATACGAATGCCACGCCATCTTCCTTTGCAGCATCCAGGCTGTCATACCCAGCGGTCTTCAC
>ENA-ORLW01001872-ORLW01001872.1-human-gut-metagenome-genome-assembly--contig:-NODE-1872-length-21070-cov-20.059163_pt1 | contig 21070 bp, 11 predicted proteins | sample MGYA00243017_ERZ508829 | MGnify/ENA primary metagenome ERZ508829 (study PRJEB26277, sample SAMN04329776) | human gut metagenome | biome: human-associated habitat | host: Homo sapiens | place: USA...
GCTATTCGAAAAGAACCGCGTAGCGGTTCAATATAGTAGCCGTGGGTGACAACCCACGGTATGAATCACATATCTAACCCGCGACCCCGGCGGGGTCGAACACCGTCCGCCAACTTTCGCCGAAGTTCGACCCCTGAACGGGGTCGCTGATTATGTTTGATGGTCGCTTCTTTCTTGAACTCCTATGGAGTTATTTTTTCAATAGATTATGTCCTTGCAGTCACGGAATTATGGGGCGGGGATTTGCAATCCCCGCCGTCCAGGCGATACTTTCTTTTTTCGAAGAAAATAGCATCGGCGGGTCAGCGGGGATTGCAAATCCCCGCTCCATAGCGTTGAGAACCTTGGCAGTTGGCGGCAGCGCGGGAGACGTATTTAAGTGTCTAAGGGTTTATATCGCCGCGGCAGCAGCAACGGGCACAGAGGCGACAGCGCGGACCCTGCCTGTACTTGCCTTGTAGCGGTTGTAGATGCCACCGTTATTCATGAGAACGAACCAGGCGTTGGAAGTATCACATTCTGTTTTCGTCCAATACCAGTGGTCCGGTTTCGAGCCGCCGAAATTGATGACAGCCGTTTCGACGGCATCATTTTGGGACACCAACACATAGCCTTGCGCCTTGGTCGGCAGCTGCGAGCCGTAGCGCCGCATAGCCTCATCCCATGTGAGTGCTTCTGAGGTGAGGTCATTGAGGGCGAGGATAAAGCGCTCGCCATTGCCGATGATTACGACGCCTACCTTGTTGAGGCCGCTCTTCTGCGAACTGCTGAGACCATTGTAGTCGGCCTCAGAAAGATAGTAATAATTGCCGTTGCGATTGACGGCCAGGTGCAGATTCTTCGCCGTACGCCGCGCGTTCCACCATTGCCTCTCCTGCTCCAAACGCTCCTGCTCCAAACGCTCCTGCTCGCGCCGCTCTTGCTCAAGGCGCTCTTGCTCGCGCCGCTCTTGCTCCAAACGCTCCTGTTCCAAACGCTGCTGCTCCACAAAGTAGGCAGCGGCTTCCTGGGCCTGCTCTATCGGCACGGCGGCTTGTTGAGTTACAGCAAGGGTATCTGCAACGGCCTCTTCGGGCTGCGGTTCGGAGGAGGGCCGCAGGAAGATGGCGAGGCCGACGGCGACAAGCACTGCCAGGGCTGCGATTGCGCCGATTATGGCGCCTCGCTTGCCTTTCGAGGGTGTCAGGACTTGGGTGGCCGGCCCGGCGGGTTCTTTTTTGATGTTGTAGGTATTGCCGGTGGCGCTTCTGCCGCCGAGGGCGGCGAGGAGTGCGCCGGCGTCGGGGTAGCGGTCGTGTGCGGCGTGGTTGAGAGCGCGCTTCATAGCGGCTTTGATGGCCGGGTCGACGGCCAGTGCGGCTATTGTGGCGGCGGGTTCGCCGGGCAGCCAGTTTGCGCTCGGCGAGGGGCGCCGCCCGGTCGCGCAGGCGAGCATGGTGGCGCCTAGGGCGTAGACGTCGGCCGCCGGCGAAAAGGTGCTGATGCCTTGGTACTGTTCGACGGGGGCGTAGCCGTCGGAGGCGCCGCAGGTATTGACGGTCGAGGTTGCGTTGCCGTGCTCGTCGTAGTGCTTGCTCAGGCCGAAGTCAATCAGCACGGGTCGCACCCCGCCGTCGGCGCCTTCGGCGAGCATGATGTTGGCCGGCTTGATGTCGAGGTGGGTGAAGCGGTTTTTGTGGAGGTAGGCGGCGGCGTCGACTATAGGCGTGAGCAAACTGCGTATGGCCTCCGAGTCGAGCGGGCCGTTTGCCTCGATATACTGCTGGAGCGACCGGCCGTCGAGGTATTCCATCACATAGTAGGCCGTACCGTTGGCCTCGAAGACCTCGTTGACGCGTACTATATTGTCGTGGCCGGCGCCGAGCTGATGCAGACGGCGCGCCTCGGCGAGGAAGTCCTTGCGGGAATCCTCCACCAGCCGGTGGATTTTAGCCGTACCGGCCACCGACATCTGCGCGGAGCCGGGAATGCGCTCGCAATGGTCGCTGATAAAATGTTCCTTGATAGCCACAAAGCCCTTGATGCGGATATTACCCTGCGTGAAGGTAGTGGAGGCAAGGTAGGTGATGCCGAAGCCGCCCGCTCCGAGCACGCTCACGATGGTATAGGTATTGGCGCCGCGGAGCACCGTTCCGGGCGCAAGGCTTTGAGGATTGTCAGCGTTCATTGGTTTGCAGTGTGTTGAGAGGGCAAAGGTACGAATTAAAATGTAAAATTTAAAATGTAGAATGTAAAATTTAAAATAGTAAATCGCAAACGAGGCGGACGCCGGAGCGCCCGCCTCGTTGCTATTTTTAAGACGGATGGATCAGATGGTCAGCACGGAGGGCACCGAAGTGCGGCCGCCTACTGTCTGGGCCGCTCGAACCTGACGGGTACCGGCGGGGATGGGTGCCGTTTCGTCCGAAGCGAGGGTGACTTCGCTGCGGCTGCCGTCGGCGCCGACGAAGGTCACTGCGATGACTGCTCCGGGATAGGGCGAATTGACTTTCACCTCGTCGCCCTGGCGAATCAGGCCGGGCTGACGGACGTGGAACGACAGGCCCTCTCTCTCCCATACGGGGATTCGTCCGGCAACCACGGCGTTGAAGCGGGCGTCGGTGTAGGTCGAGTCGGGATTCCAGGCGCGTTCGGCCACGCCGAGCATCTTTGGCAGAAGCATATCCTCAAGGCCGTCGGTGCTGCGGATGGTTTCAGCGAAGAGCTGGCAGGAAACGCCGATGGGCTGCAGCGCACCGGCGAGTCGGGCCGGATAGCCGTGGAGGGCGTCGAACTCGTCGACGTAGCCGCCCCAGCTCAGTCCGCGCTCAAGAGGATGGGGAGTGTAGCACATGTCGAGGTAGAAATGCTGAACGTTGCTCAGCACGGTGGGATAGCCGGCCGAGGCAATGTCGCCGACCACGCGGGCACCCCGGCTGCCCACGGTCTGCCAGCAGTTGATAGAGTGCGTGTTGGGAAGGACGTGGCGATTGTACTCCTCGGGGTGACCGAGGGCCACTTCCTGCCAGCCCGACATTTTGAGGCCCTTGGAGGCCAGCATGTCGGCGATGCGGCGAACAAAGTAGGCGTGCACGGCCTTGTCGTCTTCCAGCCCGAGGCTGTCGCGAAGGGCCGTCACGGCCGGGCTGCCGTTCCAGGCGCCGGAGGCTACCTCGTCGCCGCCGATATGGACTGCCTTCAGGGGTACTCCGGCTTCATTATATATGTCGATGAGCTCGTCGACTACGGTCTCCATAAAGCGGTAGGTGCCGGGGAGCGCCGGGTTCATCACGTTGTCGTGGAAGGCCTGGGCCGAAGTGAACACTGAGGTGTCGCCCTCCTCGTCCATTCGGAATTCGGGGCGACGGCGCATGGCCTTGATGGCCGCGCGGGCATGGCCGGGCGACTCTATTTCGGGAAGCACGGTGATGCCGAGCGAATCGGCGTGGCGGATAATGTCGACCACCTCGCCGCGGGTATAATAGCCGTTGGCAGTTCCGGAGGGATTGTCGGGATTGCCGTTGCCGGCGAATATCTGGGGCAGATGGTCAGCCTCGCTGCCGGGAGCGGTGTAGCCGCGGCGGCTGCCGAACTGCGTAAGCTCGGGCAAGGCTGCAATTTCGAGTCGCCAAGCCTCGTCGTCGACCGGATGGAAGTGGAACACGTTGAAGCCGTAGGCCGCCATAAGGTCGAGCACGCGGTGTATCTCCGAAGCGGGCTGGAAATTGCGGGCTATGTCGATCATCACGCCGCGGTAGGGCAGCGAAGGCTCGTCGTCGATCACGGCGTTGGGCAGAGTCTGCGAGCCGCTGCCCAGCCAGTGGCGCAGGCGAAGGCCCAGGCGATTCCACTGCGCGCTGTCGGCGACTACGCTCATCTTACCGTCGGCAACCTCAACACGGTAGCGCTCGGAACCCTTCACCTCGGGGGTTTGGGAGAACTCTATGGCGCCCATATCGACAGTGGTTTCGCCTCCGGTAAGGTTTACGCTCTTGAACGACGGAACCACGTCGTAGACCGACGCCCGACCCGCGCCCAACTCGGCATTGCGGGCGTAGACCTCGGCGCCGTCGGGAACGTACGAAAGCGCCGTCGAGTCGGCCAGTATGTCGGCGTAGCGAGTGGCGATGTCGAAGGGCTGGCCGGAGATGCTCACACCGTGGATGCCGTCGGGGGCATAGCAGATGGATTTGAACACGCCGCGGGTGAGGATTTCGATAGTGGCGGTGTCGCCTTGGGTGGCAGCGGCAAATTTCGGCGAACGCAGCTCATAGTAGCCCGGCACGATTTCGATAAGGGTGTCAGCGCTGTCGAGGGGCTGCATGCGGCGCGCGAACATATTGAAGGCGATGGCGGCTGCGGAGTCCGGCAGATTGTAGACTTTGAATGTCTGCACGTTGGCGGCCACACCGTCTTCGTAGACACTGCCGTTGGCATTGCTCCATTCCACGGTAGGCAGCGGCTCCGCCGTGTGCGAGCACCCCGCAAGAGGTGCCAGCACTGCGGCCGGAAGCATGAGTTTGAGAAGCTTCTTCATAGTTTATTCCACTCGGATGGGTTGGGAAAGTTCGGACTCGGTGTTGTCGGCATTGAGGGCCGAGATGGCGTAGTAGCCGCCCTTGGTGGCGGTATACTCGGGGGTGAGTACCACTTCGGCAACCTTGGCATCGTAGACGCCCTCGGTCGAGGAGGGTTTGACGCTGTAGACAACATAACGCGTACCTTCGCCCTGTGCCGTCCAGGTGAACTTGCGGCCTTCGGCGTTGATGCCCTGCACTGCGGTCGGGGCAGCTACGCTCTCGCGGCCCATGAAGGGTATGAGCGTCTTGTCGGCGTAGACAACCGCCAGGCGGCTCAACACGTTGATTTTGTTCTCGTGGAAGCAGGTAGCGTTGTAGAGGAAGCTGCCGCAGGTGTTGTTCTGCGAACGCGATATGCTGAACTGCTCCGAAAGCTGGTTCAGATTCTGATAGGGCGCGCCTTCAGCCTCGACGCCGAAGCGGTAGAGGGCGTGGCCGATGGCAAGCTTGGCCTGGAAGCAATTGCTGTTCCACCAGTAGCACATCTTGGTGAAATTCATAGCGTAGTTCGAGGTCGAGTTGTAGAGCTGGGGCACGATAAGGTCTATCCAGCCGTTCTGGCACCACTTGCGCACATCGGCGTAGAGGTCGTCGTAGTTCTGCAGACCCGACGAGTCGGAGCCGTTGACGGGGTCGCTGGCCTTGTTGCGCCATATGCCGAAGGGTGCTATGGAGAACACCACGCCGGGCTTCTTGCTCACTATCAGATTGTGGATGCGCTCTATAACCTCGTCGACCTGGGCGCGGCGGAAGTCGCCGACGTTGGAGTAGGCGGCGCCGTACTTGGCATAGTCGGCCGCATCGTCGATGGCGAAGCCACTCTTGGGATAGGGGTAGAAATAGTCGTCGAAGTGGATGCCGTCGACGTCGTACTTGGTGATTATTTCATCAACCACATTGAGCAGCAGGTCCTTAACCTCGGGAAGCGCCGGACGGTACATCAGCAGTTGGTCGTACTTCATCGTCCATTCGGGATGAAGCTTGGCGGGGTGGTTGGCGGCGCCGTTGTTGGCGAAGCTCGTGGCGCTATTGGAGATGCGGTAGGGGTTCATCCAAGCGTGGAATTCCATGCCGCGGCTGTGGGTTTCCTCTATCATCCAGCCCAGAACGTCGTAGCCGGGGTCATTGCCCTGGCGACCGGTGAGGTACTCGCTCCAAGGCTCGTACGACGACGGATAGAAGGCGTCGGCCGTCGGTCGAATCTGCATGATGACGGCGTTGACGTTGTACTGCTCGAACTTGTCGAGGTATTTTCTGAATTCGTCCTTCTGCACGGCCTCCACATTGCCGCGAGGCCAGTCGATGCGGCCCACGGTGGCCACCCACACGCCGCGAATCTCCTTGTCGGGCATGTTGTAGGTGATGATTGTCGGAGCGTCGGGCTCGTCGGGAGTGTCCGGGGTGTCGGGCGTCGGCGTCGGCGTGGGCACGGGATCCGGCTCGTCGTCGCCGCAGGAGGGGGCAGCGGCCACCAGGGCGGCCGCCATCATCATTGAAGCAATAAGTTGGCTTATTTTCATTGTGTAAGGTATTTGATTTTACTGTTTAAGCGGTTATTTTCACAAAGATACATCCTTTTGCGGTAATTTACACTATTTTATATGTTAAAAAGAAGGGTAAAAAGTGTAAAACAGGCGGACGCCACGGTACGGAAGATGCGACTCCTCCAAAGGTTGGTAACAACCGTGCCCGCAGCGCCCGCCCGCCACTAATACAATCTAATTACCTTGCGATTTTGATGGTGCTTACACCGTCGGTGGCGATATAGAGGCCGCGGGCAAGTGCGGCGGTGTCTACGCTCTGTCCCTGAGCTACAAGGATACCGGTGGTGGAGTAAACACGGATTGTGCCATCTGCCGTCAGCACACCGCCCTCAAGGCGAAGCGAGTTGGCGAGGATGGTATTCTGAAGTCCGCTGTTGCCGACTTCGATAGTGCCGTTGGCGGCGGTGGTGTATTCGTTTTTCTCTTTCGGGAGGGCCCATACGCCAAGTCCGCCTTCTTCTCCGTCGTTGTTGAACTGGATGTAGACGTTGTCGGCGGCATCGAATGCCACGTTGAAGGGGCGCTTGCCGTAGTTGCCGAAGGGTATGTCCTTGCAGTACTCAGTCAGCGAAGGTATGCCGGCTGCGTCGTAGCTCACGCGAGCTACTGTGAAGCTGCGGCCGTTGTCGCTGCCGGCTACAGCCACCAGCGAGCCGTCGGCGTTGACGCCCATGGCGCCGCAGGGGGTCGAGCCAAGGAAGATGCTCTTGTCGCCGGTAGTGAAGTCCCATACGCCGGCGCTGCTGCAGTGCATCAGGCACATGTTGGCTTCGCTCTCCTGCCAGCGGTACTGGCTGGTCCATACGCCGCCGCGACGGTCGGAAACAACGCGCTGGTTGCCGTTGGCCATCTTGCCGTCGCAGTTGCCCCACGATGCGCTGGGTGCCTTGTCCCACGGGGTGGCGAGCTCGCCGATGTTGTAGACGAAGATTTCGCCGTTGTTGGAGTTGAGGTCCTCGTCGTCGGTGTAGAGCACGCGGTTGGCGCCGCTGCCGTAGACGGAGCAGGCCTGTACGGAGCCGTGCACGTTGACACCGTTGATGCTCACCAGACCGGTCGATGCCGTCTCACCGGATGCGAACACGGGGGCGAAGGTCTCCGGAGCGCCCGGATTCAAAATCCACACACCGGCGTTGCCGTCGCTCCAGTCGCAGACGAACACGTCGCCGTTGTCGCCAACTGCGATGTTATTGGGGCTGGAGGTGCTCTCCTCTCCCCAGGCGATGCCGCCCTTGTAGGGCTCTTCGTTGATGGTCTCCAGAGCAGCGTTGAAGGCGAACACGCCGTAGCCGCCGCGAGCACCGTTATAGCTCGGCTTGCCGGGGGCGCTCAGATAGACGTTGCCGAAGTAGGGGCTGCTCGGAGTGAAGTCCACGGCTACGCCCTTGGCGGCTCCGATCTGGATGTTCTCCTGCTTGCCGTCGGTGAGCTGGGTGGCTTCTGTCACGGCGGGGGCTGAGGCCGTCAGGCTCCAGCTGTAGGTGCCGGCTGCGCTGGTCAGGGCCGGCACGTCGACGGTGTTGAGACCCTTCACGCCGGCGCCCAGATCGACGCTTTCGACCACGGCTCCGTCCTTGATGAGGTTGAACTTAACGCTGGTGGCAGCGTCGTTGAGCACGAACTGAATCTTGCCGTCGGCAGTCTTCAGGGCGGAGGCGTAGACGTTGGCTCCGGCCTGCGCAGCACCTGCGCTCAGCATGGCCACTGCGGTTGCGAGTAAAATTTTCTTCATGATAACAATAATAGGGTTTGGTATATAGTAATTTTTGGCTTTGAAAAACAAAGTCCGGGAGACGCACGGGGATCAAGCTAAGAAAAAGACTTTAAATCTCCCGGACCTTGTCGATACTTATTAACCTATAATAAAGTTCTGCTTATTTGCGGATTTTCAGAGTGTTGGCGCCGGAGCGAACCACGTAGATGCCGGCGGGCAGCGTGGTGGTGTCCACGCGGTAGCCTTCGGCAACCTTCATACCGGCGATATTGTAGACTTCCAGCTCGGCGCCGGCGGCGCTCAGAGTGTTGCCTGCGTAGGCAATGGCGCTCACACCAATCTTGTCAGCGTGGAGGCCCGTCTGAATACCCGAACCTCCGACCTCAACAGCCTCCAGGGCCGGGGTCGTGAACTCGTTCTTCTCTTTCGGAAGAGCCCACACGCCCAGACCGCCGGTAGTGCCGTTGTCGTTGAACTGGATGTAGAGGTTGTCGGCTGCATCGAAGGCAACGTTGAAGGGGCGCTTGCCGTAGTTGCCGAAGGGTATGTTTTTGCAATACTCACTCAACGAAGGTAAGCCGGTATCATCATAGCTTGCGTGTGCAACCGTAAAGCTGCGTCCGTCGTCACTGCCAGCTACTGCTACCAAGGAGCCGTCGCCGTTGACACCCATTGCGCCTATCGGCGTGGAGCCCAGGAAGATGCTTTTATCACCGGTGGTGAAGTCCCATACGCCTTCACTGTTGCAATGCATCACACAAGGAACTGATGCGTCTTCTTGCCAGCGGTACTGACTTACCCACAGGCCGCCGCGGCCATCGGATGCCAAACGCTGGTTGGCGTTGGCCATCTTGCCGTCGCAGTTACCCCACGCTGCGGAAGGTGCCTTGTCCCACGGGGTGGCGAGCTCGCCGATGTTGTAGACGAAGATTTCGCCGTTGTTGCTGTTGAGGTCCTCGTCAGTGGTGTAGAGAACGCGGTTGGCGCCGCTGCCGTAGACGGCGCAGTCCTGAATGGAGCCATGCACTTTGGCTCCATTGATAGTTACCAGACCGGAGGAGGCCATCGTGCCGTCTGCGAAAACGGGTGCGAAGGTCTCGGGAGCGCCCGGATTCATAATCCACACGCCGGGATGGTTATCGCTCCAGTCGCAGATGAAGAGGTCGCCGCTTTTGTCGACCGTGATGCTGTTGGGGCTGGAAGGACTGGTTTTCCATCCGATTCCGCCCTGGTAGGGTTCTTCGTTGATGGTCTCCAGGGCTGCGTTGAAAGCGAACACGCCGACGCCGGTGCGCGCGCCGTTATAACTGGCTTTGCCGGGAGCGCTCACATAGACGTTGCCGAAGTAGGGGCTGGTGGGGTTATTGTCGACCGCTACCCCCTTGCCGCAGCCTATCTGGATGTTTTCTTGGGTGCCGTCGGTGAGCTGCGTCACTTCGGTGACGGCGGGGGCCGATACGGTCAGGCTCCACTCGTACATGCCGGGGTCGCTGGCCAGTGCCGGCACTTCGATGGTGTTGAGGCCCTTGACGCCTTCGCCGAGCTCTACGGATTCGATGATTTCACCGTCTTTGATGAGGTTGAATACCACGCTGGTGGCGGCGTCGTTGAGCACGAACTGCACTTTGCCGTCGGCGCTCTTGAGGGCGGAAGCGTAGACGTTCGCTCCGGCCTGCGCTGCGCCGGCACTCATCAGTACTACTGCCGATGCTAGTAATATTTTTTTCATGATAACAGTAAAAGGGTTAGTTTCGATTGATAATGTGTAGGGTAGTTAGAAGCCCGGGAGGCACAGGGAGATCAAGCTAAAGAAAAAGTCGTGTGTCTCCCGGGCTGAGATGGAAATATTTTGTGTAATCCTTTATTTGCGGATTTTGAGTGTATTGGCGCCGGAGCGAACCACGTAGATGCCGGCGGGCAGCGTGGTGGTGTCCACGCGGTAGCCTTCGGCAACCTTCATGCCGGCGATGCTGTATACTTCGAGCATGGCGCCATCGGCGGTCAGGGTGTTGTTGAAGTAGTGGATGGAGGTGCTGTCGACCAAAGTAGCCTCGATGCCTGCGCTGACGCTCAGCGGCTGACGGGCTACGGTGGTGTACTCATTGTTGTCGGTCGGGAGTGCCCAGCCGCCTACGCCGCCGTTGTTGTCGTTGTAGACAACGTAGAGGTTACCTGCAGCGTCGAAGTCGCAGGCGAACGGACGCGAGCCGTAGGTGGAGCCGATGGCATATTTCAGGGTCAGCGAAGGAGTGCCGCTCTCCGACCAAGTTACTTCCGCAACGCGGATATCGGTCTTGCCGGCAACGGCGATGTACTTGCCGTCGGGGCTTACGCCGAGAGCGCCCATCGTCGAGGATGTCTTGAAGATTTCAGTGTCACCGCAGAAGTAATCCCAGGTGCCGTTGGCGTTGATGTGCATGGCGCAGGGGAACTGGGAGCTGTTGGTGTCGCGGTACTGGCCTACCCAGAAGCCGCCGCGGCCGTCGGGAGTGATGGTGGCGCTGCCGTTCACATACTTGGTGTCGAAGTTGCCGTAGCAGTGGTTCGGGCCCTGCATGTAGGGAGTGGCGGCGTTGCCTACGTCGTAGCGGTAAGGCATATGGAAGGCCTGCGCGCCCTGATAGGTGACGAAGCCGGGGGTGATGAGGTCCTCGTCGAGAGTAAAGAGATTGGTGTCGGCGCCGGTGCCGGTCACGCAGAGGTCGACGATGGAACCGTGGATCTGTACGTCGCCTTCCTTGGCAAGTCCGTCGCTGTTGCGGGTGCCACCGAAGAACTCAGTGAAAGCAGCCGTGGGGTTGGCCGGATCCATAGTCCAGATGCCGGAATGGCCGTCGGACCAGTCGCAAATCCAAACTTTGCCGTCGGGGGCGGCGAATACGCGGTTGGGGCTGGAAGCTCCGCTCCAGGCCACATTGCCGCTGTAAGCAGTGTTGCCCTGGCCGGTAATGTCGCTGAGGGCGCCGTCGAGAACGAAGATGCCCTGACCCTGGCGGGTACCGGTCTTACCATTGCTGCCCGAGGTAACGTACATGCGGCCGAAGTAGGGGCTGCTCTGGTTCTTGTCGATGGAGACACCGCGGGCGTTGGGTATGTCGAGGGTGGCTTCACCGTTGATGGTAAACTGGCGGGGCTCGCCGCTGAAGCCGTCGGCGCGAGCCGTCAGGCTCCACTGGTATGCACCTTCGGCAACACCGGCGTCGGGAATCTCAACGGTGTTGGTGCCCTTGGCCTGCGGGCCCAGGTCGATGCTCTTGACGGCCTGTCCGTCCTTGAGCAGGTTGAGGGTCACGGAGGTAGCGTCGGCGTTGAGAGTGAAGCGGATGGTGTTGCCGCCCACTACCTCGAGGGCCGAAGCGTAGATATTGGCGTGGCCCTGCTCGGCGGCGGGGTCATAGTTGGGGTCGTCCATCATTACGATGGGTCCGCGGGTCTTGGCGGCCTCGCACACTGCCGTACCTTCGTAGGTGGTGTAGCCTTCCATCTCTACCTTGATATTGTAGGTGCCGGGCTGCAGGTCCGGGAAGTAGTAGAGGCCGTTGTAGTTGTTGTCGGTGATGTAGGTCTTGTTGACGCCATTGCCCGTCAGGGTAACTTTGGCTCCGTTAAGAGGCAGATACTGGTCGTGGTCGCCGTAGGTGGCACCCAGGAAGAGCGGGTCGCGCAGTATGCGCTGGCTGTCCTTGACTTCGCCGGCTACTATGCCCGTGGTGGGTTGGGGGGCGTCGAAATACTCGCAAATCGACGTATAGAGCATAAAGGCGATGATATTGCTGTAGTCGCGGCTCAGCATGCGGTGAGCTTCGGGCTTGTAGTCGTGGAATGCGATTTCAGCCAGGTAGCCCGGCACGAAGAGCTTGCGGAGAACGCCCAGATGATATGTGCCGTAGAACACGGAGTCGGCGGCCACATAGGGGTTGTCGGGGGTCTTGCGGGCCTGCCAGCACGTCAGGGGATTGTCGTGGAGGTGGAGCCAGCCTATAGTGGCCATTTCCTTCGATGCGGGGATGTCGGGAGCGCTCTTGTCGAAGGGCTGTCCGGGGCGCGGATCGGCGCTGCGGAAGATGGTCAGCATGTGGTTCACGCCCGAGGCATTGCTGTGGATCGACAGGAACATGTCGGCGCCCCACTGGGTTGCTTCAGCACCGATTTCCTCGAGAATACGGTCGTCTTCGGGGCGATTTTCGGTGCGGCTCATCTTCACGGTGGCACCGGCCTGCTCCAGAAGGCGACGAAGCTCAAGGCCACGCCAGAGGTTGTGTTTGGACTCCCAAACGCCCTCCTCGCATACTGTAGGATAGGGTATGGTGGCTACCCAGCGGTCGGTGGCGGCAGAGCCGTCCGAACGATAGCCGTTGGCAAACTGGCCCGGTATGTAGGTGCCCGTGGTGGCTTCGTAGCCGCCGTGGCCCGGGTTCAGATAGATTTTTTTACCGGCAAGGCTCTCGGCGTTGGCCGATGAGAAGGCCATCAGGCCTACCAAAGCTGCCGCAAAAAGTTTTTTCATCGTATTATTGGCTTTAATGAATGAACCGGGGGTCTGACCCTGGAGGCCAGGCCCCCGGCAACAATGCAAATAACTGTGATTTTAAAGTTTCTTGGATACTTCCACCAGGATGAAGCCGGCTCGCGGTGCGGCGGCCATAAGGCGCAGCTTGCCGTCGGGGCCGATGGCGGCACCGGTGTTGGCAGAACCGGCCGAGCACTTGGCGCCTCCGAGGCTGTAGGCGAAGAGCTGGTTGCGCTCGCCCTCGTTGAAGCTCGAGAAGGCCATGGTGGCGCTGCCGCCGTCCGAAATGTCGTAGACGTGCAGTTCCTGCGGCTTCTGATATACCCAGGCGTTGCAGTTGGTGGCAATGAGGTAGCGCTCGCCGTTGTAGCTTACCACGCGGGCATCGTTGTCGCCCTTGACGGGGAATTCATAGCCGTCGACTGCATCGATGTGGTTGAGCAGGTTGAGGTCGGCGTCGACCAGAAGTATCGACTGCTGGTAGGTCGAGGTCATGGTGTAGACGTTCGGCTCGCCCGGTACGGGGTTGATCGATGCGTAGTATGCCACGCTGTAGGGGCAGGTGATGGTCTGCGGGGTCGGATCTACCTCGTTGAAGTTGGCCACGGCGAAGCGCTGGGCAACAGAGCCGTCGGCGTGAGCGAAGAAGTAGAAGTAACCGTTGCCGTTTTCGTCGAGGCAGACACTCATGTTGTCGCCCCAGCGACCCTTCATTTCCTCGCTGCCGGGGAAGTTGAGAACGGTCTGGCAGATGGCGTCGCCGTCGGCCCAGTGGTAAACCTTCAGAGGCTGGTCTTCGGAGAGGCCCGTCGACAGGTTGCAGGCGTAGAAGTGGCCGTGGGCGCAGCCGCCGGCGCTGACTACGTGAGTGCCGCCTTCGACACCGGTAACGTCAAGATAGTGTGCCACGGCAGCTCCGGCCTTCACTTCATCCCACTTCACGATGTGGGGCTGCGGAGTGGCCGCGCCGTTGCGCGATATTACAAGCAGGTTCTCGCCGTCGAACTGCGTCCAGCGGCAGTCCTCAGCCTCATAGCCGGGCCAGATATTGGCGCTGGCTGAGTAGTCGTAGACAACGGCCTCGGAGAAGTCGGCGCCGAAGGTCGGAACACCCGAGAACGAAACGTCGTAGACCGAGGTCAGACCCATAAAGTCGAGCGTAACCTGACCGGGGTTCTCGGCGCTGATCACACCGTTTGCGTCGGCTGCCGTGAAGGTATACTTGGAGCGCTTGGGAAGAAGGTTCACTTCCTGCACGCGGGCCGTCGGCGAGCCCTCGCAGTTGAGGTAGACAGTCGAGGTGACGTCGCTTACGAAGCCGGTGTGCACAGCACCGTCGGCATCCACGCACTTGACCGAGCGAACGATAGGATTCTCGGTCGGCTCAAGCAGGGTGAAGGTGGCGTGGTAGACCGTGCTGTTCTGGTTGTTGACAACCGTGATGTCGGCAGCTCCGCTGCTCACATCGTATGCCTCCTTGTCGAGGTTGGCGCCCAAAGAGAGCTTGGTGGTAAATTTAACACCCTCGATGTCGGTTTCGGCGGGCACGGTGAAGGAAATCGTCTTGTTCTCCTCGTCGAGAGTACCGTCGATTTTCTCCGCGCCGGTGAAACCGCCGTTGGAAACGGCAATTTCATATATATAGGTCTCGCCGGATGGATTGTCGTACTTGGTGTCGTCGGAGCAAGCAGCTACCAGCGGCAACGCGGCCAACATCCAAAGGGCCTTGTTTTTAGTTTTCATGCGGTTCTGTTTTTAGGTTCTTGCTTAGCGCCACTGCGGGTTCTGTTCGAGAACGTATCCGTTCTGGCTGAAGATCTGAATCTGATTCGTCGGTATCGGACGGATGTAGTCGCGGTCCTGAGGTGCCGGACGCTGGTTCGACATCGGGGTCACGATGAGGTAGCCTTCGGTTTCGCCCGTTTCGAGCACGGCCTTGGTCTTGTCGACGTTGGGATAGTCGGCATAGCTGATCCAGGCACCGGTCGAGATGGCCGGGTTGTAGTCGCTCCAGAGGTAGATGAGCTTCTTCCAGCGCTTGAGGTCGTCAAGACGGGAGGTTTCGAAGGCAAGCTCTACTCGGCGCTCGCGGCGGATTTCCCACAGCATGGCCGGTACGTCCGGGTCGCGGGCCGGATCGTCGTAGGTAGCACCGTTGACGGCCGGCTGACCACCCATAATCTGCAGGGCCGGCATGCCCACACCCTTGCGGGAGCGAAGCACGTTGATCGACTTGTCCAGGTCGGCCTGAGTGAGGCTGCCCAGTTCGTAGCAGATTTCAGCGTAGGCTACCAGTATTTCGCCCAGGCGGTACTGCGGGCAGTCGGTGACGTTCTTGTTGTTGGCCGTGAAGGTGATTTCGTTGCTGCCTTCCTTGTCGGGATCCATGAACTTGCACATCGAGAAACCCGAGCGCGAATAGTTGGCGCCGGCAACGTTCTCGCCGGCCAGATAGTACTTGTCGGCGCGAATAACCATGCCCAGGCGCGGGTCGCGGTTGGCGAAGTAGTCGGCGGCGGTCTTCGGGCAGTAGAGCGGATCGAGAGCGCGAACGGGAAGACCGTCGGCAGTCAGGAAGCAGTCGGCGAAGTCGCGGTTCGGACCGGGCTGCGACAGCAGGTAGTTCGTGTTGAGAACGTTGTGGCCGGTCTTGGTGTCGATATACTTCTTGTAGATGATACATTCGGGGTTCGACGACAGGTCGTCGCTGCAGAAGAGGCCGCGGTAGTCGTCGGCAAGGGTATATTTGCCGGAGTTCATCACCGTCAGGCAGGCTTCCTTGCCGAGCTGGAGGCAGTTGGCGGCTACCTCGGCGTCGATGCCGTGGTATTTCAGGAAGGTACCCTCGCGAAGCATGGCGCGGGCTATCATGGCGGCGGCGACATACTTGTTGATCTTAAGCTCGCCATCGTTTTCGCGGATATTCTCCAGCGCGAAGCGAAGGTCGGCGATTACGCGCGGCATAACAACCTTGTTGCGGCTGTCGCGCGGCTTGTAGATGGTGTCGAGGTCCGTACTGTTGAAGTAGGTCGAGTACCACTGGGTATCGCCGTAGTAGAACGACAGGTCGCAGTACTCTATGCCGCGGAAGAGGCGGCCTATGCCACGCCAGTGGTTGCGGGTAGCCTCGTCCAGGTCCGGAACGCGCTCCACGCCTTCAAGGAAGTAGTTTGCGCGGCGTACGTAGGAATAGGTATAGTCGGCGTCCGAGCCGCTTACCACCAGATAGGGCCACGAAGCCTGGGTGACGTCGGAGTAGTTGTCCGTGAGTTTTTCGTTGAAGCCGTAGTTGCCTGCGTAGCCGGTGAAGTACGAAGGATAGAAGCCATCGGCGTAGATACTGATATGCTGCTCGGTCTTCCAGTACTCGGAATCTTCAATCTGGTCGACGGATTCCACGTCCAGGAAGTCGTTGCAGGCACCCAGGGAGAGGGCGGCAAGCGCCATGGCTGCGGCGTATATTGTAGTTTTCATGTTTCTTTTGCTTTTAGTTTAGAAAGCGAGCTGCAGACCGAAGGAATATTCGCGGGAGAAAGGATAGCTTCGGCCAATGTATCCGCCGTCGCCGGTGGCTGTGACGGTTTCCGGGTCGATGGGCACACCGTTGAGGTGGTCCCAGGTTACCAAGTTCTCGAAGGAGGCGTAGACGCGAACCTTGGAGAGGTGGAGCTTGCGCAGTACCTTTTCAGGCACCGAATAACCCACGGTGAGGTTCTTCAGGCGGCAATATGCCATGTTGAGCAGGTAGCGGCTCTGGGTCTTGAAGTTGGGGTTGGCGTTCTGGTAGTTGAGGGCCCAGGGACGCGGATAGAAGGCGTTCGGGTTCTCCTCGGTCCAGTAGTCCATGTGGTGGGTGTAGTAAGCCTCGCCGAAGTGCCAGCCGGGGATCACGAGCTGGCCCCTGCCCCAGAGGTCGCGCTTGCCGACGCCCTGGAAGAATACGCCCAGGTCGAAGCCCTTGTAGGTGAGGTCAAGGCGAACACCGTACTCATAGCGCGGGGTGCTGTTGCCGATCACCTTCATATCGCCGTGGTTGTCGAGGGTCGGAACACCGTTGGTCTTGCCGTCGTCGATTTCGCCGCTGCCGTCGAGGTCGACATACTTAACGTCGCCGGGGCCGAACTGGAAGGCCGGTTCCTTGTACTGGTCGACAAGGTACTGCTGCGAAGCTACACCTTCGGCATAGCCGGTGATGTTGCCGTTTTCATCCCAGGTGAAGTCGTCGGCGGTGAAGAGGCGGTCGGTTTCGTAGCCCCAGATTTCACCGTAGGTCTTGCCGTCGTAGATATTGGAAAGGATGCGCTGGGTCGGGTTCACGTTGTCGTACTTGCCCTGGGCGTCGGAGAGGTTGGCCGTGATGGTCATGCCGAGGCCGAAGGAGAAGCGGTGGTGATAGTCGACCGAAAGTTCCCAACCGCGCGTGGTAAGGTGGCCGTAGTTGGTCAGAGGTGCCGTCTGGCCGAAAGTGCTCGGCAGCGAAGCGCCCGTGTTGATAAGGTCGGAGGTGCGACGGTTGAACCAGTCGAAGCTCACGCCAAGGTCATTGCCCAGGAAGCGGAGGTCAACGCCGAAGTCGGTCGTGGTGACCTTCTCCCAGGTGAAGCCGTTGTCCAAGGCGGTGGGAAGTCCGAAGGTGTACTGCCCGGTTTCGCCTATCAGCCAGCCGCTTTCATAGAGGCTCATCAGCGAGCGGAACATCGAGTTGCTGACCTGCTGCGAACCGATGCGACCCCACGAACCACGGATTTTGAAGAAGCTCCAAACGGGGTTGAGGCCTTCCATGAATTTCTCGTTCGACACTATCCAGCCGGCCGAGAAAGAGGGAAGTGCAGTCCAGCGCTTGTTGCGCGGGAAGCGGGAGGACCCGTCGTAGCGGAAGTTGGCTTCCACCAGGTAGCGGCCCTTGTAGTCGTAGTTGAGACGGCCGAAGAAGCCGGCAAGGGTATTGCGGTTGTTATAGCTGCTGCCGGTAACTTCGCCGGTTGCAAGCGATACTTCGGGGCGGTCGTTCATAACCAGATCAAGGCGGCTCGTGCTCTGGCCGTAGTCGTTGTAGCTCTCAAGGTTGGTACCTACAAAGACGCCGAGGTTGCCGAAGCGCTCGTTCTCAAATTTGTAGCGCAGAAGAGCGTTGAACACATGGAAGTCGGAGAACGCCGATGCCTTGGCGGCCTTGCTGTTCGAGGTGGTCGTCCAGGTCTTGTAGACGAAGTCGTTGAGGCTCCAGAAGTCGTAGCCGGTGGCCTGACCGCCGTTGGTTTCGCTGTAGCGGCCTACATGGGTGTAGGAGTAGTCAGCCTCCAGAGTGAGGCCCTTGTAGAGGTCGGCCGAGAAGCCCAGGTTGATGCGCATCCAGTTGTTGCGCACTTTGTTGCGGTTGGCCTGTGCGCGCTCGGAGATGGAGCTGCGGATAGGTTCGCCGTTGATGGTGCCGTAGGGATAGGTAGCGGGCCAGCGGTAGAGGTAGTAGAAGCTGTCGTAGGTGTTGTTGTACTCGTAGGGATTCTCGGTGTCAGTACGGGTATACATAAGTTTGGTGTGGAACTCGAACCAGTCTTTGAGCTGGCTGCGGGTGCCGAACGACACGTTGTAGCGCTGCTGCTTGTCGTTGTTCACCTTGGTAAGACCGGTGTTGCCCATGTAGGCCAGGGCTACGTTGTAGGCGGTTTTGCCCGAGGTGCCGTTGATGCCGAAATTGTGGGTCTGCATGAACGACGAGTTCTTCATCATCATGCTGTAGGGATCCCACGAGCGATAGAACTGCAGGTTGCCGTTGATTTTCTCATAGTCACGGCCATAGACGAGTTCCGGCGAAAGATTGTAGCCGCCGTAGACGCGCTCCCATTCCTTCATGCGGTCGATGGTGTTCCAGTCCCAGTACATATTGATGTCGTTGGTGACCGAGTGGATGCCCTTGGAACGTTCCACGCCAAGGAGTGCAAGAGTGGCGCCTTCAGAACCCAGTGCAAGCTCAGGCTTTACCGTAGGGCTCTTCCAGGAGAAGTTGTCGGAGTAGGATATGGTGAATTTCTCACCGAGTTCGGCCTTCTTGGTGGTGATGAGCACCACGCCGAAAGCTGCCTTGATACCATAGATAGAAGCCGAGGCGGCATCCTTGAGCACGGAGATGCTCTCGATGTCCTCCGGGTTGATAAGGCTCAGGTCGTTGACCTCGATGTTGTCCACAAGAATAAGGGGATTTGTCGCACCGTTAAGAGAGCCGAGGACGCCGCGGATTTTCATCGAGGCGTTGTTGCCCGGCTTGCCGTTGGCCGCGCTTACGCGAAGGCCCGGAACTGCACCCTGCAGACCGCTGGCCACGTTGGTGATGGGTCGGCCCTGGAGCTGCTTGTTGACGTCGACTGTAGCAACCGAACCGGTCAGGTTGACGCGGCGCTGTGTGCCGTAACCTACTGCAACAACCTCATCCAGAAGGTTTTCATCGCCTACCAGATGTACCACCAGATTGCGGCCGTCGCCGACGCGCAGGGTCTGGGACTTGGTTCCCACATACGAAATTTCGATGCGGGTGTCGGGCGTAAAGTTTCCGTGGAGTGTAAAATTGCCGTCGATGTCGGTGGCGGCACCGGTGTTGCTGCCGCGAAGCCGAACGCTGGCGCCGATGGCAGGCTCACCGTCCTGGTCGTAGACCGTACCGGAAACGGTATTTATGGTCTGACCCGAGGCGGGAGTCTGCGCGCTGCGCCGCTGCGTAAGCACGATGCTCGAGCCCTCAATGACGTGGTTGATGCCGCGGTCTCTGAAAAGGCGGTCGAGTACGGTCGCTACCGGCTCGTTGTCGGCCGTGACGCTTACCGTCTGGTTTGTGTTGATGTTGCTGTTTACCACAAATAGGTAGCCGGTCTGGGTTTCGATGGATTCCAGCACAGACTTCAGTGGCTGGTCGACTGCCGAAAGGGTAACAGTCTGGCTTTTGATGCGGCCGGTGGCGCCGTAGGCACCAACCGGTCCTAACATAAACAGCGTCAGCGTCAGCAATAACCCGGGCAGGAGCCGGGATAAGAGACGGGCTTTTGCCTTCTGATGCGTTTTCATAGGCTGTTGTTTTGAATGTGTATTTAATGATTGGGTTAGATTAGGGAGAGAGTTTGTGGCATAGATTGTAAGATAGTGGCTTTTTGTCTGGTTTGTAATTTTCCTTTGGTTTTAATGATTAGACGCTTTTATTTTTATTGTATGGAAGTCGCGGTCGCTCTCGTAGGCGAAGTCCAGATCGTGCCGAAGCACGTTGAGCGCATGCTCCGCTCCGTCCTCGAGATAGAACTTGCCGCTGTAGCGCTGGCCGGCGCACAGGCTGTCCTGATAGATGATGTTCACGCCATAGTATTTCTCGAACCGCTTGAGTATTTCGCGAAGTGTAAGCTGGTCGAAGCATACTATGCCCTCTACCCAGTCCGGCGTGGTGTTGGTGACGTTGCGAACCCCGAAACTGCCGTCTGCGAGCCGGCTCAAGGTCTGTCCCCCACGAATGGCGAAGGTACGGTCTTGACCGGTGAACTCCACTGAGCCCTCGACGAGCTCAACGTCGAACTCTGTGCTCGCCGAGTATGCGTCGACGTTGAAAACCGTGCCGGTGACGCGTATCTCGCCGCTGCTCGTGCCAACCGTGAAGGGCTGCTCCGAATTGTGCGCTACCGTCAGGAAGGCTTCGCCGTCGACCTCGATATGACGCTCTTTGCCCCGAAATACGCCCGGATAGCGTAGCGTAGTGGCCGAGTTGAGCCACACCGAGGTGCCGTCGGCAAGGGTAAGGTTAAGGCGCTGACCCGGAGGCACAACAAGGGTCTGCATCGGAACTTCGTCAACACGGGCTGAGTCAATCACATAGTCCACACCCAGTGTGGCCGATACCAGTACGGCGGCGGCCGCCACGCGGCCTACCCAACGGCGCCACATCGATGGCTTCTCCACCTTTGCGGCTTCGAATTCGGGGCCAAGGATGCTCGTGAGGTCGTAAATCCGACGCTCGCCCATAAATTCTTCTTTATTCTCGGGCGACGACTCTACCCAGCGGCGAACTTCGGTGCGCTCGCTGCTTTCGGCCTTTCCCGCAAAATATTTGTATAGCAGTTCTTTATCCATGGTAAGTTAATCTCGGCGCCACCCCACAAGGAGGGCCCGACATATATTAAGCGGTTCAGACGCAACATCCCCTAACGAAATTTAAAACTTTTTTCACAAAATCTCCGCTTTTTCCCCTCAACATCCCCTAAAAAGTGTAAAAACGGCCTGGTTACAAGATAAGATAAAGAATAATCAACATGATGCCGCCAATCGAAAGCAGCCGCGAATAGGTGCGCTTGCGAAGATAGTCCGACCGCTGCTCCTGCGCACGCAACGGCATACGCTCTACCTCCCGGCGTCGGGCATACTCCCTCCCCGCATAATAAAGCAGCAGTACCATTCCGCCGACTATCATCGCTATTCCCGCAATCAAGAGTATGATTTTCATCTCTCACCTATTTAATTATTAATACCTATTTATATAAAATAACACCCCGCATACGTCTTGGGTTGGTGGAATTGCCGATTCGGCGCTTTTGTTTTCTATTGGTCGGTTTCGCGCCGCAGTCCCCGAACTTCGCCCAAGCGCGCCTTGTTTCTTTTCTATAATTTTCAATTCTCCTAAGTGACCTCGCAAAAGCGCTGCAGATTCCAAATCGAAGTGCAAAATTTGAGGTGGAATCTGTATCGACGAAAAGCCCCCTCTCTCCTTCTGGAG
>ENA-ORLW01001880-ORLW01001880.1-human-gut-metagenome-genome-assembly--contig:-NODE-1880-length-20924-cov-16.357366_pt1 | contig 20924 bp, 17 predicted proteins | sample MGYA00243017_ERZ508829 | MGnify/ENA primary metagenome ERZ508829 (study PRJEB26277, sample SAMN04329776) | human gut metagenome | biome: human-associated habitat | host: Homo sapiens | place: USA...
AACTCCTACTTTCTAACTCCTAACTTTCCCTCGTCGCTCCCACCGTGCTACCAGGTCCTTGGTCTGAGCTTGCAGGGCTTCGCGGGCGGCGTTCAGGGCCTGGGTGTCCTGGGGGGTCATTTTTTCGGGCTTTTTGTGGCGGGTCAGGCGTTCCAGGTTCTTTTCTGCTTCTTTAATGCGGTTTTTGGTGTCCTTATCCAGCTCCTTGCCCTCTTTACTGCCAAGGGCGGAATTGACGCGGTAGATGGCGGCTTCCGCGGCATTCAGGGCCTCGATGGCGGCTTTGCGCTCCTGATCCTGTCCGGCAAAGGCAGCGGCATCGTCCATGGCGCGGCGGATCTCCTGCTCGCTCAGGTTGGAAGACCCGGTGATGGTAATGCTCTGCTGTTTGCCGGTGCCAAGGTCACGGGCGCTCACCGTCACAATGCCGTTGGCATCAATATCAAAGGTCACTTCGATCTGCGGCACACCGGCCCAGGCGCGTTTGATGCCCTTGAGGGTAAAGTTGCCGATAAGCTTATTATCCTTGGCGAACTCCCGCTCACCCTGCAGCACCTTGATTTCAACTGTGCTCTGGAACGGCGCAGCGGTGGTAAAGATTTTGGAATACCGGGTGGGAATGGTGGAGTTGCGGTCGATCAGATGGGTTGCCACACCGCCCACCGTCTCAATCGAAAGGGTCAGCGGGGTAACATCCATCAGCAGCAGGTCCTGCCCGCCAGCAGCCAGGCCTTCGCCGCCAAGGCGTCCGCCCTGCACCGCAGCGCCAAGGGCCACACACTCGTCCGGGTTCAGCGTTTTGGACGGTTCCAGATCGATCATCCGTATGACCTTGGCCTGCACCGCCGGGATGCGGGTGGAACCACCTACCAGCAGCACCTGATCCAGGTCGTTGGCGGCCAGGTGGGCATCCCGCAGGGCGTTGCGCACCGGCAGTGCCGTGCGCTCCACCAGGTCGGCGGTCAGCTCATCAAACTTGGCGCGGGTCAGTTCCGCCTGCAAATGCAGCGGGCCGTTGGGGCCAACGGTGATGAACGGCAGGTTGATTTCAGTATGGGTGGCAGCGGAAAGCTCTTTTTTGGCTTTCTCGGCTTCCTCCCGCACGCGCTGCATGGCAACGGGATCACGGGTCAGGTCCACCTGGTTTTCGGCGGCAAAGTTCCGCACCAGCCAGTCAGCCACACGAGCATCAAAGTCATCGCCGCCCAGATGGTTATCACCGCAGGTGGCCAACACCTGCACAATGCCATCCCCGATCTGGATCAGCGAAACATCGAACGTACCGCCGCCCAGGTCGTACACCATCACTTTCTGGGTCTTGCCGTTATCCAGGCCATAGGCCAGGGCGGCCGCAGTAGGTTCGTTAATAATGCGCTTTACATTCAGGCCCGCAATGCGCCCGGCATCTTTGGTAGCCTGGCGCTGGGCATCGTTAAAATAAGCCGGCACGGTGATAACGGCTTCTGTCACCGGTTCACCAAGATAAGCTTCTGCATCCGCTTTCAGCTTTTGCAGGATCATGGCGCTGATCTCCTGCGGGGAGAAGCACTTGCCGTCAATGGGAATGCGCTCATCACTGCCCATTTTGCGCTTAACGCTGGCAATGGTGCGCGGTGCGTTGGTGACAGCCTGGCGTTTGGCCGGATCGCCCACAAGGCGTTCGCCGCTTTTTGCAAAAGCAACGACCGACGGGGTGGTGCGCTGGCCTTCGGCATTTGGGATAACGGTTGGGCGTCCGCCTTCCACCACAGCCACGCAGCTGTTGGTTGTTCCTAAATCAATTCCGATGATTTTACCCATGTTGCTTTTGGTCCTTTCACACAAGCCGGCAACAGATACAGGGGTCCGCCAGCTTTTGTCACACAGGGAGCACCGCTAAGGCGCAAAACTCCGCCTTAGAGTGTAGCTGAAAGCAAAGAAAATGACAATTATTCCGCAAACACAAGCGGGATTTAAGGCGATCCGGCATAATTCTAAGCTCCGATACAGTGAGCGAGGTATGTCAGCTGCTAAGTAAAAAGCGCAGATAATACTAGATGTATTATCGAGCATTTTTACAACGCAGGTGGCATACCGTAGCCGCTGGAGCGGTGCTTAAGCCCGTAGGGCGGGAATTGTTCCGTATTGCCTCGTGGCAAAAGCCGCAGGAATCCTTTATGGATTCCAAGGTTTTTAACGCACAATCCAGCTGTGGTTGTAGAAACAGGCTGAATTTTCGACTTTTCAGGTACACCTTATGGTTTGTTAACATTATTGTAGCGCGCAAAGTGCCGGAATGTGTTGCAAAATCGTAAACTCTTATCAGACAATCATCCAAATGTTGGGGTGTATCGTTGACGGACGGGGGCAACGGTGCTATATTCTTTAGTATACTAAAGAGAAGGAGGTTCCCGGACATGCAGGCATTTTCCAGCCATGACATTTTCCAAACGCTGTACCAGCAGATCATGTTGCTGGAATTAAAGCCCGGCTCCACCCTGCGGGAAAACGCATTGTGCGAGCAGTTCGGGGTTTCCCGCACGCCGGTGCGCAGCGTTTTGCAGGAGCTGCGCATTGCCGGGCTGATTGAAGTCACCCCCTACAAATCCACGCGGGTCACCCAGCTGGATTTTGACACCATCAGCCAGCAGATTTACCTACGCAACGCGGTGGAATCCGCCGTGATGACAGACTTTGCCGCTGCCTGCACCCCCGAACAGCTGGCCCAGCTGAAAACCCGCAACGATGCTTTGCGCCGCCTGGCGGCCCAACCCCACCCGGACCCACGGATGTTTTATGAGCTGGACAGCCGCCTGCACGAAAGCTGGTTTCTTGCCACCGGCAAAGACCAGCTGTGGCAGCTGATCCAGACTTCGCAGAACAGCTATTCGCGGTTCCGCATGCTGGACCTTGTGGCCGTTGGCAATTTTGGCGATATTGTGGCGGAACATGATGTTCTGCTGGATGCCATTGCCCGCAATGATACCGCCGCCATCCGGGCGCAGTGTTCCCGCCATTTGTACGGCGGCGTAACGCGGCTGGGGGAAGAACTTTCGACCAAATATGCGGATTATTTTGTTTCCGGCACCCACTGGCCGGACCATGCAAAGGAGATGCAACCGTGAGCCGCACTGCTACCGTGACCCGCAAAACGCGGGAAACCAACATTACCGTCACCCTGGACCTGGACGGCAGCGGAAAAGCCGACCTGCACACCGGCATCGGCTTTTTTGACCACATGCTGGACGGCTTTGCCCGCCACGGCCTGTTTGATTTGACATTACACTGTGATGGCGACCTGAACGTGGACTGTCACCACACAATTGAAGACTGCGGCCTCGCGCTTGGCATGGCCATTCGTGAGGCCCTTGGCGACAAAGCCGGCATTGTGCGTTACGGCAGCTGCATGCTGCCCATGGACGAAACGCTGGCCCTGTGCGCTGTGGACCTTGGCGGACGGCCGTATTTTGTTTATGATGCCAGCTTTGCCGGGCAGAGCTGCGGCGGCATGGATGTGCAGATGGCACGGGAATTCTTTTACGCTGTCAGCTACAGCGCCATGATGAACCTGCACCTGAAGGTGCTGTACGGCGAAAACGACCACCACAAGCTGGAAGCCATGTACAAAGCATTCGCCAAAGCCCTTTCCGCCGCCGCCCGCCATGACGACCGCATTGTGGGCGTGCTTTCCACGAAAGGAAGCATCTAACTACCTCCTAACTTAATTTCGTTTTTCTGGGGCGGGGCCCCGTTTTCAGTATATAAGGGTAACACTGAAAGGAGTAAGTATTATGTACAAGGACATGATGGACACCATTGGTTTTGTTTCGGGGTATGACCCGGAGCTGGGTGCGGCTATGCAGCGTGAGCTGGGCCGCCAGCAGGCAAACATTGAGCTGATTGCCAGCGAAAACATTGTTTCCCCTGCCGTTATGGCTGCCATGGGCAGCGTGCTGACCAACAAATATGCCGAGGGCTACCCCGGCCACCGCTATTACGGCGGCTGCCAGTTTGTGGACCAGGTTGAGCAGATTGCGATTGACCGTGCCTGCAAGCTGTTTGGTGCCAAATATGCCAACGTGCAGCCCCATTCCGGCGCACAGGCCAACCTGGCCGTTTACTTTGCCCTGCTCAACCTGGGCGATACCGTCATGGGCATGGATCTTTCCCAGGGCGGCCATCTGACCCATGGTTCCCCCGCCAACATGAGCGGCAAGAACTACAACTTTGTTTCCTACGGCGTTTCTGCCGAGGACGGCCGCATTGATTACGATGCCCTGGCCAAGCAGGTTGCCAAGGTTCGTCCCAAGCTGCTGGTTGCCGGTGCTTCCGCTTACCCGCGCGCTATCGATTTTGAAAAGCTGGCCGAGATCGCCCACGGTTACGGCGCAATGCTGATGGTGGACATGGCTCACATTGCCGGCCTGGTTGCCGGCGGCATGCACCAGAACCCGGTGCCCTATGCTGATGTTGTGACCACCACCACCCACAAGACCCTGCGCGGTCCCCGCGGCGGCCTGATCCTGACCAACAACGCTTACCTGATCAAGCGCATCAACTCCGCCATCTTCCCCGGCACCCAGGGCGGCCCGCTGGAGCACGTGATTGCTGCAAAGGCTGTCTGCTTTGGCGAGGCACTGAAGCCGGAGTTCAAGGATTATGCCCGCAAGATTGTGGAGAACGCCGCTGCTATGGCCGACGAGCTGACCGCCCGCGGCGTGAAGCTGGTTTCCGGCGGCACCGACAACCACCTGCTGCTGGTTGACCTGACCGATTCCGAGATGACCGGCAAGGAGCTGGAGCACAACCTGGACGAAGTACACATTACTGCCAACAAGAACACCGTTCCCGGTGAAAAGCGCAGCCCATTTGTGACCAGCGGTGTCCGCCTTGGCACCCCTGCTGTGACCACCCGCGGCATGGGCCCCGCCGAGATGAAAGAGATTGCCGACTGCATCGCAGACTGCATCTTTGACTTTGAAGGCAAGAAAGACGACATCGCTGCCCGCGTTGCCAGCCTGACCGCTCGCTTCCCCCTGTACGAATAATTCCCGCTTTTCCCGCCTTTTTGAAAAAGAGCGGGGCGAAAAGTTTTAAGGCAACACCGCACAAATTGATAAAGACACTCCGCAGCGAATCTCTTGCTGCGGGGTGTTTTTATGGCAGTCTGGCAGAGCTGGGAGCCGAAACCAGCGCGGCGTTTCTCATTTTTTTCGCGGGCCTTCTCATTCCTTGCGGACTTTTGCGCAGGCCTTAAAAAATGTTTCCATTTTATAGAATATTGTGATATAATGCAAAGGACAAATAAAATGCCACATAAAGGGAGGCAAAATCATGAAGTTTTTTATTGATACTGCGAATGTAGATGAGATCCGTAAAGCCAATGACATGGGCATTATTGCCGGTGTTACCACCAACCCCAGTCTGATCGCCAAGGAAGGCCGCGATTATGCCGAAACCCTGGCAGAGATCGCTACCATCGTGGACGGCCCCATTTCCGGCGAAGTAAAGGCCACCACCGTGGACGCTGAAACCATGGTTGCTGAGGGCGAAGCCATCTATGCCCTGGACCCCAAGCACATGGTCGTCAAGATCCCCATGACCGCTGAGGGCCTGAAGGCCATCAAGGCACTGTCCGCCAAGGGCATTCCCACCAACTGCACGCTGGTGTTCTCCGCCAACCAGGCGCTGTTGGCTGCCCGCGCAGGCGCTACTTACGTCAGCCCGTTCCTGGGCCGTCTGGACGACATTGGCCAGCCCGGCATTGAACTGATCGAAACCATTCATGACATGTTCCTGAACTACCCCGACATTGACACCCAGATCATTGCCGCTTCCGTCCGCAACCCCATCCATGTAACGGACTGCGCTCTGGCTGGTGCTGATATCGCCACCGTTCCTTACAAGGTCATTGAACAGATGCTGCATCACCCGCTGACCGATGCCGGCATTGAAAAGTTCAAGGCTGACTACATCAAGGTATTTGGCGAATAATTTCTGTCGCTCTGCCCGGTACCGGCTGTCTGCCGGGCCGGGCTTTGTTTTTGCTTAGTTTCTTGCAGATTGCTTTTTTATCCACTATACTTAGTGATGTACATCAAAAATAATAAATAATAATGAATAAAGAATAATGTCGGTGCGCCGCCCGCGGCGGCGCGAATAAAATAGGTTGGCTACTCTGGTCGGAATACTTTTTTCCAGAGCAGTTGACCTAATTAAAATGTGATGCCGTAGGCGTCACACAACCATTATTCATTATTCTTTATTCTTTTTTAATTAAAATCTAGGATGTAATGGGGGTTCCAACCATGGACCAGCAATGGCTCAACACTTACCGCGAAGAAATCGGCGGCTTTTCCAACACGATCCACTCCTTTGCCCAGGGCGAAATTGCCCGCAAGGACTACAAAGGCATTTCCGGCGGGTTTGGCAGTTATGCCCAGCGCGATGCCGCCAAGCATATGCTGCGGCTGCGCCTGCCGGGCGGCCGGGTCACGCCGGAGCGCCTGCACTTTATGGCACAGGCTGTTCAGCAGTACCATGTGCCATTCCTGAAGCTGACCACCTGCGAAGCGATCCAGATGCACGATTTGACCCCGGACGAGGTGCCTGCCATCATGGAGGCCGCCATCCCCTGCGGCATTATCACCCGCGGCGGCGGCGGTGATAACCCCCGCAACATTCAGGCCAGCCCCCTGACCGGCGTGCAGCCCGGCGAAGCTTTTGACGTTATGCCCTGGGCCGAGGCCGCAACGGAGTATCTGCTTTCCATCTGCCGTGACATCCACATGCCGCGCAAGCTGAAGGTTGCGTTCTGCAACGGCGTGGATGACTGTGTGCACACCGCGTTCCGCGATATGGGCTTTGTGGCGCAGCCGGACGGCACCTTTAAGCTGTACATTGCCGGCGGCCTGGGCGGCGGCTGGCGCATGGGCATTCTGGCGGCAGAATCTCTGCCCGCAGAGGATGTGCTGTACTATATCCGCGGCATGATCACCACCTTCTGCCAGCACGGCAATTACCAGAACCGTGCCAAGGCCCGCACCCGCTTTATGCAGGAGACCCTTGGCCCGGACGAGCTGCGCCGCGTCTTTTTGGAGAACGTTGCCGCTGCCAAGGCGGACGAAAGCCTGAAACTGCACCTGACCCCCGCCGCCATTACCAAAACCGGCACCGGCACGCTGGATGACCCGCGCGCCATTGCCCAAAAACAGCCGGGGCTGTACGCTGTGGCGTACCACCCCATCGGCGGCCGCCTGATCCCGGAAAAGCTGGTGCAGCTGGACAACCTGCTCAGCACCATCCCCGGCTGCGAATGCCGCGTTGCCCCCAATGAAACGCTGTACATCATCAACCTGACGGCAGACGAAGCTGCCGCTGTGCTGGATGCCACCGCAGATGGTGCCAAAACGCTGTTTGAGACCAGCATTGCCTGCATCGGCGCTTCCATCTGCCAGCAGGGCGTGCGGGACAGCCAGTCCGTTTTGCAGCGCGCTGTGCAGGCCGTGCGGGAGGCTAACATTCCGGACGGTGCCCTGCCCAAAGTCTGCATTTCCGGCTGCACGTCCAGCTGTTCCGGCCACCAGGCCGCAGCCATCGGCTTCCAGGGCACGGTTAAAGCAGTGCCGGGCGGCAAGCCTGCCCCGGCGTTTGCCATCTTCCTGGGCGGGTCCGATGCTTTGGGCCATGCCCACTTTGGCGATACCATCGGCACCGTATATGAAGAGCAGCTCCCCGCCCTGCTGGTGGAGCTGGGCCAGGCTGCTGCAGCCGCAGGCCAGAACTGGCAGACCTGGAGCGCAGCTGACCCTGATGCGGTGAACTCCATTATTGCCAAGTACGTATAACCGCTGCTCCCGAAGCCTTTTGTTCTCCACAAGTTTCTTAAAAATTGTGGAAAATCCGGCTTAAAGTATCGTATCTTATCCCCCGCGGCCCCGGTTTTGCACCGGCGGGCTGCGGGGATTTTGTTTTGCGCAAAAAATCCTGGAAATAGCGGACAACCACTGGCATAAACCGCATAAATATGATATAGTATTAAAGTGTAGTGTTATGCCATACAGCCAGGTTCCGGCGGCAAACGGCCCCGGAACCGGCCGAAAACAAAAAGGGAGCATACCTGACAATATGAAACAACAAGCAAACAAGATCCGCGTGGCCCTGCTGTTTGGCAGCTGTTCAAGCGAGCATGAGGTCAGCTGTGTTTCGGCTGCGGCATGGGCGGATGCCCTTGCCACCATGCCGGACCGATATGAAGTGATTCTGGTGGGCATTACCAAACAGGGCCGCTGGCTGAAATACAGCGGCTCTACCGAGGGCATGCGCAGCGGCAGCTGGGAGCAGGATGCTTCCTGCGTGCCCTGCGTGCTCAGCCCGGACCGCAGCGATCATGGCCTGCTGGTGCACAGCGCCAACGGCTATGAACTGCTGCCGGTGGATGTGGTCGCCCCCATCCTGCACGGCAAAAACGGCGAGGACGGCACGATTCAGGGCCTGCTGGAGCTGGCTGCCATCCCCTATGTGGGCTGCGGCGTTCTGGCATCCGCTGCCTGCATGGACAAAGCCGTTGCCAATACCATCATGGACGCCTATCATGTGCCCCACTGCCACTGGTGCAGCGCCGTCCGAGCCGAAGCGGAAACCCAGCGCAGCGCCCTGTTGACCCGCGTGGAAAACCGCCTGCCCTACCCGATCTTTGTCAAACCGGCCAATGCGGGTTCCAGCGTGGGCATCACCAAGGCCCACAACCGTGAAGAGCTGAACACCGCCATTGACACCGCCCTGCGGGAAGATGACAAAGTGGTGTTTGAAGAGTTTATTGATGGGCAGGAAGTGGAATGTGCCGCCATTGGCAACCCGGATAACCCGCAGGAAGTGCGCACCACCCGCCCCGGCGAGATTTTGGCCGGCGCAGAGTTTTATACCTATGACGACAAGTATAAAAACGGTATATCCAAGACGGTGATTCCCGCCCACCTGCCGGACCAGAAGCTGGACGAAGTCAAAACGCTGGCCGCCCGCGCTTACCTGGCTTTGGGCTGCGCTGGTCTTGCCCGGTGCGATTTCTTTGTAGAGCACGGCACAGGACGCGTGCTTTGCAATGAGCTGAACACCCTGCCGGGCTTTACCCCCATCAGCATGTACCCCAAGCTGATGGAAAACGAGGGCTACAGCTTTGCCGCCCTGGTTGATAAGCTAATCGGCCTTGCACTGAGCAAAAAGCGAGGTGCTTACTGATGGATACTCGTCCCATCGGCGTATTTGACAGCGGCCTTGGCGGGCTGACCGCCGTGCGCCAGCTGCGCCGCCTGCTGCCGGGCGAAGATATTGTGTATTTTGGCGATACCGGCCGCGTGCCTTACGGTTCCCGCGGGCACGATGTGATCGTGCGGTACGCCCAGCAGGATATCCGGTTCCTGCTTTCCCAGAATGTCAAGTTCATTATGGCGGCCTGCGGCACAGTATCTTCCACCTATCCTTCGGCGGAATCTGTCCAGCTGCCGGTACCCTACACCGGTGTGATCGGTGCGGCAGCCCGCGCAGCTGCTGCCGCCACCAAAAACAAACGCATCGGCGTGATCGGCACAGCGGCCACCATCCGCAGCGGTTCTTATGCCACCCAGCTGAAAGATCTGGTGCCGGGGGTTCAGATTTTTGCCCGCGCCTGCCCCCTGTTTGTACCGCTGGTTGAAAACGGTTATGTGAACGGCGACAAAGTGACCCAGCTGATGATTGAGGAATACCTGACCCCCGTGCGGGATTCCGGCATTGACACCCTGATCCTTGGCTGCACCCACTACCCGCTGCTGAAAAAAATGATCGGCGATTTTGTGGGCGACAGCGTAACGCTGATTGACCCCGGCAAGCTGACCGCCATTGCCGCCGCCACCGCGCTGGATGACCTTGGGATTTCCAGCGGGCGCAGCACCGGCGGCACCACCCGCTTTTTTGTCAGCGATACCCCGGACGGCTTTGCCAAGCAGGAGCGGCTGTTCATGGGCAGCGAAGCGGGCGGCCCGGTGGAACAGATCGCCATTGAAACGTATTAAGGAATTAAACTATTATGGCAAAACCTGTTGAAGAAAATTACCTCATCACCATCAAAGGCACCATGGAGCAGAACGGCGAAAACGACACCGTGGAGCTGATGACCCGCGGCAACTTTGTGCAGCGCGGCAACAGCTACTACATCGTGTATGCTGAAACCGAAGCCACCGGTTACGCCGGATGTACCACCACGGTGCGCGTCAGCCAGGATGCCCGGCTGGTCAGCATGACCCGCTTTGGCAAAACATCCAGCCAGCTGATTATTGAAAAAGGCATCCGCCACCTGTGCCATTACGAAACCGGGTACGGTTCCATCAGCCTTGGCGTGGCCGCTGATGTGATTGAGCACAACCTGCTGCCGGATGGCGGCGAGCTGCAGTTCAGCTACACGCTGGATTCCGGCGCCGAAACCTTAATCAGCCGCAATTCCGTGCTTATCACAGTAGAGCCGCTGAAAAAGCAGGAAACTGAAGTTGAATAAATTTTTAGTTAGGAGTTAGGAAGTAGAAGTTAGGAGTTTTTGGTGTGCGCTGACGCGCACAAATTTTAACGATCAGCTGTGCGGCTGTTTTTCAAAATTGCGGCGCAGGCCGCACCTTAAACTCCTAACTCCTAACTCCTCCCTCCTAACTTCCAAACTGGAGGTACAACGTGAATTACAAATACTATAACCCCCGCAAGGCTGCGCTGGATACGGCGCGTGAGCTGCTGACCGGCGCGCTGAATGCTGCTGTGGCGGACGGTTCCCTTCCGGAAGCCCCGCTGCCGGAATTTATTGTTGAGATTCCCGCCGATGTCAAAAACGGCGATATTGCATCCAACGCCGCCATGGCCGGTGCCCGTGCGTTCCACAAGGCTCCGCGCCAGATTGCACAGGCCATTGTGGACCACCTGAACCTGGAGGGCAGCCTGTTCGACCGTGTAGAGATCGCAGGCCCCGGCTTCATCAACCTGTTCCTGGGTGCCCACTGGTTTACCAGCGTGTTGCAGGCTGCTGCCACTGAGCCGGAATACGGCCGCACGGACGGCGGTGCAGACAAGCGCTACAACGTTGAATTTGTTTCCGCCAACCCCACCGGCCCCATGCACATGGGCAACGCTCGCGGCGGTGCTCTGGGCGACTGCCTGGCTGCCTGCCTGGACTGGGCCGGTTATGATGTGACCCGCGAGTTCTACATCAACGATGCAGGCAACCAGATCCAGAAGTTCGGCAAGAGCCTGGCCATCCGCTACCTGCAGCTGTACAAAGGCGAAGAAGCCGTTCCCCTGCCGGAAGAATGCTACCAGGGCGCTGACATTATTGCTCGCGCCAAAGAATTTGCCGAAATTCACGGCGATTCCTATGTCGATAAGGACTTTGAAGAGCTGAAAGATGCCCTGATTGCCGATGCCCTGCCCAAGAACATTGCCGGGCTGCAGCGCGACCTGGGCAAGTACCGCATCACCTATGATGTCTGGTTCCACGAAAGCGACCTGCACAAGAGCGGCGCTGTGGATGATGTCATCAAAATCTTGATGGACAAGGGTGCCTGCTACAAGGCCGAGGACGGTGCCATCATGTACCGCAGCGCCCAGTATGCTTCCAAGTACGGCGTTGTAAACCGCAAGAAGGACGAAAACGTCGACGGCGAAGAGGAAGCCAAAGACGAAGTTCTGGTACGCGCCAACGGCATTCCCACCTATTTTGCCGCCGACATCGCCTACCATTACAACAAGCTGGCCGTGCGCGGTTTTGACCGTGCCATCGACATTTGGGGTGCCGACCATCACGGCCATGTAGCCCGCATGAAGGGTGCCATGGACGCCGTTGGCCTGGACGGCACCAAGTTGGATGTTGTGCTGATGCAGATGGTCAACCTGATGCGCGACGGCAAACCGGTGCGTATGAGCAAGCGTACCGGCAAGGCCATCACCCTGACCGACCTGCTGGACGAAGTGCCCATTGATTCCGCACGTTTCTTCTTCAACCAGCGCGAAAGCTCCTCCACTCTGGATTTCGACCTTGACCTGGCTGTGCGCAACGACAGCGAAAACCCGGTCTACTATGTCCAGTACGCCCACGCCCGCATCTGCTCCGTGCTGAAAAAGCTGGAAGCCGCCGGTGTGACCTTTGAGGGTGCCGATGCCCTGGATGCCAGCCTGCTGACTGACCCCAGCGAGCAGGCTCTGCTGCGTCTGCTTTCCGCTTTCCCGGCTGAGATTGCTGCCGCAGCAGAAAAGTATGACCCGGCCCGCATTACCCGTTATGTTATCGACATTGCCACGGCGTTCCACCGCTTCTACAATGCCTGCCGCATTCTGGAAGCTGACCCTGCCGTTCGCCAGTGCCGCATGGCCCTGTGCCTGGCCGTGCGCAGCGTGATCCGCAACGTGCTGACCATGTTCAAGGTTACGGTGCCGGAGAGCATGTGAATTAGTTAGGAGTTAGGAGTTGAATTAGAAATTAGGAATGAGCAATTAGCAATTGGGGCTGCCTGATTACTAAATGCTTATTGTGATGATTTCTGGGGCTGACTTCTTTTAGCTTCTTTTCTCTAATACAAACTAAAAAGCGTGGGCCTGCCAACCGACAGGCCCACGCTTTTGCACACCCAACATATTTATTATACCACATTCGTCAAGGCAATATCTATCCATAACATGCACGAATAATTCATATTTTGTTTGGGATATCTGCGAATAGACAAATTCCTTAGGGTATTGTATAGTATAGTCACAGAAAGAAAACAGCCGGAGATAAGGAGCTAAAAGCTCCAAGCAAAAGCCACTTTCAATAGCATCGGAACAAGGCACGGCGGTTTTCCCGACAGCTTCAAGCAGATTTCGCAAAGGCTTCCAGTAAGAGGTCTAAATGGGAACAATTGAAGAACTCCGGGAAAGCAGGGACCGGGAGGCTACCGAAGGACTTGAAAGTAAGATGGCAAAGCCGGCAGGATTCGTAAGGAAGGAGGCTCAAGTCCAATGGCTAATTTCAAAGATCCCATTCATCACCGGCGGGCCTGGGCCTGCTGAAAGCAAACGAACCTCATTAACAGCCGCAGGTCATTACCTGTAAAAGATATAAAAGTTAAGATGCAAGGTTCGTAGCTTGCTTAAAATGCAGTGCTCAGGAAATCCCGTCAGAAAAAGTTCCCCGCGTTTACATAGATTAGATGAAGAACTGACGACAGGATTCTAAATAGAAAATTACAGGTTCAAAACCTGGTACGCAAAAGCGTAAATAGAAACCCTGAATCACCGGTGATTGTTATGAAAGATCTAACTCCGCCGAACAAATAATGCTTCACCTGATCTGGCTGGTGCAAGCGCACCGCCCCCAAAAGGAGAAACTCCGATGTACTAGAGCAAAGAGGAATCAACCTCTGGCATCAAATTCAGGTACCCTGCACAAAATTATTGAAGTTCATTTCCCCGTTCCACAGATGCACCAAGAATCGTTTTCCTTGCAAAATGTTTCCAGGCAGCAAATAACGAACCAAAGGGAATCAGAAATTTCAAGCAAACGCAAAATCATCGAACAACAGCGAATGAAACCCGTTTCCGATTTGCAAAACAAAGAAAACCAGGTTTAAAAACATTCGATCAAAGTTAAAGGATGAGGTTGCCATGAAAATGTGCAAACGGTCCGAAAAATAATACAATCGGGTATGAGGCTATGACTCCAATCAAGTAAGTTCGCTCCAGCGCCATAAGGGTAGAAGGCGCTGGAGCTTTTTTGTTGTGTTGTGCCGGATGTTTCCGGTCTGCTTATCTCCTCTCGTTTACTTTTGTCTGCATCATTTTTGTTTTGCTGCCGCGCTCTAACGCAGCAAATCACTCTAAACACGGCTCTCCCTCCGCCCACAACATTGCACTGTGCGGCGGAGAGTTTTTATGTTTGCGGGCTTTTGTGGAGTATTACGGTACCGGTATTCCATCGCGATTTCGGTTTTCTGAATTTTATTGTTGACATTTCTGTAATATTGCGTTATGATAGCCACAAGGTCCAGAATTTTACAGAATACTGGAATGATAGGTTTTTCGCTATTTTTGACTTTTCAGATACACCCTAGGATTCCGGTATTTCCGCTGTAAGTTTTGTTTGGCGTTCCCTTGGCAGAGGGTACACCAAAATTCTCTTGTTCACCTTTTTTCTTCGTGAAGTGTGCAGCAGCGCTTCACCATTTTTTAGCTATTGTGATTACAGATTTCTGTTACATTAAAGGAGGCTTTATGGAACAACTTACGATTGATACCGGCCTGCGCGAATACGCGGTCAATGGCGGGCCGGAGCACGGCGGCGGAGTGCTGCGCTTTAACCCCAGCGACCCCAATGTTTACAGCCGTTTTTGCACCCTGCAAAATCAGCTGCAAGAGCTGGAACAGCAGGTGCAGGCGCAAAGCCCCACTGGGACCGATGCCATACAGCTGCTGGCCCAGGCGGATCAGCGCGCCAAGGGGCTGCTGGCGGAAGTATTTGGCCCCGGCAATGATTTTGACGCCATGCTGGGCGGCACCAATCTGCTGGCGGTTGCCGGCAACGGCGAGCGGGTCATCACCAATCTGTTTGCGGCATTGCAGCCCATTCTGGAAGCCGGTGCCCGCCAGTGCGCGGATGCCAAAGCCACGCTGGCCGTGCAGCAGGCCCAGGCAGCGCGCACCGCGCGCGGGGTGCAGGTATGAGCAGCTGGCGGCTGCCCACCCGGCTGGAGGTTGGCGGAAAAGCATATCCGATTCATTCGGATTACCGCGATATTCTGGATATTCTGCATCGGTTGAACGATGCCAGCGAGCCGGAATTCATCCGCTGGCGGGTGGCCCTGGCCCTATTTTATGAGGGCGATCTGCCGCGCAGCGACTATCCGGAGGCCATGCAGAAGCTGGCAGATTTTTTGAACTGCGGGCAAACGCTGCCCCGCTCCCCTGCCCCGCCGCTGTTGGACTGGGAACAAGACGCCCCGCTGATTGCCGCCGACATCAACAAAGCCGCCGGGTGCGAAGTGCGCGCCCTGCCTTATCTGCACTGGTGGACCTTTATGGCCTGGTTCAACAGCATTGGGGACGGCCAGCTGGCTACCCTGCTGCGGGTGCGCAGCAAGCTGCGCCACGGCCAAAAATTGCAGCCGTGGGAACAGGACTACTACCGCAAAAACAAAGCCATGGTTGACCTGCGCCCCCGCCTGAATCCGGCAGAGATAGCGGAACGCCAGCGGCTGCAGCGCCTGTTGGCCAATTAAGTTCTCATAAGGAGGTAGATGCTTTTGCCAAAATCCTATGCAGGCAGCCTTCAGGTTGCCCTGTCTACACAAACCACTACCCACACCGCGCAGCAGCCGCTGAACGGCCTGCGCACTGCCCTGAAAAAAATAAGCCGCAGTGTAAACGCTGCGTTCTCCGCCGTGCCAGTGGCAAAGTTTGAGCAGCAGACCGCCGCAGCAGCAGTCAGCGCCAACAAAGCCGCCAAAGCCCAGGCCAAACTTGCCAGTGGCACCACCAAAGCAGCCAAGGCCGCCAAACGCAGCGTTGCGGAATTTGATGAGCTGGACCGGCTGCAGGCTTCTCTTGCCGAAAGTGCCGGAGCTGCGGCGGCTTCCACCACCCGCAAAAGCAGCAGCGCTGCAACAATCAAAGCCGCAGATGCCGAACCGCCACAGTTAAGTCCGCCGGCTCTATTAAACCAGCAGCTGCAAAATTTCTGGGCTACATTACAGGCTGTGCTTGCCCCCGCCGCCGCGCTGTGGGATGCAGCCTGGCAGCAGATGAAAACCGCTGCCCTGACCGTTTGGCAGGATCTTTTGGGCGGCGTTCAGCTGACCTGGGCCGAGTACGGCCAGCCCATTGCCCAGAGTGCCGCCCTGGCGCTGGAAAACCTGCAAGGCATTTTTACCACCCTGTGGCAGAACGTTTTGCAGCCGATCCTTACTAACCTGATGCAGATTTTATCTACCCTCTGGTCCTCCCACCTCAAGCCCCTGTGGGACGACATTCTTTTGCTGGTGGCAAGCGTTGCCAACTGCCTGCTGGACCTGTGGAACAACCTGCTGGCCCCGGTGGCCAAGTGGATCATCGCCACGTTCGGCCCCGCGTTTGCTGAGGTATTCAACGCCATTGCGGACGTTGTTGGCGTGGCCGTTGGGGCTATTGCGGATGCCATTGATCTGGCCATTGTTGTGCTGCGTGGGCTGGCGGACTTTTTAAGCGCCGTGTTCCGCGGCAACTGGGATGCTGCCTGGCAGGCCATCGGCAACACAGTCAACACCGTCTGGGATAAGATGACGAACGCCATCAAAACCGCCGTCAATGGCATCATCGGCTTCATCAACCGGATGATCTCCGCCGTTGTCACCGGCATCAATGCGGTCATCAACGCGCTGAACGGGTTGTCGTTCGACCTGCCGGACATATTCGGCGGCGGGCATGTCGGGGTTCATATCAGCACCCTGACCGCCCCGCAGATTCCCTACCTGGCACAAGGCGCGGTTATTCCGGCGAACCGGGAGTTCCTCGCCGTGCTGGGCGACCAGAACCACGGCACCAACGTAGAAGCCCCGCTGGATACCATCAAGCAGGCTGTGGCCGAGGTCATGGAAGATTTGCAGGCAGGCCAGATGGCGGGCTTTGAAGCCGTTGTGGCCGTGCTGCGGGAGATCCTCTCCGCCGTGTACGGCATTGAGCTGACCGACGAGGACGTAGGCCGCGCCGTACAGCGCTGGCAGCGCAAACAGCTGATTGCAACAGGAGGTGTGTAACGTGACCCTGACCAATCTGTTCCAGATCGATGGCAAATCCCTGTACGCACCGGACTGCGACATCGAACCGAGCTATTCCGACCTGGATTCCAGCGATTCCGGGCGCGACGAAGCCGGGTACATGCACCGCGAAGTGGTGCGGGAAAAGGTTGCCACCTGGCCCATTGCCTACAGCTGCCTGACGGATGACGAATACAAGTACACCATCGGGCTGTTTGCAGGCAAGGCAACGTTTCAGTTCACCCATCCCAAGGCCGGCTCTTCCACCGAAACCGAAACCACCACCTGCTACTGCAGCAAATACGGCATCGCCTGGCACAATGCCAAGACGAAACAGTGGAAGAATTTGAAGTTTAACATTATTGAATGCTGATTGAGAGTTAGGAGGTAGGAAGTAGGAGTTAGGAGTTAAAACGGGCCTAAGGTCCAGCTCTGTAGGGAACGGTCTCGACCGTTCCGGGGCTTTGCGGTAGATGATGCCATAACAGGATTTACCGCAAGGCGACGGGATTGCGGCCCAATTTTCAACCCGTGCGCGCACGCGCACATCTTCCAACTCCTCACTCCTACCTCCTAACTAAAACCAAAGGAGGTGTATATTTGCTCCAACCAATTCTCACTCTCCCAAGCGGCACCGAGTTAAAGGGCGGCTCCCCCGGCAGCGCGGTCAAAAGCCTGACGCTGCACGCTGCGGTGAACGCCGGGCAGGAATTTACCATCGGCTCTGCGTTTTCGGACTACATCGAAGCCGAAATCTGGGCGGACCCGGGCGGCAGCCTGCAGATTACGGCTGGGGATGCCCTGACGTACTACCGGCAGGACGATGCCGGGAACCGCACCAAGGTGGGCGCTTTCTATGCTGAAAAACCCACCCGCACCAAGCGCAACAGCTACAAGGTCACGGCCTACGACACCATGTCCAAGCTGGATGCGGACTTTTCCGGCTGGCTGCGGGCCAATCAGGCGCAGTTCCCCAAGACCATCTGGCAGCTGGTACAGCTGGCCTGCCAGCGGGCGGGGGTCGCGCTGGCCAGCAGCAGCCTGCCCATCAACGGCAGCTACAGCGTGCAGGCGTTCTACGCGGATGATCTGACCTGCCGCCAGATCATCTCCTGGGCGGCGGAAGCGGCAGGCTGCTACGCCCACATGAATGCAGACGGCAAGCTGCAATTCTTGACCTACACAGACAAGCGCAGCACTGTTAAAATCACCCCGGACGGTGCCAGCAACAGCACCGCCTATTATGCTGACAGCCTGAGCTACGAGGACTACACGGTCAAGGCCATTGAGAAAGTCCAGATCCGGCAGTCGGACAGTGACGTGGGGGTCATCTACCCCGACAGCACCACTGCCACCAACACCTATGCAGTGCAGGGCAACCTGCTGCTGACAACCGGCACCGAAGCCAACCTGAAAACCGTTGCCCAGAACCTGTACAACGTGCTGAAAAACGTGACCTACACCCCCTGCAAAGTATCGGTGCCCAGCAGTTCCGGCCTTGCCTGCGGGCAGATCGTGCACGTTAAGGACACACGCGGGCGGGAGTTCAACACCTACCTGATGAGCGCCACAATCTCCTCCGGCAAAGCCAGCTTTGAGAGCGTGGGCAGCGCCAGCCGGGAAAGTTCCAGCGCCGTGAACAGCCAGAGCTACAAGAACCTGACCGGCAAGATGCTGGAGATCAAGACCAGCGTGGACGGCCTGGAAGTAAAGGCCAGCGACCTGACCGGCAAGTACACCGACCTGAAATCAACGGTGGACGGGCTTTCCTCTGAGGTGAAAAAAGACACCAAAATCACCGGCGGCGGCAACCTGATCCTGGGCAGTGAGAGCTTCAAGAATGCTGCTCTCCAAGGCGGTGGCACTGTTGAATACAATGATGATGGCAGTGCAACGGTAACAAATTCCAATAGCCTTAAAATATTTGATTTTAACACTACTAGCACGCGCATTGTCAAGGGTGTAACGCTGTGCATATCCGTTATGTACAAGCAAGTTTCGGGCAAGGACGCTTTTTATCTGGACATCCATTATTCGCACGCTAACGGCAGCAGATATTACACCAGCATAAAGCCTGCTGACCAAATCAAAATTGAGCAATCGGACGGTTGGGTGTTACGGTATGGCACATGGACACCAAAGGACAACTATATTTTGACCGGCGTTAGATTTGGTCTGCAGTCGGGTTCGGTTACAAACAAGTACATGGCATTGCACCCCATGCTGCAATACGGCAACGCACCGACCGCCTGGAACGCCAGCAGCGGCGACTACCTGACGCAGGAAAGCGCAAAAAGCTTATTTTCGCAGACCGCTGACGAGATCAAGACCGAAGTCACCAAGTCAGTGACCGAAACGGTAACGGCCAACGTGAAGGATACCGCCACCAGCGCTGCCAAAGATGCCGTTGACAGCAAGCTGCAGGATTATGCCACCACCGCAACGGTGAACAGCCTGAAAGAGGATGTTTCCAGCATCAGCCAAAAGGCGGATAACATCAACACCAAAGTCAGCAGCCTGAAAGAGACCACCACAACCATTTCAAACGACCTGGACAGCACCAAGAAGGAATTCAAAACCGTTAAAGAATCAGTATCCGCGATTGACCAGAAAGCCGACAGCATTACCCAGACGGTAACGCAGCGGATCACCGGCGGCAACAATATTATTGCGGGCACCGACGACTGGAACAATGCGACCCTGGATGCAGGCGGCAATGACCTGAGCAAAAAGGGCAGCTACACCATTACGGGTGAATCCGTCCGAGTGACCAATAGGGCGCAGAACACCCGCTTCCACTTTGGTGCGGACAAAACGCTGGTGATTGCCAAGGGCATGACCTACTGCGCCAGCGTACTGTACAAGCTCAACTCTGGCACGGACAGCCTGTTTTTACAGTTTGAGACCAAGAGCAGCAGCGGCACAAAAAGTTATTACGGCAATGCATTCAAAAACGCGAAGCAGGACATTGAACTGGACAACGGCTGGAAGCTGCGCTGGGCGGCGTTCACGGCGACCGCTGACGGTTACGCAGACGGTCTGTTTGTTAGTACCGCGAACGATAACGCCACCGTTACCAATAATCTGACCATCATGCACCCCATGGTGCAGATGGGCAACGCCCCCACTGCCTGGACGGCCAGCACCGGCGACTATCTGACCGCCAACGAAACCAAAACCGAGATCAAGCAGACGGTGAGCGAAATTAAGCTGACGGCCAGCACAAGCGGAACCAGCAGCACCATCAAGCTGACGGCAGGCGGAACAGAGATCACCAGCGCACAGATCAACCTATCCGGCGTGGTGACATTTTCGGATTTGAGTACCTGGAACCAGGACAAGACCATTATCAACGGCGGAAACATTACCACCGGGCAGATTCACAATAAGGCGCGCACAACCACTTATGACCTGGACAATGCCTGGATTCGTATGGGCAAAGATGCTGGCACTCGTGTGGACATTGACACGGGGCGCATCCGCTGGTACTGGGAAAACAACCTGACCGGTGTGTTAAGCAGCCGGTACGGCAAATCTTATATTGGCGATAACTCCCGCTACACGTTTTTAGGCTGGTTCTCCACCGGCGACCCCAGCTTTGATTATTCCACCGGCGGGGCCACCAGCGAGTTTGTGGGCATTGCCATTGACCAGGTAGATAAGGTCATCCACTGCAATGCCAGCAAGTTTGAAATCCCCGGCAGAATTGAATGCGGTTCTTTGAGCGTGAACGGGAGGGAGATTTAATGCAGAAATTCATGCAGATTTTGGCCACGTTGGCTTTGCTGTTGGTGCTTGCATTGGTCATCCCGCTTACGCTGGCAGCCTGCGGCGGCACGCGAACCGAAGATACAAGCTATCCGCGCCCGGAATATTCCGGCTCTCCGATGGCAGAAAGGGTGATGAAATGACCACAACCGCAAAAATTGAAGAACTCCAAAAGTCCGTCATCAACGCCATCAACAACAGCTGCCTGCACCCCGCTGTGGTGCGGCTGGTGCTGCTGAACGTGATCTCGATGGTGGAAGCCAGCGAGAGAGAGGTAAACAAAAGAGAAAAAGAGACAGAATCCTGAAAATCTGTTTTTTGTTCCCGCATAATCCACACAAAATATAAGGCAATACCGCATAATTCTAAGTGCCGATACGGCGAGCGAGGTGCGGCAGATGC
>ENA-ORLW01001885-ORLW01001885.1-human-gut-metagenome-genome-assembly--contig:-NODE-1885-length-20871-cov-3.806723_pt1 | contig 20871 bp, 19 predicted proteins | sample MGYA00243017_ERZ508829 | MGnify/ENA primary metagenome ERZ508829 (study PRJEB26277, sample SAMN04329776) | human gut metagenome | biome: human-associated habitat | host: Homo sapiens | place: USA...
AATCCCGTCATGTGGTAGATGAGGCATATGCCGGAGATATTATCGGTGTTTTTGACCCGGGTATTTTTTCCATTGGTGATACGATCTGTGCGCCGGGACGTAAGTTTGCATTTGAGGGAATCCCGACTTTCGCACCGGAGCATTTTGCAAGAGTACGTCAGCTGGATACCATGAAACGAAAACAGTTCGTCAAAGGTATTTCCCACCAGAGCCAGATCCACGCTGCCATCCAGAACTCTTGCCACAGCGCCGAGACTGTCGGATTGCCAGGAGTGAAAATATACGTCTGGAATCTGGCTGGTGAAAGCACTGAGAATACCTGGCAGAAGGTAGGAGGAAGGAATGGTGGAAACAGCCAGGTCAACAATTTTTTTATTTTGTCCGGTGAACTCTTCTATAATGTTGCTGCGCATGTTCAGCATATTGGAGGCGCAGTCATAGAGCAGAAGACCGCGTTGGGTGATGTTCAGCTTCTTGGTGGTGCGGATCAGCAGCCGCGAATTCAATTCCTGTTCCAGGGAATTGATGTGGGCACTGATGGTGGGCTGGGTCAGATTCAGCTGGCGGGCGGCTTCAGAGAAGCTTTTATTTTCGACTACGGCTACGAAGGCCTCTAATTGTTTAAATTCCATAGGGTAAAAATACTGGTTCCTTTCTCAAAGACTAATTAAGTGTTACTAATGCTGAATTTATAAGTCTAAAATTTTCTTTAATCCCTGGATGGCAAAATCCAGCTCATTCTTTGTATTTTCCGGTCCAAAGGAGAACCGGATAGTTCCGGCAGGATAAGTACCAAGCGTCTTGTGGGCGTTTGGAGCGCAGTGGAGTCCGACTCTGGTCATAACACCATACTCATTGTCCAGCTGCCACGCCACCTGTGACATGTCGATTTCTGGTGTCTGGATCGAAACAACTGCATTTCGGTTAGTGAGATCTTTTTTTCCAATAATACGGATATGTCTGCCAGTATCGTCCAGTGCCTGCAGCTGTTCCAGAAAATAACCAGTGAGAGACAATTCTTTTTCATTTATCGCCTGCAAAGAATGCGTTTTCAAGTACAAAAGTGCTTCATGCAGTCCATAAATTCCAGGCAGATTAGGTGTCCCGGATTCAAAGCGATCCGGCATAAAATCCGGAATTTCTTCCGTATGAGATACACTTCCGGTACCGCCGGAAATCAGTGGTTCCATTTGTTCTGCCAATTCCTGGGAAACCAGGAAACCACCTGTCCCTTGTGGTCCCCGAAGTCCTTTATGTCCGGTAAAAGCTAACGCGTCAATATGCATTTTGTCCATATTAATTGGTACGATCCCAGCCGTCTGTGCAGAATCCACAACAAAATAAAGCTGGTGCCTCTGACAGATTTCCCCAAGGGCATCAAGGGGCATCCTGGTTCCGCATACATTGGAAGCATGTAAAGTGACAATAGCTTTCGTCTCAGGGCGGATCAGTTCTTCTACTTTTTCCAGAATCATAGAGCCGTCCGTTCTGCAAGGAATCCGGTCAAAGGAAATCCCTAAGGAAGCCAGCTGTACTACAGGTCTCATAACTGCATTGTGCTCCATGGCGGATACCAGAATATGGTCTCCTGGTTTTAAGAATCCTTTTAAAATAAAATTGAGACTGGTGGTGACATTCGGTGTAAAAATTACATTTTTGCATTTGGAAAAGTGGAAAAGTTCTGCCAGCAGCTGGCGTGTCTCATAAATAACTTCTTCTGCTGAGTAAGCACTGGAGTAGCAGCCGCGGTTCACGTTAACTCCGTTCATAGTCTGGTAATCCATCATAGCTTGTGCCACACCTGGAGCCTTTGGAAAAGAGGTGCTGGCCTGGTCGAGGTAAATTCGGTTCATGATTATATCCTTTCGCTTGGAAAATGGTTATTTAATATATCTATAATACCACGATTTATCGACAATATCTATAAATACTTAAAATAATCCCACATAATCAATTAGAGTTTTCTGACAAAAAATGCTAAAATAGAGGAAAGATTTGACAGTTATCTAAGGAGGAAAGAGTATGAAAGAAACATTGTCAAAGAAAGAAACACCCATAATCATCGGAGCCGGTGTCATCATCGGAATCATTGCAGTGGCTCTGGTATATTTCGGAAACCCTGCAAATATGGGCTTCTGCATTGCCTGCTTCCTGCGTGATACTTCAGGAGCACTGGGATTCCACAGTGCAGCTGCGGTTCAGTACATCCGCCCGGAAATTGTAGGACTGGTACTTGGCTCCTGCATTCTTGCTCTTGCAACCAAAGAATTTAAGCCAAGAGGCGGCTCCGCACCTGTTACCCGTTTTGTGATCGGAATGTTCGTTATGATCGGCTGCCTGATGTTCCTTGGCTGCCCATTCCGCATGATCCTTCGTCTGGCTGGCGGCGATTTCAACGCCATCTTTGGTTTGATCGGAATTATTGCTGGAATCCTTGCCGGAGTATTTTTCCTGAAAAAAGGCTATACTCTGAAACGTTCCTATAAAATGCAGCCGGTTGAAGGCGGCATTTTCCCAGTAGTGGAAATCGGAATTCTTCTGCTTCTTATTGCAGCACCTGCATTCATCCACTTCACAGAAGCTGACGGTGGTCCTGGAGCAAAGCATGCTGCAATTGCAATCTCCCTGATCGCAGGGCTTCTGGTAGGTGCACTTGCACAGAGAACCCGCCTGTGTATGGTTGGAGGAATCCGTGACGTGGTACTGTTTGGAGAGTGGAAGCTGCTTCTTGGATTTATTGCAATTCTGGTAAGTGCGTTGATCGGAAACATGATCCTGGGATATTTTAATCCAGGATTTGCAGGACAACCTGTCGCACATACAGATGGTCTTTGGAATGCACTTGGAATGGCGCTTGCAGGATTTGGCTGTGTCCTTCTTGGAGGCTGCCCGCTTCGTCAGCTGGTTCTGGCTGGTGAAGGAAACACAGACTCCGCCATCACAGTATTTGGTCTGATGGCTGGTGCAGCTGTAGCACATAATTTCGGACTGGCATCTTCTGGAGAAGGCCCGACTGCAAATGGCAAGATCGCTGTTGTGATCGGTTTTGTGGTTCTGATCGTGATTGCGACAGTAAATTCCATGCGTAAGGATGAAGCGTGAAGTTGATTAAGGACGCTCATTTATAGTATATCTGTGTAAACAGACAATTCCGTTTAGTTGAAATAATGAAAAATCTAAGGAGATTAAGTGTATGAAAACAATAGATGCAAGAGGGCTTTCCTGCCCGGAACCTGTGATCCGTACTAAGAATGCGCTGGCATCCGGTGAGAAGGCATATACGGTAATGGTAGATAACGTAACAGCCAAAGAAAACGTATCCCGTTTCGCCCTGCATCAGGGATATAAGGTGTCTGTAAAAGAGGATGGGGAAGACTTTGTCCTCACTCTTGAGAAATAATGGGAGATTACATAGCCACATTTTTTTCCCATTTTGGAGCTATGTCTTTCAAGAAAAAATGTGAGAAAGAGGGATATCCGGCTACGATCATGCCGGTGCCAAGGAATTTAAGCTCTTCCTGCGGAACCTGCGTGAAATTCACAGGGGAAGCACAGACTGCGCAAAACTGGAACTCCGATGAAGTGGAGCAGCTGGTAAAAATACTTGAAACAGGAAGCTTTCAAGTTATATGGCATAGCTAAAGGTAAATAGCGGATAAGAGGAGAATGTATTATGCCAGAAAACAGGCAGTCTAATTATGACCAGGTAATCGAGAACTGGAGATTGAAATTCCTGGAAATGGATCAGGAGGAACTGATTCGCAAATTTCAGCTGGAAGCTGATGAGGAGTTTCTTTATATCATCTACTTTTCAAAAAGATTTCGAATTGACCGAAAAAACGGATTCATTACAGAAGATGGGAAAAGCCCTGGATTTGATACGGTGATGAATATTTATAATACGTTTTACTATTCAGCAGCTCATCCTGTGGCATCGGGCAATCTGGTGGCTTTTCGCCAGGTGAAGAGAGTGTATCCTTTTGAGGCTGCTTACAGAAGGACGATTATTTCCAGGCTGCAGGAGCTTTTCGCCGGGAAAACAGAAGAATTAAGAAAAGCCTGTGAGGTTCTTGGGGGAACTTTGCTTCCTCAGGGAGATGTGGGGTATGTGCTTCCGGTATTTCCTTTTTTGAATATTGCAGTTTTGTTCTGGGATAAGGATGAGGAATTTGAAGCACAGGCAAACATGCTTTTTGATTCGGAAATCACAGAGTTCATGCATGAGGAAAACGTAGTGTGTGTGGCGGCGGACGCGGTGTATTATCTTACATTGGCTGCCGGAATGACGCCAGAGAAGATATATGCCCAATAGGGGATTATAATATAAAAAAGGTCGTATATGTCAGCGGCCTTTTTATATTGCAAAAAATACTGACCAAATCTTCTATATCATAAAGAGTTTTGCCAGATGAAATTTTTTTCTTGCAAACTTTATGTGACAACCTTACAACATTGTAAGATTCTGCCTGCATTTTGTAATCTGATTCGATGGCAGCAAGTGACTTTTTTAAGTATACTGTTTTTTGCAAGGAAGCGTATGAAAAAGCTCATTGATAAAGGAGAGGAGTAAAAAATGTCATTACTTGAAGTTACAAATCTGAAAAAAATATATACCACTCGTTTTGGCGGAAATAAGGTGCAGGCATTGAACAATGTGAATTTTTCTGTGGAAAAAGGTGAATTTGTTGCAATTATGGGAGAAAGCGGTTCCGGAAAAACTACACTTCTGAATATTCTTGCAACACTGGATAAACCTACTTCCGGAGACGTACTTCTGGATGGAAAAAGCCTGGGACACCTTTCTGATAAGGAGATTTCTACATTTCGAAGAAAAAATCTGGGCTTTGTGTTCCAGGATTTTAATCTTCTTGATACCTTCAGCCTGAGGGATAATATTTATCTGCCGCTGGTGCTGGCTGGTGAAGATTACCGGGAAATGGGGCAGAAAATCCGCCCTATTGCACAGGCTCTTCATATTTATGAGCTGCTGGAAAAATATCCTTATGAGGTCTCTGGAGGACAGAAACAAAGATGTGCAGTTGCCAGGGCTCTGATTACACAGCCGCGCCTGGTCCTTGCGGATGAACCCACAGGGGCTCTCGATTCCAAGGCTGCAAATGCTCTTCTGGACGTTTTCGGAGAGATAAACAGACAGGGACAGACCATTCTCATGGTTACTCACAGCGCCCAGGCAGCTAGCCGGGCATCCAGGGTTCTGTTCATAAAAGATGGTGAAGTTTTCCACCAGATCTATCGCGGCGGGAAAACAAAAGAGGAGATGTATCAGATGATTTCCGATACCTTAACTATTTTGATGACGGGCGGTGAGTATCATGCGTAAGGGATTTTTTGCCAGGCTGGCAGTTGTAAACATCCGAAAAAACAAACAGATCTATGTGCCCTATATTCTGGCGTGTCTGTTCAATGTGGCAATGCTGTATATGATGCTTTTTATCAATCATAATGCAGGAATGAAAACGATCCGTCACAGTGGTGACGTGTTGATGATCACGACTATGGGAGTTGGCGTTATTGTTATTTTCTCCTTTATTTTCCTGTTGTACAGCAACAGTTTCCTCATGAAAAGAAGACAAAAGGAACTGGGACTTTACAACATTCTCGGTTTGGAAAAGAAGCATATCAGCAGGGTTATGATGCTGGAGAATCTGTTTAGTGCCTTGATCAGTTTTGTTGGCGGAATCCTTGTGGGAATTCTGGGAAGCAAGCTGGCGCTTCTGCTGCTCTTGAAACTGATCAAGGTTCCGGCGTCCTTTGGGTTCGAAGTCAGCGTTCCGGCAATCAGAATATGCCTGGAAGTGTTTGGAGCTATTTTTGTTTTGATCCTTCTGGTAAATATCAGGAAGGTTTACAAAACAAACCCGATTCAGCTTCTTCAGGCACAAAATGCAGGGGAAAAGGAACCAAAAGCAAAATGGCTGATGGCGGTTGCTGGTTTTATCTGTCTGTTTATCGGATATTATATTGCCATTACCACAGAGTCACCTCTTTCGGCGCTGGCGCTGTTCTTTGTGGCAGTGGTTCTGGTAATGGCAGGAACGTATCTTCTTTTTACAGCAGGAAGCATTGTGGTGCTCAAAGTTCTGCGCTGGAATAAGAAATTTTATTATAAAACCAAGAATTTTACTGCTGTTTCCGGTAGGCTGTACCGCATGAAACAAAATGCAGTTGGACTTGCAAGTATCTGCATTCTGAGCACAGGCGTACTTCTGATGATCTCTTCTACGGTGTGCCTGAATTCCGGACTGGATGATATTATGAACAAACGCTGTCCGGCGGATGTGAATGTGCTGTACCGGGGAAATTCTTATGAAGATCTGGAAAAAATGAGAGAGAAATTACTGGGAAAAATTGAAAACCAGGTTTCTTATGAGAAAATTAACACCGAAATTGCTTTTTCCTCTACGCTTGTGGGAAGCGAAGATGGGAGCTGGAAATTTGCAAATGTTGATGGGAGTTCCCTTATGGCAATGCCAGCCTCATTGGAAACCCTTACCGTGGTTCCACAGGAAGAGTATGCCAGGGTTACGGGAGAAGAGATTTCCCTTGCGCCAGGTGAAGTTCTTGCTTACCACAATGGAAAAACAGACGGTGAGACTCTGGAGATTCATAACAAGGTTTACCAGGTGAAAGAATGGCTGAAAAATTATCAGTATGTGGGAGATAATTTTTCTTCTATGGATTCTTTGAAGCTGGTTGTAAATGACGAAGACTTTTTTGCTTTGTTTTTGCAGCAGGAGGAAGTTTATCAAAGTGCAATGTCTCTGATGGAACTGGAAACGGATGTGTATCTGTCTGGAAGTGAAGAAGAAAAATATGCATCTGCCATCAAAGTAAGCGATCTTGCATCGGAGCTTCTGGATTCCGAAAAAGCAGCTGGAACTATAGAAGTGGGAATGAACTACAGTACTATAAAACAGGAACTGTATAACAGTTTTTACAGTATGTTCGGTGGAATTTTGTTCCTTGGAATTTTCCTTGGACTGCTGTTTCTGATGGGGGCGGCTATGATCATTTACTACAAGCAGGTTTCAGAGGGCTATGAGGATAAGGAACGGTTCGAGATCATGCAGAAGGTGGGCATGACTCATAAAGAGGTGAAATCTTCCATTCACAGACAGATCCTTATGGTATTTTTCCTTCCTCTTGGAATGGCAGCACTGCATATTGCTATGGCATTTCCTATGGTAAAGAGACTGCTGGCGCTGTTTAGCATGACAAACAGCGGTTTGTTTGCCAGATGCACGGTGGTGACATTATTGGTATTTGCTTTGGTTTATGGCGTGATTTATGGGCTGACAGCGAAGGTTTATTACAAGATTGTAGAGAGAAAGTGAGAATACAAGGGATAATAGTTGAATTTATTAGTGTAAAGTGCTACAATGAGAGAGCCTGGGAGGCCAAAACTGTTTCCCAGGCTCTTTGCGTGACTACAGAAGAAACCGGAGGAAATCTCTCATGAAAAAAGAGAGCTTTAAACAAGGAATTACAGATGGAATCCCCATTGCCCTGGGGTATCTGGCTGTTTCCTTTACGTTTGGTATGATGGCGGTGCAGGGCGGACTGTCTATCTGGCAGGCGGTCTTGATTTCTTTGACGAATCTTACGTCAGCGGGACAATTTGCAGGTCTTGATATTATCATAGCAGGAGGTTCCTTATGGGAAATGGCACTTACTCAGCTGATTATCAATCTGAGATACTGTCTGATGTCGTTTTCCCTTTCACAGAAGCTAAGACGTGATGAAACTTGGGGGCATCGTTACGGAGTTGCATTTGGCGTAACAGATGAGATATTCGGAGTCAGTGCCAGTAAACCGGGGAAAGTCAGTGCGTTTTATAATTATGGTGTAATGAGTGTAGCAATCCCGGGATGGACCATTGGAACCCTGCTTGGAGCTATTTCAGGAAGTATTCTTCCTAATTTTATTATGAGTGCACTTGGAGTTGCCATTTATGGAATGTTTTTGGCTGTCATTATTCCGCCATCCAAGAAAAACAAAGCAGTGCTTCTGGTTGTTCTTGGAGCAATGGCAGTGAGCGCATTATTTGCCTGGGTTCCTGTATTATCGAAAGTCTCATCCGGATTTGTGATTATTATTACTACAATTCTGGTAGCCGGACTGGCAGCATGGCTTTGCCCGGTTGATGAAGAAAATGCCAAGGAGGAAGCTCATGAAGCCTAATGTTTATATTTATATCCTGGTTATGGCTGGCGTTACATATTTGATCCGTATGCTGCCATTGGCACTGGCGAAGAAGGAGATTACCAATCCTTTTATAAAATCATTTCTGTTTTATGTGCCCTATGCCTGTCTGGCAGCTATGACGTTTCCGGCGATTTTGTCGGCAACGGCAAGTGTAATTTCAGCTGTAGTGGGATTTGTAGTGGCGCTGATTGCAGCGTACAAAGAGAAGAGTCTGCTGACTGTGGCGCTTCTTGCCTGTGGTGCAGTATTTATTGTAGAAAGAATAATGGCCTTTGCGGTGTAAGCATTACAAAATGCCTACGGTCCGCAAGGGCCTTTTTATTGAGTCATTCTCCAAGAAATCCCAGATCAATTTCCCCATCAAATACAGTAGTAGCCGGACCAGTCATATAAACCTGATCGTCATTTTCGTCCCAGAAAATATTAAGGTCGCCACCAAGAAGCTTCACGGTAACCGGCTGATCACGGTCAACCAGCCCGTTCAAAATAGAAGCAACTGCAACTGCGCAGGCACCTGTTCCACAAGCCAGAGTCTCACCGGAACCGCGCTCCCAGACTCTCATCTGGACAGTGTGTCGGTCGATGACTTTTACGAATTCGGTATTGACGCGGTCCGGGAAATTTATATGGTTTTCAAAAGATGGACCGATCTTTTCGATTTCCAGCCCGTCTACGTCATTCATGTATACGATGGCGTGAGGATTTCCCATGGAAACAGCTGTAAAGTGATAAATCTGTCCGTCTACTTCAATAGGGGCATTTACGACCTGCTCAGACTCAGATACAACTGGAATCAGAGAAGCCTGAAGAATAGGAGCGCCCATATTGACCTTTACCATACTGACTTTTCCGTCACGGATAGAAAGATCCAGATATTTCACGCCGCTTTTGGTCGCTACGCTGATACTGGTCTTGTTTACAATGCCGTAATCGTAAGCATACTTGGCTACACAGCGGATGCCATTGCCGCACATAGCACCCTGGGAACCATCCAGGTTGTACATATCCATCTCACAGTCTGCAATGTCAGACGGCTTAATCAGAATCAGTCCGTCTGAGCCAATTCCAAAATGTCTGTCACTCACAAATTTGGCAACTGCTGATGGATCTTTCACAGTTTCTTTAAAACAGTTCACATATACATAATCGTTGCCGATACCATGCATTTTTGTAAATTTCATAATAAATACCTCCTGTTTGGGCGGTTAACGCCTTGGTCATTCAATTATTTAATTACTCCACACAAATCATATCATAACACAGATCTGTTATCAAAAAGTGAATTTTTCCAAATAATGACAAAGAAGTTGGGGAAATTTATGGAAACTCTTGCATTTTTCCCAAAAGCTGATAAAATGAGGAAAAGATAGATGAATGAATATGCAGAAAGCATGAATAATTATGTCCCCATCTTGTGAAGTCGGTTGTTGTGGAAGAAATAAATAGCAACAGCTTACTATGTGGATGAAGATATAAGGAACTGGTTCTGTATATGAGATTAAGAGGAGGAAAAGAATATGAAAAAATTAGTAGCTCTTGCACTTGGCACAGTAATGGCAGTTTCCATGACTGCTGGCGTATCTGCTGCAACTGTTGAGTCAAAGGATGATCTTAAGAATGCAACAATCGGTGTACAGCTTGGTACAACCGGTGATATTGAAGCTAGTGAATATGAGGCTGACGGAGCAACTGTTAAGCGTTACAGCAAAGGAAGCGAAGCAATCCAGGCACTTATGGCAGGTCAGATCGACTGTGTGATCATCGATTCACAGCCGGCTCAGAAATTCGTTGAGAATGCAGACGGACTGAAGATCCTGGACGAGCCATTCGTTGAAGAAGAGTATGCAATCTGCCTGAAGAAAGGCAATGATGAGCTTCTTGACAAGATTAACGGCGCATTAAAAGAACTGAAAGAGGACGGAACTGTTGATGATATTATGAACAACTACATCGGTGATAACATTGGCGAGACACCATATGAGTCTCCGGAAGATGTAGACCGTTCCAACGGAACTCTTGTAATGGCAACAAACGCTGAGTTCGAGCCATATGAGTACCGTGACGGTGATGAGATTGTTGGTATCGACGCTGATATTGCACAGGCAATCTGCGATAAGCTTGGATATGAGCTTGAGATCGACGATATGGAGTTTGATGCAATCCTTGCTGCAGTGCAGTCTGGAAAAGCTGATTTCGGTGCTGCCGGAATGACCGTTACAGAGGATCGTCTGGAGAGCGTTGATTTCACAGACACCTATGCAAATGCAAGCCAGGTTATCATTGTAAAAGCTGACTGATAGAAATAATACAGCATAAGCTGTCAGAGAAGTGTGAGTCACCTAGATGAATGCTGTTTGGGAAAAGCTTGGAATGTATAAGCTTTGGATACAGGCAGATCAAGGTGACTCCTACTAATGTTACTGACTGAAAGAATGAAAACAGCCAGCATACAGTTCTGGCAGCTTTTCCTATATGGAATGGTGCCGAAAGAGAAGCAGGCACTGCACCATTAGATAAGCAAATAAAAAGGGAAATAATATGTTTGAAAAATTTGGACACGATTTTTATATCAATTTTATAAAAGATGACAGATACACCTGGCTGCTGGATGGTTTGAAAAATACCATGATCATCACTGTTTTCGCCCTGTTGATCGGTATCTGTATCGGTTTTCTGGTGGCAATTATCCGTTCTTCCCACGATAAATCCGGGAATTTTAAAATTGCCAACTCCATCTGCAGAGTTTATCTGACTGTGATCCGTGGAACACCTACTGTGATCCAGCTTCTGATCATGAACTTTGTAGTTTTTGGTTCTGTAAGTGTCAATGAGATTCTGGTAGGAAGTCTGGCATTTGGTATCAATTCAGGTGCCTACGTTGCGGAGATCGTCCGTTCCGGAATCATGTCAATTGATCAGGGACAGACAGAGGCAGGACGTAGCCTGGGACTTAATTTTACCCAGACCATGCGTCTTATTATCATTCCACAGGCGTTTAAGAATGTGCTTCCTGCACTGGTAAATGAGTTTATCGTGCTGATCAAGGAAACTTCTATTATCGGTTACATCGGAATGATGGACCTGACCAAGGGTGCAATGCTGATCCAGAGCCGTACCTACAATGCTTTTATGCCTCTTCTGGCAGCAGCTGCAATTTATCTGATCGTGGTCATGGTATTGACCTTCTTTATGAATAAACTGGAGAGGAGACTGAGAACCAGTGAGCGTTGATAAGAGTAAAGTTTTGATCCAGGTACAGGATCTGAAAAAAGCGTTTGGATCCAATCAGGTTCTGGATGGAATTTCCACAGATATCTGTCAGGGCGAGGTTGTTGCCATTATTGGACCATCTGGCTCTGGTAAATCCACTTTCCTTCGTTCTCTCAACCTTCTGGAGGAGCCTACAGGAGGTAAAATCCTGTTTGAAGGAACAGATATCACAGATCCCAAGGTTGACATAAATCGACATCGTCAGAAGATCGGAATGGTTTTCCAGCAGTTTAATCTGTTTCCACACAAGACGGTAAAGCAGAATATTATGATGGCACCGGTTGCCCTGAAACTGATGACAAAGGAAGAGGCTTCCAGACGTGCGGACGAGCTTCTTGCTCGTGTGGGACTTCCAGATAAGGCAAATGCTTATCCGGATATGCTTTCCGGTGGTCAGAAGCAGCGTATTGCCATTGCAAGATCCCTTGCCATGAATCCGGATGTTATGCTTTTTGACGAGCCTACTTCTGCACTGGATCCGGAGATGGTTGGAGAGGTTCTGGAGCTGATGAAAGAGCTTGCAAAGAGCGGCATGACTATGGTTGTAGTTACTCACGAGATGGGATTTGCAAGAGAGGTTGCAACAAGAGTTTTATTTATTGATGACGGCAAAATTCAGGAACAGAATGCGCCGAAGGAGTTTTTTGAAAATCCGCAGAATCCGCGATTGAAGGAATTTTTGTCTAAGGTTCTGTAAAAAGAAAAAAGACAACCTTTTCCATTGGTTTAAATGGGACTGAGGTTGTCTTTTTTTTGTGTGAAAAAACGCGGTGATTTAAAATCCTATGCGTTTTTCTTCATTTCTTTATAACAATATTTGATGATTTCTTTCCTTGTGACAATTCCGATAAAGTGATCCTGATCATCTATAACCGGCACAAAGTTCTGGTTGATTGCGCGGTCCAGGAGATCCTCCATGTCGCAGTCAACGTGTACCGGTTTGTAGGTGGCTCTTCTGGAGATAGCCATAACTGGTACTTCCTCGGCTGTTTTCATATCCGTGATGTTCAGATTTTTCATTCCCCAGAGAAGATCACCCTCAGAAATAGTACCTACGTATTTTCCATCTGGATTCAGAATAGGAATACAGGAAAATTTCCGGTGTTCCATTTTCTCAAGAGTCTGCCTCAAAGTTTCATTCTCGAAAATGTAGGCAATATCACTTTTCGGTGTTAAGAAAAAAAGTATATTCAATTTGATCCCTCGATTCTATTTTACAGAAGTGGAATACCGCCTTTAGCAGCTTCTTCCTGCATTTCCTTAGGCCACAGGGAAACATGTACTTCTCCAATATGAGCCTTGCGCAGGAAGAACATACAGATACGGGATTGACCGATACCGCCGCCGATTGTGTATGGAAGTTCTTTATTCAGAATGGCCTTCTGGAACGGGAGCTCTCTGCGGTCGTCACAGCCGGCTTCTGTAAGCTGTTTGTCAAGTGCTGTCTCGTCTACACGGATACCCATGGAAGAAAGTTCAAGGGCAATGTCCAGTACAGGATAGTATACCAGAATATCGCCGTTTAATTCCCAGTCATCATAGTCTGGAGCACGTCCGTCGTGGCGCTCGCCATTTGTCAGTTTCTTACCTACCTGCATAAGGAAAACAGCGCCTTTTTCTTTGACGATCTTGTATTCTCTTTCCTTAGGGGTAAGATCCGGATACATGTCTACAAGCTCTTCTGTGGAGACAAATGCAATCTCTCTTGGAAGAATTTCTTCTATGTAGTCATACTGTACTGCCATGTATTTCTCTGTCTTGCGGAGTACGCTGTAGATAGTACGGACAGTGTTAATGAGAGTTTCTACATTTCTCTCTTCTTTGGTGATGATCTTCTCCCAGTCCCACTGGTCTACATAGATGGAATGGATGTTGTCAACATCCTCATCACGGCGGATGGCAACCATATCGGTGTATAAGCCCTCACCTACAGAGAAACCATATTTCTTCAGTGCATAACGCTTCCATTTTGCAAGAGAATGTACGATTTCAGCGTTGCAGTCCATGCCTTTGATGTCAAAGCTTACCGGACGCTCCACGCCGTTCAGGTTATCATTGAGGCCGGAACTTGGATCTACAAATATAGGTGCGGAGACACGCAGAAGGTTCAGCTTCTGTGCAAGTGTCTGCTGGAAAAAATCTTTCACAGTTTTAATTGCTACCTGAGTATCATGAAGATTAAGGTCTGCATGATAGCCCATAGGAATTTTTAATTGTTCCATGGGAATCCTCCTTGTTGATTGTGTTAATCTCTGTTTTCTGTTCACGATAATGTTCTGTGGTTACTAAAACGTGAACAGGAACAATCTCGGTTTATTATAACAGGTATTTTCCCGCTTGGCAATTTAGACCTTGCAAGAAATATGCAAAAAAGATACAATAAAAGACAAAGAATGTGATGATTTTTCCCTGTTGGAGCAAAAACAGGAATTACAGGTTGTGGTGAAACAGAATAACCAGAGAACCGGGAGGATGTCTATGGAGAAAAAAAGGTGCCAGGTCTGCGATGGGCCTGTTGTAAATGGCAGATGTAAGCTGTGTGGAATGCCTTATAGAAATGATGAGACTTTGTATCATCTGAATGAGAACAGAAGTGACCATTACCGTCATGCTACCAGCCGGGCGCGGGCAATCATGCGCCAGGAGGAAATCCCGCTGGGAGATAAGAAGGCTGGAAGTGCTGCATATAAGACCGGGACCGGAACAGGCGTGGCAGGAGCCGGAAATAAACATGATCAGAAAACGGGAACACGAAGCTCTAAGTCACTGGCTGGTGCAGGCACAGGGAATTCTTATAATAAGGGAAATGTGAAAGCAGGAAGTATATATGGAGGAGGCACTGGTGCTGATAAGAATGGAAATAAGGTCTCTGTCCCTGCTGGGAGTTATAATTCCAAGAGCAGACAAAGTACAGCTGGAACTTACAGCGCTGCAGCTAAAAAAAGCAGTGTTTACACCCAGAAACCGGTAAAAAAGAAAAAAGGATCCCTTCTTGGATGGCTCATGGTCCTGGTGATCATCTGCGCAAGCTTACCGGAAATCCGGGATTCCCTGAAGGACAGCCTTGCTCCGATACTTGAAGAAGAATTTGGAGATATGTTCAGTTCTGGGGCTGATTCAGCCTCTTATAAACTGATGGCAGGAGATGTGCTGGAGGTTGGAGAAAATGTGGATGGAGGCATTGTCCCAGGATATTACATTGCTTCCTGTTCAAATGGTTTTGTAAGTTTTATGATCATGGGAGAAGAGGGTGAAAACGGAAGCATGACAGTGACAGATGGCGTGGAGCGTAAGATTACCCTGAAAGAGGGAGATCTGATCGGAATCATAAATACAGAGTCAGAAGATTCCGCATTGATGCTTACTGCTCGTTAAGATTGGGGAAATAATAGTAAAAAATAGTAAAAAAAGGAACCTCGTCAGATGAGTACTTATTTCGTCGGAGGTTTCTTTTTGTATGTTTAGAGCGTGTTTGAAAAATCATTCCCGCAATCTGCACGCCCCACTTTGCGGGAGATTTCACCCGAATTCGGTTGCCGCAGCCCGCTACAGCGCCCTTATCCGGGTGAAATCTCCCACAAATTGTGACGCACATATTGTGGAAAGCCTTTTGCAAACAGGCTCTAGCGGATGGTAGTTCCTGTTTTTCCTTCATAGCCCTCTTTGGCATGAGCCATATCAGTAATCACAGTGCTCCGGCCTTCCCCTTTCTCGATAAAGGAAATACCTGCTTCGATTTTGGGAAGCATGGAACCGGAAGCAAACTGGTTCTCTTCAATGTATTTCTTAGCGTCCGCTACAGTGATGCTGCCAAGCTTCTGCTCATTTACCTGACCGTGGTTCAGACTTACGTTCTCTACACTTGTGAGAATCAGAAGAGTATCGGCATTTAATTCTTCTGCAAGAAGTCCTGCGGCAAGATCTTTCTCAATGATGGCACTGGCACCGTGAAGGTTGATGCCCTGCTCAAGCACTGGAATTCCACCGCCGCCGGCTGCGATAACAACCTGGTCTGCATTGAGAAGTGCTCGTATAGTCTCAAGCTCTACGATTCTCTGTGGCTTCGGAGCTGCTACGATTCGTCTGTATCCGCCATCAGCAAGTCTGGTGACAAAGTTTCCTTTTTCTTCCTCTGCTTCAGCTTCTTCCTCAGTGAGAACACGTCCGATAATTTTCTCCGGATCTGCAAAAGCGTCGTCATATGGATCAATAACAGTCTGGGTAAGAATGGTAGCAACAGGTTTGTAAATTCCGCGGCTGATAAATTCAGAGCGGATCGCATTCTGAAGGTCATATCCAATGTAGCCCTGGCTCATTGCGGAGCAGACTGACATAGGAGCGAATGTATAATCCGGGTGTGTCTTTCCAAATTCATTCATTGCAGTGTGGATCATGCCAATCTGTGGGCCATTGCTGTGGGAGATTACCACCTTGGCACCCTCTTCAACAAGATCTGCGATTGCTTTTGCTGCGGCTTTGGTGGCTACTTTCTGCTCTGGAAGTGTGGTGCCGAGAGCTCTGTGACCTAATGCAACTACTACGATTTTTTCACTCATAGGAGATACCTCGTTTCTGTCAAGAATATAATGCGGATATCAGAGTTAAGTGGATTACTGTGAAAGTATTCACAGCAACATGAATGATTTCTCCGGACATCCTTGTGTAATATCTTCCATTATAAAAGCTAAGGGGGGGAATTGCAATAGAAAAGTCCTTGAAACAGGAAAAGCCATCCGCATCAGGCAGATGGCTCATTTCCTATATTTTTTGAGGGGGGAGATAGAGAGTGGTTTTTCATCTATCCGAAGTTCATTATATCGGCAATTTGTGAGGAAAATGTGTCTCAAATCTAAAAGAAATCGAAAAAATATGAAATGAAAATAAAATCCGACCCTTTATTGCATTTAAAGACCAAGTGTGGTAAAGTAAACCTATCTTGTTTCTGCATTCTGCAGAAAAGAATTTCTACCGCGCCGGTTCGGCGCAAGATAACCCGTTTTTTTGAAGGAAACCTGTTAACCTGGGCGTTTTATACGCTTTTTTGAAAATGGATGCATACAATGGCAAGGCAAATTTGCTTCGGAATGCTGTGAATAGGATCTGTTTAAGTGAGAAAGGTGTGATTCCCATGTGCTGTCAGTGACTCATTTATATGGTGATGTCGCCAGTAGGCGGCAAGTCCGTTTTGTAAAATAGTAGTTTAATAACAGAGATTAGTGAAAAATAGGGGTAGAAAAGGAGAAGTTATAATGAAAAACAGAATATGGAAAAAGATACTGGCAGTGGGAGTAAGTCTGCTTGCAGAAGCCGGGATGCTGGTTGGATGTACGGCGCAGCCGGCAGTGGCATATGGAGCAGAAATGGAAGGCGGGTTATCTGTTGCCCAAGATGCGGCATGGACAGATTTACAGAAATTTCAGGCGGTGATTTCTGTAAAGGCAGATGGGCTGGCGTCACTTACGTGGGGAAATGAAAACCAGGAATATGAAAGCAACAGCGAAAATTTATTCAGCAGTGGAAATCAGGACGAGAGCCTGGCAAATGATCAATATGATTTTCCGGATGAAACAATACCTCATCCAACATCTTACGAACTGGTAGTCTGGCTTTCTGAATATTTTCAGCCAGATGCTTCGTTTATGGCACCTGAAGGCTGCCTGAAAGAGGAGCTTCCTATCGAGACTGCTGACGGAAGATCCAGCAGTATAACCGGATTCCGCTGGAAAATAAATCCGGGAGAACAGGGAAAACAGCTGAAAATTCCGGTTACCTTGCGGGATGAATATCGTTTTCCGGCAGAAAAACATACAGTTCCTACCTGTCAGGATATTTTGCATGCAAATGGTGCTATAAGCGGAGAAGAAAATGGAGGCGGAGTTTACATTGTAAAAAAAGTGGAAAATGAAAAAAACATTTTGTGTAAAGCCTTATCTAAGAGTCTGGAGATACCAGCTGCACTCATGGATTTTTCAGTGGAGATGGAAGCCAAGGAAAAGGAGCTTTATACTGGAAAACGCATTCATATGGCAGTGAATCTGACAAATAATGGTCAGGTACCTTTTTATAAAATTTCCCTTCAGGCCAAAGTAAAAGAACAGGAACTGGTACCTGTGTGGGAAAAGGAGCCTGGCCTTGAAGTTTCGGAAAGTGGTGCAGTGCTGGAAAGCCTTTCCGCAGGGGAAACACGAATCCTGTCTTTTTATATAGATCCGGACATGGATCAGAAAAGTAATCTGGAGCTGGAGCTTTTTGCAAAAACAGAAAATCCGGTTTCGTTGGAGAAAACAGCAGAAAAACAGTTAACATTACAGCAGGGAAAAGCCTCTTTTACGGTAAAGAAAACAGCTGACTGCGACAACGCCAGCCCTGGGGAGACTGTGACTTATCAGATCAGTATTCACAATACCGGAGAGGTGACTCTGCATTCCGTAGTTACTACAGAACGTTTCGGGCTTGCCAGAGTAACAGCTACTTTTCAGGAACAGAGGGGTATAACCCTGAATAAAAGCAGAACTCAGGCGAAAATCCCGGAAATCGCACCTGGTGGCTGTGTGAATTTAAAGGCAAAAGTTGTACTTCCAAAAGATCTGAAAGACCAGAACCTGATGAATCAGATTATTGTAGTTACTGACGAGACTGGTGAGGAAAGCGCAGTGCGGGATCAGGCAACCATCCGCGTGGAAGATAAGGAGAAGGATAGTAGTGGAAATGGGAGCGGAACCGGAAATGGAGATGGAACTGGTATAGGCAGTGGGAACAGCGCTGGCACCACAATGGCTGCGTCCACCTCTCCAAAAACAGGGGATACTTCCCACAAAGAGCTGTTTCAGGTACTGATTCTGCTTTCGTTTCTTTTTTCTGCTGCAGCTGCAAGAAGAATGTTTGGAGGCAATTTCCACAGATGACCCGTGAATGGAAACTACTATGTGAGGCGAACGGTTACTGTTTTTTAACAGGAAAGATTGAAAACAAATTCTGTGTGTGATATTCTATAAAAGAGTATGCGTTGCTGTATGATGTCACCAGATTAGAGCGTATTTGAAAAAGGCTTTCTGCAAGACGCGCAGATTGCGTGAATGATTTTTAAACAGGCTCTGGAGCGTGATTTTAAAGCAACGTCAATATAGGGAGGCATATATTATGAAATTATCATCCTTATTAGAGAAGTTAGAATACACCTGCGTGCAGGGAAGCACAGAGCAGGAAGTCACTGGTGTTGTTTATGATTCCAGAAAGGTAACAGACGGCTCTCTGTTTATCTGTATCAGAGGTGCTGTTGTAGATGGACATAAATTTATCCCGGATGTGACAGCAAAAGGGGCTAAAGTTCTGGTAGTAGAAGAGGAGGTTTCTGCACCGTCAGATGTTACGGTTATCCAGGTGACAGACACCAGATATGCTATGGCATTTATTTCAGCGGCCTGGTTCGGACATCCGGCAGAGAAGCTGAAAACAATCGGAATTACCGGAACCAAGGGAAAAACCACCACTACCTATATGGTAAAATCCATTCTGGAAAATGCCGGATACAAGGTTGGTCTGATCGGTACTATTGAGGCAATTATCGGAGATAAGATAATACCTGCCTCCAATACCACACCAGAATCCTATGTAGTTCAGGAGTATTTTCACGAAATGGTGGAAGCTGGCTGTGATTGTGTGGTTATGGAAGTTTCCTCACAGGGGCTGATGCTGCATCGTACTCAGGGATTTGTGTTTGATTTTGGAATTTTTACAAATATTGAACCAGATCATATTGGCCCAAACGAGCACAAGGACTTCGACCATTATCTGTCTTGTAAAGCTATGCTTCTTAAGCAGTGCCGCGTAGGAATTGTAAACCGTGATGATGAGCATTTTGACAGAATTATAGAAGGACATACCTGTACTCTGGAAACTTATGGCTTTTCAAAAGAAGCAGACCTTCGCGCTGAGGATGCCAGACTGATTGGTGGAAAAGGCTATCTTGGAATTTCCTATCAGTTGAAAGGACTTATGGATTTTCCTGTTGAAATCGACATCCCAGGTAAATTCAGTATTTACAACTCTCTTACCGCTATTGCAATCTGCCGTCATTTTAAGGTTTCCCAGGAAAATATCCTGAAGGCTCTGAAGGTAGCAAAAGTAAAAGGCCGTATTGAGATGGTGAAAGTATCTGATGAATTTACTCTGATGATTGATTATGCACATAATGCAATGGCTTTGGAAAGTCTTCTTACTACATTGCGTGAGTATCATCCCCACAGACTGGTCTGCCTGTTTGGCTGTGGCGGAAACCGTTCCAGACTTCGCCGTTATGAGATGGGAGAAGTTTCCGGTCGTCTGGCAGATCTGACCATCATTACTTCTGATAATCCGCGAGATGAGGAGCCTCAGGCTATTATTGATGACATCAAAGTGGGCATGGCGAAGACAGAAGGTAAATATGTGGAGATTCCAGACCGCAAGGAAGCAATCGCTTATGCCATCCATCACGGAGAACCAGGGGATATTGTGGTGCTGGCTGGTAAAGGTCATGAAGATTACCAGGAAATCAAAGGTAAAAAATATCCTATGGATGAGCGTGTGTTGATTGCAGATATTCTTGCCGGAAAGTAAAACATGACATATGCAGATATTATTGTAGACATTTCCCATGAGAAGCTGGATAAAAGCTTTCAATATCTGGTTCCGGAGAAACTGAAGGACGAGATACAGGTGGGAATGGTGGTTTCCATTCCATTTGGAAGAGGAAATCATGTGCGCAAGGGATATGTAGTGGGGATTTCTGATGAGCCTAAGGTAAAGGGAATCCAGCTTAAGTCTGTTGTCGGTATTGAAAATGATCAGGAAACCACAGAATCCAGGCTGATCGCGCTGGCAGGGTGGATGAAAGAAAATTACGGCTCTACCATGATCCAGGCTCTGAAAACAGTTCTTCCTATTCAGAAAAAGATGAAAGCCCAGGAAAAAAGGTGGATAACCCTTCTGATTTCCAGAGAAGATGGGGAAAAGCTTCTGGAAGAGCTTGGCATGACCAGATTTAAAGCGCGTATTCGCCTTCTGGAAGCACTTTTGCAGAATGAAAATGGGAAAATCGAGACTGCCTGGGCTTCAAAGGAGCTTGGTACTACGGCTTCTGTCCTGAGATATTTTGAAGAACAGGGAATTGCTTCTGTGGAGTCGGATGAAGTGTACAGAAATGCAATTGCAGATGCAGAGAATATTCCGCATGTGGCACCAGCAGTATTAAGTATATCCCAGCAAATGGCTGTAGATCAGATCTTATCAGAATGGGAACACCCGGATCCGAGACCGGTTCTTCTTCACGGAGTTACCGGCAGTGGAAAAACGGAAGTATATATGGAGCTGATCGATAAGGTGATAAAGGAAGGC